>JAEEGJ010019296.1_pt1 | contig 15046 bp, 18 predicted proteins | sample 8958761 | NCBI WGS metagenome assembly JAEEGJ01 (sample SAMN16246546, study PRJNA631951) | gut metagenome | biome: gut microbiome; feature: rumen; material: RS-attached | host: Bos | place: Iran: Karaj | collected 2018-10 | reverse complement strand
GTTTCGCAAGCACAAACCATCAAAGTATCCGGCACGCAATCAGGTGTTTGGGAAGCCGATACGGTGTTAGTCATAGGAGATGTTGAGATTCCGGATTCCTTGCGCATCCTTCCCGGAACGACCGTGGTTTTCGACGACTTCTACAGCATCACAGCAAAAAACGGTACCTCATTGATGGCTTTGGGCACTGAAAAAGACTCCATCATCTTCACCACAACCGATACGACAGGCTTCCATCTTTTCAATGGGGACAAAGGTGGGTGGAATGGTATCCGCCTCGAAAATGCGAGCGCAACATTCGACTATTGCCGCCTGCAATACGGTAAAGCCGCCCTCGACAAAGACCAGGACGGTGGTGCCCTACGTATCTACCACTGCGACGAGGTGGAAATCAGCCATAGCACTCTGTTCTGCAACTTCTCACGCGAGCATGGTGGTGCCCTGAACGCCGAGCATTCGATTGTGGTGATGCATGATTGCGCTGTGAACAACAATTTGACATACACTGGTTTGGATACGGTTTATTTTATGTACGGCGGCGGACTGCGTTTCATCAATTGCAAAGTGGAACTCACCGACATGGTCTTCCGCCACAACATCGGTCAAAATGCCATCGGCGGTGCCTTGAGCTTGGACAGCTGTGCCGTCAACATCGACCGCTGCATCTTTGAGAACAACTACGGCATCAACGGCGCGGGACTTTACCTGATTCGCAGCAACGACTACCCGTGCAGCATCTCCAATTCGCTGTTTGCCAGCAACGCTTCAGGGCATTTCGGCGGTGGCTTAGCCGTCAGCGACTCCTCGCCCGAAATCAACAACCTCACTGTGGTCGGCAACCACTCCTTTGGCGTCAACTGTGGCGGCATTTTCTTCTACCAGCACAGCTCACCCATCGTGCGCAACTGCATTGTTTATGGCAATACCAACGAAATTCCTCTCGACAAGCCTGTGCAAATGTGGTCGTGGACTTACGACGACTATGCCCCTGAGTTTCACAACTGCTTGGTCCAGTTTGGATGGGAGAACATTTCAAACCACGAAGTCATTAAAGTTTACAAAAACTGTATCGATAAAGACCCGCTTTTCGCCGACATTGAAAACAAGGATTTCCTTCTGAGCCAAGAGAGTCCTTGCATTGATGCAGGCTCACCCGAAACGCCTGAATTCATTCTCAAGGGCCTTGACTTGAACGGCCATGAGCGCGTCAAAGGCAATGAAATCGATATGGGTGCTTACGAGTATTCGGGAACGGGCATTCAAGAAAGCACTCACAATGAAAACCCTATCCACATCGTGGGCAACCCCATCACGACCTCAAGCTACGCTGAAATCGAAATGGACGACGACTGCATCTTGATGCTCAATATCGTTTCATCTGAGGGTAAACTTTTGGTTAATAAAAACTTAGGATACCATCTTTCAGGAATCACTCGCATTGAATTAGGAGAGGTGTTCCAACCTTTGGCGAAAGGAATCTATCTCCTTGTGATTCAAGGAGAAAACCAATACTACTATGCTAAAGTGATTCGATAAACCTATTGCGCAATAGCACTTTCATAGAACTGCCGCCGTTGCGCCGGACTGATTCTCATCTTGTTGAAATGCCCTGAAGCCAAATCGCAGACGAACAAAGTCTGGATTTGCGATACGAAAAGCTGTGAATAGCTGCGTGTGAGTGCGGCCTGACGTTCCATCACAAAGTCGACGGTTTGACGCACCTGTTTTTCGTTAAGGTTTTCTTTAGTGAAAACGAACAGCCCAAACTCTTGGAAATCACCGTAGAAACCGTTGTTAACCTTGAGCATCTTACTCTCGAGAATACGTTGCATAGGCATGGCTAACGACCAGTATTCGTATTCCTTCGCACCCATCATCTGTCCATCGCCCAAACCGTAGGCATAACCACTCTGTTGGATGTGGGTCAAGTCAGCGGCATTCACCTCCATCACCTCCTCGCCCGCCATCTCGTTCACCAACGCGTGGGCCACATTTTTATTCTCGCGAATGGCACGTGTCACCTCAATGCCAATGCCTTGAATGGCATCCTGAAGATCGGGACGGTCGCGATTGATGAGATGTGCATAATGCTCACCCATCAGCGTGGCCAAGGTAACCATCGCATAACGTTCAAAAAAACAAGTATCGAATTTGGGTGTCAGGCTGTCCATCTCATCGTTATTGTATCAAAACCTTGCATACCGCTCCCGTGGTTTCGTCCTTCACAAAATACATTCCCTGTGGCAGGTCGCCAAGATTAATGTGGTTCACACCTGGCTGCACAGAATACTTAACCACAATGCGACCTAGCATATCCATCACTTCCAATTGGCCTTCTGTTGCCGTCTCAATGGTGATTTCGCCCGAAGTAGGATTGGGCCAAAGCTTTATCGTGTTTTGCTCAAGCTCGTCAACGCCCACATTTCCACCTTCTTTCTTGCTGAAAAACTTATGGATCTCGTTCAAATAACTGATGTCATACTGGTTTTCGTTGTGATACCAACTGTGATTGCCACCGATAACCTTGATGTGTTGCAACGTTGCATCGCCCTTGTAAGTGTAGCGCACGAAAAGCAATCCGTCGTTCTGAAGATTTGGGAAGGTGTCAACGACAGGCTCATCGACACAATGGTTGGCATCTTGCCAATAGTTGAGGATAGCTTCCACGCCAAGACCAAGGTTCATGCCGAAGTATTGCGAGTTGCCATCATAACCCACCACTGGGTCAGAGGTGCCATGGATGTGCAACATCTTGACTGGCGCCACCGCTGTTTGCGCAGCCAACGAATACGTGATGAGTCCACTCACAGGCGCACAAGCCGTGATGCGGTCACCATGCTCAATAGCCATGCGGTGCGTCATGAAACCTCCCATCGAGAAACCCGTGAAGAAGACACTGTCCAAATTGACAGGATATTGCTCAGCAAGAGAATCGAGAAGCGCCATCAGAAAGCCCGAATCGTCAATATTACTGCTCGTCAGGCCAGCGTTCCACATGGTGTAGCCCGATTGTTGCATGGCTTGCGGCACCACCATCATCCAATGGAAATCATCGGCGACTTGCTGGAAATGGAATTCATTGTCCAAGCGTGTGATGTTGTCGCCTAAGCCATGCAGGAAAAACAGGACCGGCATGGTTTCATTATATTCCGAAGGCGTCCTGACGAGATAGTCCCGCTGTGTACCTTGCCATGCGAAATGTTGTACTTGCGCCTTGCTTGTGGTTGTGAAGAAAAGCAAAAGCGTCAGCAAAGGAAGAAGAGTTTTTTTCATGACAATTAAAATTAGAATTATAACAACGGGGCAAAGGTAGCTTTTTTTATAGGTTCGAGACGAAAAAACAATTATTTTTGCCGTTTTATTTTTGCCATGGAAACCAGATACATCTTCATTACGGGGGGCGTGACCTCCTCATTGGGAAAAGGAATCATCTCGGCCTCAATCGGGAAACTGTTGCAGGCGCGAGGCTATAAAATCACCATCCAGAAGTTTGACCCATACATTAACGTTGATCCAGGCACGTTGAATCCATACGAACACGGCGAATGCTACGTTACCGCCGACGGTTTTGAGACTGACCTCGACCTCGGTCATTATGAACGTTTTACGGGCATCCAGACTACGCGCGACAATAGTGTGACCACGGGTCGCATCTACCTCAGTGTCATTGAGCGCGAGCGGCGCGGCGACTATCTCGGCAAGACTATTCAAGTGGTGCCACACATCACCGATGAAATCAAGCGCAGGATTCTGCTGAACGCCACTAAGGAACATTTCGACTTCGTCATCACCGAGATTGGCGGTACCATCGGCGATATTGAAGGTCTGCCTTACATTGAGGCCATCCGTCAGTTGAGGTGGGAACTGGGGTCGAGCAGGGCTTTGAACATCCATCTCACCTATGTGCCCTATCTCGCTGCGGCAGGCGAACTGAAAACCAAGCCGACCCAGACAAGTGTTAAACAACTGCAAGGCATGGGCATCCAGCCTGACATCTTGGTTTTGCGCACGGAACACGACCTGAACGATGAAATCCGCAAGAAAGTCGCGCACTTCTGCAACGTCGAGATGGAAGCCGTCATCCAGAGCCAAGACCTGCCGAGCATCTATGAGGTGCCGGTCAACATGCAACGGCAGAACCTCGACGCCATCATTATGAAAAAGATGGGCATGGAGGTCGGCCCAACACCCGAACTAGGACCTTGGCGCAACTTCCTCGAACGCCGCAAACGCGCCACAGAGATGGTAAGCATCGGCATCGTGGGCAAATACGACCTGCAAGATGCCTACAAAAGCATCCTCGAAAGCCTCGCCCATGCAGGCACCTACAACGACCGAAAAGTAAAGGCCGTTTTCATCAACAGTGAGCTTATTACCCGTGAAAACGTCGGCGAGAGACTGGCGGGCATGGCGGGCATCGTCATCTGCCCCGGCTTCGGTCAGCGCGGCATTGAGGGCAAAATCATCGCCGCTGAATACACACGCACACACGACCTCCCGACTTTCGGCATCTGCCTCGGAATGCAAATGATGGTCATCGAGTTTGCGAGGAACGTGTTGGGCTATGCCGATGCCAACAGCAGCGAAATGGACGTCAGGACACCGCACAACGTCATCGACATGATGGAGGATCAGAAGAACATTACGCAGATGGGCGGCACGATGCGTTTGGGTGCCTATGAGTGCGAGCTGGTCAAGGGTAGCCGCACTTGGGAAGCCTACGGCGAGCAAAGCCTTATCAAGGAACGCCACCGCCACCGCTACGAGTTCAACAACGGCTATCTCAACGAGTTCCAAAGCCACGGAATGCAGTGCGTGGGCATCAATCCAGCGTCCAGGCTCGTGGAAATCGTGGAGATTCCCAATCTCCGCTGGTACATCGGCACGCAATTCCACCCCGAATACTCCTCTACCGTGCTCCATCCCCACCCGCTGTTCATGGATTTCGTGAAGGCCTGCATCGAAAACCAATGAAAAGCCATAAAATGATTCAACATTATGCACATCTATAAACATGAAGTGAAATACTACGAATGTGACCGCATGGGCGTGACGCATCACTCCAACTATGTCCGTTTCATGGAAGAGGCCCGTGTGGACTTCCTCGACAAACTTGGTTACGGCTTCGACAAGATTGAGGCGGAAGGTGTCTTCTCCCCTGTCGTTTCCATCCAATGCAACTACAAGAGTCCCACGACCTTCAAAGACATCATAGAAATAGAGGTCTCCATCAGCAAAGTCAGTGAGATGAAGTTTGAATTTTCCTACACGATGCGCGTAGGCGAAAAACTGGTCTGCACTGCGCAAAGCATCCATTGTTTTATTGAAAATGGCCGTCCTGTGGCGATTTCGAAACGACTGCCGGAATTGTTTCAAGCCATTCAAAAACCTTCAATGCAAATCACTGTCTGACAGCACAATAAGATTTTACATCCATGACACCCAAACTCTTTTTCCAGGCACTGACAAAGTTTTTCGCCGGTGTTGTTCTTGTAGGACTTTTGCTGTTCTTGCCTGCAGGAACGTTCAATTATTGGGAAGCTTGGCTCTTCATAGGCATTCTGTTTTTGCCCATGTTCGTGGCTGGCATCATCCTGATGTTCCGCAATCCCGAACTGCTTCGCAAACGCCTGAATGCCAAAGAAGAACAAAATGAGCAGAAGGCCGTGGTATTAATTAGCGGCCTTTTGTTCCTTGCCATGTTCGTAGTGGCGGGCTTCAACCGCCGTTTTTTGTGGTATATGCTGCCTGATTGGGTGGTTTTTGTAGCAGCAGCGGTCTTTTTGATAGGTTATATTCTCTATGCTGAAGTCTTGCGTGAAAATGTGTGGCTTTCACGAACCATTGAAGTTCAGGACAAGCAGCAAGTCGTTGATACGGGCTTGTACGGCTTCGTCCGCCATCCCATGTATTTTGCCACATTGTTGTTGTTTCTATCCATGCCTTTGGTACTTAACTCGGTATGGTCTTTCGTCATCATGCTTTTGTATATTCCAGTCATTGTGAAACGCATCCGCAATGAAGAGGTGGTGCTGAAACAAGGACTTGCTGGCTACAGCGAATACATGCAGCGTGTACGGTATCGGTTGATTCCGTTTGTTTGGTGAGTCCTACTTCGGGAAATTCTTCTGAGGTGAAATGATCTTGGATTAACTAGGCACCAGTTTCATCACTTTTACAGGGCGGTCTGAGCCGACTTCCAGCTTGGGACATCGTGTTTCCTCACCGGTATCTACGAAGCCACATTTCTCCATCACGCGACCGGAGGCTGGATTATCAAGGAAATAGTCGCCCCAGAGGACAGAGAAGCCTTTTTCGTTGAAACAATAGTCGATGACCAGTTGAAGTGCCTCCGTGCAGATGCCTTTTCCCCAATAGGGATGGGCAATCCAATAACCCACCTCGCATTGGTCTTCGTCAATCTGCAAGTTCGATGAGGGTGCTGGGAGGTAACCCACACAGCCGATGGCCTCGCCTGTTTCTTTCCACTCAACAGCCCACATGGTTTCGGTGCTGAAAACAGTTCGGATAATCTCCAGGCTTTCTTCCACGGATTGATGCGGTGGCCAACCCGCGCGAGGTCCAACTTCGGGGTCGCTGGCGTATTTGAAAAGTGTTTCAGCGTCGTCTTCGCGCCAAGGACGAAGCAGGATTCTTTCTGTTTCCATATTGCTCATTCTTTTGACTTTTTTGTTCTGATAAAATGCCCTTCTTGTACCGCCGCAAAGGTGGCGATAAGGCAAACTACAACTGCGCTGTATCTCAAATCGATGAAGGAAAATGTCAGCGGAAGGAAAAACAACAATATCCCCGTGACTTTATTCATCACACTATGGACGGCCACAAATTGCTTCTGGACGACAAATCCCGAGACGATATTGACAACTTTGATTAGTGCAATAATGCCCACCCAGACATAAAGCCAAACAGGGATGTCCATGACTGGGAGCAACTTAACCAAACAAACTACGACAAAAACAAAGTCCGCAATCGTATCCAACTTGGCGCCAAACGCGCTGACGGTGTTTGTTTTTCTTGCGACCCAACCATCGGCCATATCGGAGATGCCGGCAGTGATATAAAGTGAATAGAATGCCGTCGAAAACACAGGGCAGAACAATAATGCAATGCTGCACAAGATACGAATGGATGTAATGATGTTGGCCATTATGACTGTCTTTGTCTCCTCAAACAGATGATGGCGGCCACAGCTTCAACCAATCCAAACACGAAATAAATGTTGCTCATGAAATTGAAGCCCCACACCCACCATTCAAGAACAATCCAAAGCATCAAGATGATGCCGCAGGCAAGGACAGCCCAAGGCGCAAGGCGATGTTTCTTGAACAGCAGAAATGCCGCTACAAATTGGGTGAAGCCGTTCAAAAAGAGCAGCACAAAGCCTGATGGGATGAAGTTTTTGAAAAAGATGTTGGGCCAAGGCATTTTGTCTCGCAGCATTTCCAACAATGGCTCCATGCCCCACATTTGGCCCGAGGGATCAATCCACATCATCGCGGCACCCATCACTGCACCGATGCCGATGAACAAAGTCAAGAATTTCAGGAATTTTGTCATAACGCTTGGTCAACTTTTGTGTCGCAAAGATAAAAAATTCATACTTTTGCGGCCTAATCAAATTTGAAATAAAATGTCGAGAGTTCTTTCCATGCTGCTTCTGTTTTGCGCTTTAACTGGCTTTGCGCAAGATTCTTTCCTTACCTCCCACTGGACGCAGGATTATCCATACAATCAGCTTTGTCCAAGAGATCCGATGAATGGCAACGCATATAGTTATGCTGGATGCCCCGCCATTGCCATGGGACAGATTATCAATTATCTGCGAACGACACAAAACACCCGCTTTGATGACAATGATGACTATTACCATAGTTACGCAGGTCGTAATTACAAGATTGATGACGATTGGGAATCGTTGAAGTTCCCGTCATTTCCGCAACTGAACGTGTTGCTGGATTCCGTTGACGCCACATTCCAACGCGGAGAGGAACTTCCCGACTTGTTGGCAGCCGCTGTGGTTTTTGCTTGCGGCACGGCCTGCACGCAGGTTTACACTTCGGAAGGCTCGGGCACCTTTTTCGTGGATCAGGCGTTTGAGGCCTACCAACGGTTTGGTTTCACGGATTGCGTGCTGTTTCGGGAACCCGATTCGGTAATGTACGCTACCTTGATTTCCAATTTGCAAGCCGGTTATCCTGCCCATCTGGCCGTTGAAAATCCCGCAGGAACGGTTGGACACAATGTCGTAGTTGATGGCTATCGCGAAAGTGACGGCAAATTCCATATCAACTTTGGTTATGGCGGCACCTTGGACAATTGGTACGACATCCCTGACCCTAATTTTTATTACGGAATGACAAAGGTGGAGGGCATTATTCTGAATATCATTCCTTCGGATGCGCCTACGGCTGTTCACGAGTCCTCACATCACCAACCGCTTGAAGTTTATCCCAACCCCGTTTCCGATGTTCTCTACATAAAGAACCTTCCTTGCGAAACGGTCGAGTATTCCATTTTCAATGTGTTGGGCCAAAAGGTGACTTCGGGCTCCTCCAAGGGAAGCATTTCCGTTTCGGATTTGGAAAAGGGACTCTATCTCTTGCAAATCAAGGGTGAAAAATCCCTTGAGATGGTTAAGTTCGTTGTGAAATAACAAGCCTGTAACTAATTACAGGACAAAACTCCTTGGATAGAAATCGCTATAGAAGCGGCCATCCGTGGCGGTGAACTTCAGGACGCAGTAATTCGGGTCGGTGACACCACCGGGGTAATACTGTTCGTCGCCCTCGCGCCAGATCATCTCCTTGCTTTTGGCATCTGTCAGCACCTCCATCGTGCCGCGCAGCATCATGCCCTTGAAGCCTTCGTTGTCACTGAAGTAGATGCAGGCTTTTGGGTTTGCTTTGTAGTGGGCCACACGAAGTGAGAAAGTGTTGGTGGTGAAGTAGAACACTTTGAGGCCTTCGCGGACACGCGGGGAGAGCATCGCTTTGGTGCAAGGGAAGCCTTCTTCGTCCACGGAAGAGATATAAGTAATCGGCAAGGTGTCGGCCATTTCGGCAATAAGCGTCTTGACAGGAGCCAAGGCAGGATTTTCAGGCATTGCGTCTTCCGTTACCCTCATGGCTTGGCACCAGCGTTTCAAATGCGGGAAGTACATCTTCATTTGGCCGATGTATTCTTCCTTCGTGATAGGTTGGGGCAGGCCTTTGTTGACCTCGTCCACAAACTGGGCGCAATGCTCAATCATTTCATCCATCGTGCAGTCTTGCAGGAACTTACCGTCCTTATAGCAATACATGCAATAATCCTCATTTTTACTGCCATCGGCATTCGTGCCGAGCACTTGGTCATTCAGCGGCATTCCGCAACTCTGACAGAATTTCATTCCGTTTTCCATATTCATTTTGTTCGAAAGCTGTTACTATGACTGCAAAAATACGGTGTTTTTTGAAAAAACAGCGAAAAATATAACAATTAAAACAAAAATATCTATTTTTGCATTGCGAAAAGTTCGTTACGAAAAGTTCGTTACGAGATTTACGCAATGAAAATACAAAAGAATCATGGCAAGGATAAAACAGAAACAGCTTGATAATCCATTTGTTTATCAGGGATATGAGGGACCAGAATATTTCTGCGACCGTGAGGAAGAAACAAAAAACATGATTTCTGCACTCGATAATGGGCGCAATTTGACCCTAATTTCTCCAAGAAAAATAGGGAAAACGGGGCTAATAAACCACGCTTTTTATCAAATTAAGAAGAAAAACAAGGATGCTATTTGCATCTATGTTGACATTTTTTCGACCAAAAACCTACAGGAGTTTGTGGAGACATTGTGTAGGGCGGTTATCGAAAACGCATTGGAAAGGGAGAAGACGTTTGCCAACAAGGTATTGGATTTTTTCAAGGGACTTCGGCCTACAATTACCCCTGACTTAATGACCGGAATGCCTACCGTTTCAGTCAGCGTGGTTCCCGTACAGGCTGAATATACGCTCAAAAGCATTTTCACCCATCTGAACGACTTGAACAAGCCTGTGTATCTGGCCATTGATGAGTTTCAGCAGATTACGGAATACCCGGAGAAAGGCACCGAGGCCATACTGCGTTCCTATATTCAGTTTATCCACCATGTGAATTTTATCTTCTCTGGCAGCAAAAAGCATTTGATGGAAGAGATGTTTTGTGCTCCCAACAGACCTTTCTATCAGAGTACGCAACTGATGAATCTAGAGCCACTTCAAGAGGAAACCTACTATGACTTTGCCAGAAAGTTCTTTGAGGCAAAGAAAGGCTCATTCAGTCAAGATGTGTTCCACAACATCTATCAGCGATTTGACGGCTATACTTGGTATCTGCAAGCCATCCTGAATCGGTTGTACGAGCAGGGGAAAAAGGTGGAAACGGATAAACAGGCTGTTGAGGCCATTCTGTTTCATGTCAATGCGTTGGCACCACACTATCAAATGCTTACCTCATTTTTGACCGACAACCAATTCAGTTTGCTCAAAGCCATTGCCCATGCGGATGTCGTCGAGCAGCCATTAGGCAATGAGTTTATCAAACGCTTTGAACTGCCTAGCGCCAGTAGTGTCAAGTCAGCATTGAAGGTATTGGTTGATAAGGACTTGGTCTATCAAACCTCCGAAGGCTACATCGTATATGACCGCTTTCTCGGCCTTTGGCTGAAGAGGGTATGATTTGCCTCACTTTCAACACGCATACTCCTAATATCCTGAATATTACTGACAATACTAATAAGTCCAAACGTGACCAACAATGAAAGTGCCGTGGCAGTCAGCAGGCGGGAGTTGGCGGCCAACCATGAAAGCCAACCTGTTTGCACTCGGAAGGTAAACAGAGGAACGGCGACAGACGTGGAAAGCAAAAACGCGATGGTGACACCGCCGCTGATGATGCCCACGACAAAGGCGACCACCAAGGCCATCTTATAGCGGCGAATTGTGGCCTCTTGGTGTTGTTTGATATACTCCACGGCATCCAAACGCTTGTTGAGCGACGCCATAAATGCCTCGTTGTCATCGAATTGAGGTTTTTGGGCGAGGAAAAGATCCTCGAGGGCTTTGTCTTTGTTCATAGCTTCAGTTTTTCTTTCAGTTGGTCACGTCCCCCGTGAGAGTTGTTTCTTTACGGCATCTTCCGATGCCTCGGTAATGGCTGCTATCTCTTTGATATTGTATCCGTTGAGATAGAACAGCGTGATGGCCGAGCGTTCCTTGGGCGGAAGGGTCCGCAGGGCCAAGTAAAGGTCTTGGTGCTCGAAGGAAGCATCGGCGGAAGTGTTGCTGACAAGAGCCCGTGCTTCATCGAGGCTTTCTGTTGTGCGGCAGCTTGCCTTGTGGTTGAGGAAGGTGTTATGGGCGATCTTGAACAGCCACGAGCGGAACCGTCCCTTCTCCTGATAGCCTGCCGACGAGAGATAAGCCTTGACCAAAGCATCCTGTGCGATGTCGTCGGCTTCGTCCTTGTTGCCGCAGCAGAGGTAGAGCAAGAAGCCCCGCAGGGCCTCCTGCTCACGCTCCACAAGTTCTATGAATCCTTCGCGTGTCACGGATTACTGTTGCTTGGTCAGGTTGTTTTGCTCTGCTTCGATTTCTTTGGCAAGCATCTTTTTGCCTACAGCATAATTGATGAGGAAGGCGATACCTATGCCCAACAGAACCACACCAAAACCAATGGCAGTTTGAACATCTTCAGCTATGTGGATTTCTTGGGTTGAAAGAAAAAAACCAAAGGCTATCAAACCAATGCCCAGTATGGTGGTGATGCAGCCCCAAAGTAGTTTCGAAAGCAGTTTTTCCTTCAACGACTTTTTCTTGGGCGAAATCTTTTTCATCAGCTCTTCGACATCCATATCAGGATGCTTCTCGATGGCTGTTGTTACAATTTGCATATGGTCTCTTGACTCATTAATCTTACGACGCGTTTCCAGCCAAATAAACACAATGGGAAGTACGCATCCACATGCAATAACGGGAATCGTGTCGACAAAATTCAACCAAACTAAATTGCTATCCATTTTCTTTTGTTTTTAGTGTTAGACTTCTGTTTTCTTGAACCAGTTCGCCAATATAACAAGTCTGAATGGCAAAAGGTGACGTCTAATCTAAATTTTTTGTCTTTTTGTTCTGATAAAGTGCCCTTCCTGAACCGCTGCAAAGGTAGCGATGACACAAACGTGTCCAGCTTGGCACCAAGCTCACTGGCAGTGTTTGTGTGCCTTGCCACCCCACCATCGGCTATGTCGGAAACGCCCGCGGTGATGTACAGCGAATAGAAAGCCATCGAAAACACTGGGCAAAACAAGATGGCTATGCTGCACAGGATACGCATGATTGTAATGATATTGGCCATAAGAGGGTTATTGTTTCCTCAAACTAATCACAGCAGCAATAACTTCAACCAATCCGAACACAAAATAGATGTTGCTCATGGCATTGAAGCCCCACACCCACCATTCGAGGACAATCCAAAGCATCAAGATGATACCGCAGGCAAGGACGGCGTACGGTGCAAGACGGTGTTTTTTGAACAACAAGTACGCCGCCGCGAACTGGGTGAGACCGTTCACCGCCAGCAACACGAAACCCGACGGGATGAAGTCCTTGAAAAAGACATCCGGCCAAGGCATTTTTGCCCGCAACATTTCCAATAAAGGTTCCATACCCCACATCTGTCCCGAAGGGTCAATCCACATCATCGCGGCACCCGTCACGGCACCGATACCGATGAACAAAGTCAAGAATTTCAGGAATTTTGTCATAATGCTTGTTCAACTTTTGTGTTGCAAAGATAAAAAAATTCATACTTTTGCGGTCTTGATCAAACTTGAATAAAATGTCGAAAGTTCTTTCTGTATTATTTCTGTTTTGCGCTTTGACTGGCTGGGCGCAAAGTCCACACCTTAAGACCGTAAACAATCCGAATCCCGCCATTCAGTCACTTCGTGGGGAAGGCATGCTGACCTCGCACTGGACACAGGATTTTCCCTACAACCAACTTTGTCCAAGAGATCCGGTAAATGGCAATGCTTACAGCTATGCTGGATGCCCTGCCATCGCGATGGGACAGATTATCAATTATCTGAAAACGACACAAAACACCCGCTTTACCGATGATGACGACTATGCCCACCACTATGCCGGCCGCAATTTCTATATCGATGATGACTGGGAAACGTTGAAATTTCCCTCATTCCCCAAATTGAACGAGATGTTGGATTCCATTGACGCCACTTTCGAGCGTGACGAGGAACTTCCTGACTTGCTGAAAGCCGCCCTGGTTTTTGCATGCGGCACAGCCCTTACCCAGGTCTATACCTCGGAAGGTTCCGGCACCTTCTATGTGGATCAGGCGTTTGAAGCCTACCAACGATTTGGTTTCACGGACTGCGTGCTGTATCGTGAACCCAGTGATGAAATGTACACTACCTTGATCTCCAATATAAAAGACGGTTATCCTGCCCATCTTGCCGTTGAGAATCCCGCAGGAACGGTCGGACACAACGTCGTAGTCGATGACTATCGCGAAACGGATGGCAAGTTCCATATCAATTTTGGCTACGGCGGTCCCTTGGATGACTGGTACGACATCCCTGACCCTGGTTTTTATTACGGAATGACCAAGATTGAAGGCATTATTTTGAACATCATTCCTACTTTTGATGCCGTTCACGAAATAGCAAGGCAACAGCCCTTTGAAGTGTATCCCAACCCCGTTTCCGATGTTCTTTACATGAAGAACCTCCCTTGCGAAACGGTGGAGTATTCCATTTTCAATGTTTTGGGCCAAAAAGTGACTACGGGTTCTTCCAACGGAAGCATTTCCGTTTTGGGATTGGAAAAGGGACTCTATTTCTTGCAAATCAAGGGTGAAAAACTCCTCGAAACGGTGAAGTTCGTTGTGAAATAACTGCCTTGTCCCAATTATAGGACAAAACTCCTCGGATAGAAATCGCTATAGAAGCGTCCATCCGTGGCCGTGAACTTCAGAACGCAGTAATTCGGGTCGGTGCCAAGGCAGGGTTTTCAGGCATCGCATCGTCCGTAACCTTCATGGCTTGGCGCCAGCGTTTCAAATGCGGAAAGTACATCTTCATCTGGCCGATGTATTCCTCCTTCGTGATGGGTTGGGGCAGACCTTTGTTGACCTCGTCCACGAACCGGGCGCAATGCTCAATCATCTCGTCCATGGTGCAGTCTTGCAGGAATTTACCGTCCTTGTAGCAATACATGCAATACTCTTCGTTCTTGCTGCCGTCGGCATTGGTGCCGAGCACTTGGTCAGTCAGCGGCATGCCACAACTCTGACAAAAGCGCAGTTGCTGGGCGTTTTGTTGGTTGAATTTCTCATTCATGGTATTGTGTTTTTATCGTTTATTTCTTTGCTTCTCCCCCACCAAAGTCATCGTATAAAATATTTTCAGGTGCAACGCCCAAGTTATCAAGCATATTGACCACTGCAGCACTCATCGGGCCTGGACCACACATATAGTATTCGATGTCCTCGGGTGCACGATGGTCCTTCAGATAGGTTTCGTACATCACATTATGCACAAATCCAGGCGTATAAGGTACGCCTGCGGCATCAGCGGTGGGGTCGGGACAATCCAAGGCGAGGTGGAAATGAAAGTTGGGGAAGTCTTTCTCAAGTTGGCGGAAGTCGTTAAGATAAAACACCTCGTTCAAGGCGCGGGCACCGTAAAAATAGTGCATCTTGCGATTTCTGACGTTCAATGTACGGGTCAAATGCATGATTTGCGCCCGTAAGGGAGCCATACCAGCACCTCCGCCTATCCATATCATCTCTGGAAGTTGAGAGTTGAGAGTTGAGAGTTGAGAGTTGTTGTGCTCTTTCACGTGGAAATCGCCAAAAGGCCCAGACATCAGTACCTTATCACCAGGCTTCAGCGAAAAGATGTAAGACGAGGCAATGCCGGGATTGACGTTCATAAAACCAGAACGGTCGGGCTTGAAAGGCGGCGTGGCAATGCGCACGG
>JAEEGJ010019295.1_pt1 | contig 15047 bp, 13 predicted proteins | sample 8958761 | NCBI WGS metagenome assembly JAEEGJ01 (sample SAMN16246546, study PRJNA631951) | gut metagenome | biome: gut microbiome; feature: rumen; material: RS-attached | host: Bos | place: Iran: Karaj | collected 2018-10 | reverse complement strand
AAAGGGCTTGACTGACGAGGAATACGATGTTCTGGATTTGCCTAAAGAAGCTTCTGTAAATGATCGTGCTGCAGGCTTGCTTGAAGATTGCTGGGATAAGGATGTTCTCTTGGCGCAAAAGCTAGAGCATAATGATGATATCGGTTTTCAGTATAGTTATTGCTTGCCTCAGAATTATTATCGCTACCGGGAAGATGGAACTTGGACTTTGGAAACTACAGATGAAGAAATTGCTGACGAACTACTCCATAACACAGTGTGTAGTAAATCAGAAGATCCTCAAAGCGTTCGGGATACGATTCCTGCTAGTCGATATAGGTTAAGCCGTGTGGTTGGATGCAAGGATAATTCTAATGTGAAAATCTCCTTTATTTATCCAGAGAAAAAGGCTCAGTAAAAAATGAAATTCTTTTTTGCTTACATTTATTGGATAAAGAGTTTTTTGATAAAATAAGTTGATATTTTTGGATAAAATTTTGGAACGTATAGGGAATTTTTATGTTCAAAAGGAATCATGCTTCAGTGCTAGCGATGCTAGCATCTATTTCAGTTTTGTCTTTTACGGCGTGCGGTGACGATGCCGTGAGTAACCCGATTCCCGCAGCGACTGAATCGTCGGCTGTAGAATCTTCGAGTAGCGTGGCTTCTAGTAGTGAAACAGGCTCAGGTCCAGTATCTTCTAGCAGCGAGGCTGTTTCAAGCCCTGAGTCTTCTAGCAATGAGGCTTCGAGTAGTTCTGTTCAAGAAATTGAGCGCCCGTCGTTGGAAAAAATGAATGAAAAATGCAGAGAAGGACACGATGCTGTTAGTATCGCTGCGTTTGACGGCGTGAAGACGGAGTATTTTTGTTTGCACGAAGCCTATGGCCCTAATATCGAAGAAACGTTTTCGATTTTGGACCATGCTGAAATTTCTCTTTATTCCTATGCAGAAAATGGATGGCAAGAAGTAAAATGCAATGCCGAAAATGAAGGCCGCAAGGAACTTTATGCTTTTTTCAATACGCATTGGCCAGGCGCTTTATATTACAAGTGTACTGACAATCAGTGGGTGAGAATTGGATATGATGAATATTATAGTGATTCTGAACTTTCGAGTAGTTCGGCAGAAGATGATGCCTCATTGACGTGCTCTGCTGAAGAAGAAGGCAAGGTGGATTCTGCGTGGGTGGGTGCAAGCAATCCTAGATTCCGTTATATTGGACACACAGATTATTACAGGTGCGAAAAGGGTCTGTGGACTTTAAGAGACCGGAGAATAACCTGTGATACGACGGGTGTTGCTATTGGTGACATATGCACTAAGGAAGCATGTTTTGCAGGTCTAGGATGCTCCAAGTATTCTTACACCTATATTGGGAATGGAGCTTGGAAAGAAACTTCACTTTCGCTTACGGATAAGGCTCAAATAATCGCTAATTGCCAAAAAGAGGATACGGTTGTCGGCGATACTTGTTCTGTGGAAATGTCTGATGGCACGAAATGCTACAGGTTCAATGAGCAGAACGACTGGGAAGAATGTGAATCCTTCTAGATATTTTTCTAAATTTTGCCTCGAAATTTAATGAGGTCGCGGCGGTTTCGCCGTGGCGTTAGAGGAATAAATAATGGCAAAGTATAATCCGCAAGAAATCGAAACCAAGTGGCAAGCCTACTGGGAAGAACATCAGACGTTTAAGACTGGCGAAGACAAGTCCAAGCCGAAGTATTATTGCTTGGATATGTTCCCGTACCCGAGTGGTGCTGGCCTCCATGTAGGTCACCCGGAAGGTTACACTGCAACGGATATCATTTGCCGCTACAAGCGCAGCCGTGGTTTCAATGTGCTCCACCCGATGGGTTGGGACGCTTTCGGTCTTCCTGCTGAACAGTATGCCATCCAGACTGGTACGCACCCGGCCATTACGACCAAGAAAAACTGCGACAATTTCCGCCGCCAGATCAAGCGCCTCGGTCTTTCTTACGACTGGAACAAGGAAGTCAATACCACTGACCCGAAGTATTACAAGTGGACGCAGTGGATTTTCAAGCGCCTTTATGGCACCTGGTTCGATGAAGACCAGCAGAAGGGTCGCCCGATTGAAGAACTCCCGATCCCGGCCGATGTTGAAGCCAAGGGTGCTGCTGAAGTCCGCAAGTACAAGGATGGGAAGCGCCTCGCTTACTACGCCGATGCACAGGTGTGGTGGTGCAAGCACTGCAAGATTGTCTGCGCTAATGAAGAAGTTTTGAACGACGGTTCTCACGAAAAGTGCGGCACCAAGGAAGTCGAACGCCGTAACCTCAAGCAGTGGCTCATGCGCATCCCGCATTATGGCGACCGCCTCTTGAAGGGCCTCGACAAGCTCGACTGGCCGCAGGGCGTGAAGGACATGCAGAAGAACTGGATCGGCAAGAGCTATGGTGCCGAAGTTGATTTTGCCATTGCCGATGCTAACGGCAAGCCGACCGAAAAGAAGCTCCGCGTTTACACGACCCGTTGCGATACGCTGTTCGGTGCAACCTACATGGTCGTTGCTCCGGAACACGCTATGGTGCCGGAACTCACGACTGCCGAACAGAAGGCCGCCGTGGAAGAATACGTGCACGCTGCCGCTCTCAAGAGCGATCTCGACCGTACGGAACTCGCCAAGGAAAAGACTGGTGTGTTCACTGGTTCTTACGCTGTGAACCCGCTCACCGGCACCAAGATTCCGGTGTGGGTTGCTGACTACGTTTTGACGGGCTATGGCACCGGCGCTATCATGGCTGTGCCGGCTCACGATACTCGCGACTTTGACTTTGCAAAGAAGTTCAACCTCCCGGTTATCTGCATCATGGAACCGGACGCAAGCTGCCCCGAAGATGTAAAGCCGCTCGTGCTCAAGGGCGAAGCTTGCTGGGCTGCCGATGGCACCTACATCAACAGCGAAAATGCAACGCTTTGCTTGAACGGTCTCAACAAGAAGCAGGGTATCGCCAAGGTTATCGAATGGCTCGAAGCCAACAAGATTGGTAAGGCTACCGTGAACTACAAGCTCCGCGACTGGCTCTTCAGCCGTCAGCGTTATTGGGGCGAACCGTTCCCGATTATCCACTGGGAAGATGGCGAAATCTCTACGGTGGATGACGCCGAACTTCCGGTGCTCTTGCCGGAACTCAAGGACTACAAGCCGGGTGATGGCGGTCAGTCTCCGCTCGCGAACGCCACCGAATGGCTCCAGGTCGTCGATAAGAACGGCCGCAAGGGTATCCGCGAAACGAACACCATGCCGCAGTGGGCTGGTAGCTGCTGGTATTACCTCCGCTACATCGACGCTTGCAACGGCGACGCATTTGTGGCAAAGGAACTTGAAAAGTACTGGATGCCGGTTGACCTCTATGTGGGGGGTGCCGAACACGCCGTGCTTCACTTGCTCTACAGCCGTTTCTGGCACAAGGTCTTGTTCGACCTCGGCCTCGTCTCTACTGACGAACCGTTCCAGAAGCTCTTCAACCAGGGCATGATTCTTGCCTTCGCATACGAAGATGCCGCTGGTTCCAAGGTCCCGACCGACGAAGTCGAAGAAAAGAACGGCAAGTACTTCAAGAAGGGTACTGACATCGAACTCAAGCAGATTGTGGCTAAGATGAGTAAGTCCCTCAAGAACGTCGTGAACCCGGATGATGTTGTCCGTGATTACGGTGCTGATAGCCTTCGCTTGTACGAAATGTTCATGGGCCCGCTGGACGCCGTGAAGCCGTGGCAGACCAAGGGCATCGAAGGTATGAACCGCTTCCTCGGCCGAGCATGGCGTTCTGTTGTCGGCGACAGCGATGAAGCCCCGGTCTTCGTTGACGAAGCTGCTCCGGAAGCTATCGAAAAGGTGATGCACCAGAGCGTCATCAAGGTCACGAACGACATTGAAAACATGAGCTTCAACACCGCCATCAGCCAGTTGATGATCTTCAATAACGAAATGATGAAGATGGACAAGCGCTACCGCGAACCGTGCGAAACGTTCGTCAAGCTCTTGCACCCGTTTGCCCCGCATATCGCCGAAGAAATGTGGAGCATCCTCGGTCACGAAGGCTCGCTCACGAACGTCGCCTGGCCGGAAGCCGACCACTCCAAGGCTGTGGAAAACACTGTCGAAGTCGTGTTCCAGGTGAACGGCAAGGTCCGCGCCAAGGCATCTGTCGCCAAGGATTTGGACAAGGCCGCTCTCGAAAAGCTCGCACTTGACAACGAACGTGTTAAGGAATTTACCAAGGGAATGCAGGTCGTCAAGTCGATTGTTGTGCCGGGTAAGTTGGTCAACATCGTCGTGAAGCCGGCATAATATTGAGCCTTCAGGAGTGTCATCCTGGAGCATCCGTAAGGATGCGATAGGACCCATAAAAATTTCAGACCGTAGCCTCGCCGCTGCGGTCTTTTTGTATGCGTCCGCATTTGTCGTATTTGATTATATTTTTAATAGAACATCTTCAGGAGTTTTTATGGCGGACATGACTCGCGGCGAAAGAACTGTGCAACTTTTTGCAAAAGTAATTTCTAATCCAGAAAAGAAATTTACCATCAGCGACTTGATGACTTCGTTCGAAATTCCTGAGAGTGAACGCCGCAATGTGCAACGCGATATGCGCTTCCTTTCGGAGATGGATGGTGGCCGCTACATCGCGGTAGATACTGTTGGCCGTACGTCGTATTACACCTCTGCACTTCGCAATGCCGAAAGACTCCTGTTCCCGAATTTCGAAAACACGATGCTCCATTTCGTGTTCCTCAAGCGCATCGCGAATATTTACCCTGCCACGAGTGAAATTATTTCACAACTTCTGGAGCGCATCGAAAAAAGCTTGCCGGGCCGCGAACAGAAATCGCTCCGCCATCTCGGCGAGGAGCTGAACTCGAAAATCATTTTCATGGGGACTCCACCGGACTTCGAAGAAGATGCTAGCGAAAAAATGCGGACGATTCTCCAGGCAATTCACGACCACCGTAAAATTGACGTGTTTTACAGGACTGCTTCCGCTTACAAGAAGTCGACCCGCATTCCCTTGATGATTATCGTTTATCAGAACGAAATTTACGTGGGCTGCGAATCCGAAAAAGTCAAGGACGCCACCTATACGCTCAAGTTCCGGCGAATGGTTAAGGTGCAACTCTCCAAGGAAACGTTTGTGGAAAATCCGAAAGTTCTCGAAAAGTTGCGTCGACAGGTCACGTCGGGGGCTGCGTTCATGAGCGAGCAGGAACCCCATCCTGAAGATGTTGAAATCGAATTTGAAATGAGCGCTAGCCTTTACCTTATGGAAAACAAGTTCAACCGAACGATGCACATGAGACTAGCCAAAAATGGCAAAATCCTAGTGAAAATGAAAGCTGATGTGAACCAGCTTTTGGTGAACTGGGTCGTGTCATTCTCGACTGCCGCCCGCGTCATAAAGCCGGCCTCGTTGCAAACTCGCCTCAAGGAATACGGGGAGTATTTGCGCTCAATTTACGCGTAAGCCGTTTAACCGATTTAATGAAAAATTAGGGTTATAGAAAAAAATAGTACAATCCTTTTACAAAATCCCCTTGTTTTACGATAATTATTATGCGTATATTGATATGTATGCATAATTTTGTTTCCTATGCGTCGATATTTGACGTATGCGGGTTCTATATTATGCGTGGGTAATGATATGATTAGTAGGATTTTTAAAAAGGAATGCTTTGAACCGGTTGCCCGCAAGTATTGGGAAAAGCTGGTATGTGGGCTTATTGTTCCCGGAGAGCGTGGGTGCGCGCCTTCCGAAGGGGAGGTCCTTTGTGCGTACAATGAGATGAAAAGTTGCTATCCAGGATGCAAGTGCAATGTCGTGAGGTCGGGCAAAAGTCAAGGTGATGCGCTCCAGCGGGATATGTTCCAGCAGGGCGATAAAATATGTGGCATCAGGGTCGTTGCTGAGCTGAGTGCGGCAAATTCGTCTATTGAATTCGTTTTGGCGGATTCGTTGTATTATGTGCATTTTAAAACCGATGGAATCGACTCCTTTTCTCATCGGGTTGATACTTGCGACTTGTCGCAGACCATGACGAATATAAAGGAATTTATCGATAATTTCCCTGCGCATCTTGCGGCACTTGAAAACGAAAAAGTTGAATTTGAGAAGAAAGCAAAGCTTAAGGAAATATCAAGATTAAGCCTGAAAACGTGCGTTGCGCAGATGATGTCACAATTGGGTTACGAATGGAATTTGGCGGATAGGGGTAAATTTTTTTTGCTCCAGATTGAATTGGGCGAAAAGCGAATGGTTGAAATTTCGCTGAACGATAAAAATTTTACCAAAAGAATTCCTGCAATACCCGAGGTGATTAAAAGCGTTGAAAGCCTGCTTGAAACGCTTCCGTTTCCGGTGGATATCTCAATGACAAAGGGAATTTTAAAACTGTAGAGGTTTGTATGTCTGTACGTATAAATGCACGAGAATTGGAAAGCTTGCTGGAGGCAACTCCCGCATCGCAAAATATAATGCTCACGGGCAAGCACGGAATTGGCAAGTCGCAAATCCTGGAGAGGTTCTTTACATCGCGTGGCGAGCGCGTGGTGATTCTGTTCTTGGGGCAGATGAGTGATCCGGGCGATTTGATTGGCCTCCCGCGACTTGACGAGGCAACGGGTAAGACTTTGTTTATGCCGCCGTATTGGTTCCCGACGGATGGCAAGCCGGTGGTGTTGTTTTTGGATGAGCTGAATCGCGCTCGCCCGGAAGTGTTGCAGACCATCATGGACTTGACGCTGAACCGCACGCTTGCAGGACGCAAATTGCCTGAGGGCTCGCGTGTGATTAGCGCGGTCAACGATGGCGAAGAATACCAGTTGACGGATTTGGATCCGGCACTTGTGAGCCGTTTTAACATTTACGAATTTAGGCCCACTGCGCAAGAATGGCTGTTGTGGGCATCGAAGGCGGGCTTGGACAGCCGCGTGATTGATTTCATTTCTGAAAATCCAGAAATGCTCGACGGTGCTGCGTTTACTCGCGAAGATCAAGGACTTGAAAAATCTCCTGATCGACGCGGATGGGAACGTGTCTCGAAGATATTGCAGACGAACGAGGTCTCTTCGCTTTTGAAAACGATTATTGCGGGAATCATCGGTATGCCTGCCGCAACAAAGTTCTTTGCGACAATCAACCAGAAACGCTTACCTAGCGCAAAAGAAATTTTGCTTGGTGATTTCGCGAAGCAAAAGACTGCACTTAAAAAATGTTCTACGCCGGAACTTGCTGCCGTTAACGAATCGCTCTTCCGTTTTATCGAAACGAAAAGCTACGACGAGAAAGATACTGAAATGGTGGCTACGAATTTTGCCGCTTATTTTGAGTTTCTTTCGGTCGAAAAATTCCGCGAGGCGCAGGCACATTTCGCAAACTTGTATTCATCTTCATTGTACCCATCAACGATGACGTTTGTCGTTATGCAGTGCCCAAAACTTTATAAGAAAATTACGGAATTTATCAAGTCGATTTAAGGCAGAGATGTGCCGAACTGGTAATTTAAATCTATGACTGTACTCGATAGAATAAAGAAAATTGGTGAACGGTGGTTTTTGACGGAACCGCTACTGTTTGCGGTGTACTGTAGCCATGAATTTTACGAGAATGATTCGCTTGATGTAGTAATGCGAACCGGAAATAGAATGGTCGAACTTGCACCGAAGCTTTTGGACAACGTTACAGATATGGTGTTGGCGGAATTTTTGAAAGTCGAAATGTTCCGCATTTTGCTCAAGCACCCGTATCAGCGACAGCCTCCTTTTGCAATGAAACCGTTACTCACACGGGCGAGCAACGTCACAATCAACGATGTCTATGAAGTTCCGCCCATTGTCAAAAAACAGATGAGCGGCGCAGAATTGAATTTACCTAGTGGTTTGTGCTTTGAAGAGTATTACAGTTTGCTCAAGGATACAGTTATGCCTTTTGCTCCATCGGATGGCCGCGGGATTCCGAACGATGTCAGTGAGGCTGCGCAGGGCGAAGGCGAATCTTGCGAATCGAGCGAATTTGGAGAAACGTGCGCGAACAGCGGCAATTCTCGCAGCACGCAAGGGAATAGCGACAATCAGAAAAAAAACGACACGAATGTGCAAGAAAAACTAGATGCGCAAATTTCGGAGCTTTGGGAAGAAGACGAATCGGCCTGCTGCGACATAAACGGCTTTATTGAAGTTGCTGAAGCTAGCAACAATTGGGGCTCAATTTCTAAAAAGTTGCAAGGCGTTATCAAGGCGAGTAAGAAAGTCGATATGGACTATCGCAAAATGCTGAGCCTGTTCAAGACGTCGGTGATTTCTAGCAAGCGTCGCCTCACGCGCATGCGCCCTAATCGGCGTTTCGGCTTTGACGCCATGGGTAGCCGTTACGAACTTTCAACGAACTTGCTCATTGCCGTTGACGTGAGCGGATCCGTTACGGATAAGAACTTGCAATTTTTCTTCTCTGTGATTAATCGGCTCTTTAAATATGGTGTCGAAAAACTAGATGTTTTGCAGTTTGATTCCAAAATTCAAGGCAAACCCGAACCGTTAAAAAAGGCTCGTAAGTCCGTAAAAATCATGGGCCGCGGTGGAACAAGTTTTCAGCCCGCCACCGATTATTACTGCGCACATCCCGAATATGACGGGCTCATCTACTTTAGCGATGGGTACGCCCCGCCGCCTAAATTCAACACCAAACGCCCCATTGACGTGCTTTGGGTGCTCTGCGGAAAATCGAACTACGATGAACACGCCAAGTGGATTAAAAAGCTAAAATGCAACCGGGTTACATACATTCCTAAAAGTGAATAAGGAGGCAATATGAGATACAAACAAGAAATTGATTTAAGACCGATAAAGTTCGTCGTCAAAGAAATCAAGGAAATTGGCGCAGCTGAAGCCTACGAATTTGACGAAACTATTCATCCGAAAGATGGAATGCAACAGCGTGGATCCCTTGGCGGAGTGATTGTTTGTCCCGCTGATTTGCAGACCAAACCGGGATTGCACGGGGTATCGAGTTTATTGAAGTCTTGTCGAACGCAGATTTTTCATCGCTGTTTCTGGGCTCGGCTTTTCGGTAAGAAACGAGATAAAGTCTTTTTGGATTACAACGATTTCAGCAACGATAGTATTTTCAAGGGACATTTGCTTAACAGAGAATCAGGCGAAATATACGATAGCCATTCTGCAACATTTGAAATAAGCGGACTTTCGTCAAGAGAACTTCTTGCTTTGGCAAAATGCATTCTTGACGACTTGCACGACAAAGGTCATGAAAGGGAATTGTTGGTTAACGATTTGAATCAGCGCAAACATTATTTGCTTCGCGTTCAGGAACCTCCGCAGAAACAGGTGCCTATCGTTATTGATGATTCTGTTGTAGATAAAATCTCAAATTATTTCGAACAATTTGAATGCGCGGTGGTCTGTAAATTCCCAGACCATATTGAAAATATAAACGATGGTGTCTATAGCAAAATTCGTACGTATGCAGATTGCGAAGAATACAAAAATGTCGGCTTTGTCCCGCTGATGTACCGACGTGATTGGGACCGCATGCTCTATGCTATCGCTCTCAAGTTGCGTTATACCATTGCGATAGGCGATGATTGCTATGTCTTTATCAATATGTGCGGCGAGCCGGATTTTTTCAAGAATGTCCAGAAACTCGCCAAAGCGTTCAACCAAAAGTCTATTATCGTCAAGGATGCGTCTTCAGAGAACGCTTTCAGGGAGCGTGTCAACGTTGATGGTTCGCCGCGAGAACCCGTCGGCCATTTTGTGGATAACATTCCTCTCTCCGAAATTATGCAGCACGCATCTAGTCCGTTGAGTATGCCATTGCATTTTAAGGACGATGGTGATTTAAAAAGAACGATGCAACTTTGTCTAGATTCTTGGGAAGGGCATAGCCATATGGGCAAGTATATGGTCTCGCAGATAACCAAGAAAATTATGGAAGAACTTGGAATTGAAGCGAAGTGAACGACAACTTTGGATTTGTGGGGATATTCACGGTGAATTATCTGCGCTTGTCCGGAATGCGATAAATCGTGGGATATCGTGTGCCGATATCCTGGTTGTCGGTGGTTTTGGCGCTGGTTTCGGTCGTCCAAATTCGATGAATGTCGCCTATGGCAAGGTGCATGCTACTCTTGAGAAAAATGATATTTGCATACACACGATTCGTGGTAATCACGACGATCCTTTGTTTTTCGATGGCTTGCATAATTTTGAACGCCTTCACTTTTTGCAGGACCATCGCATAATTGAACTATGCGGCAAGAAAATTTACCCCTTCGGTGGGGCTGTTTCTTCCGATATAGATTTTACCGAACCGTCCAAAGTCACAAGTTGCGACTTTGAACATTAGCGGAAACAAACGTGGTTGCAATATTATAACCCTATCTCTCGCAATTTACAGAACTCCTTGTAGTTCTGCTCAAAGCCGGGTCGGCAGAATACGGCGAATTCAATATTCTTGAACGCGTGCAGGTAATCCTTGATGGCTTCGGCGGTGGCGTCTGCGACGATTCTTGGGTCGTTCATGAATGCCCCGCAGCCGAATGCTCCGAGAATAATGTTTTCGACTTTATTCGAGATGGCGATATCCAAAATGCGGCGGAGCCTCTTGATGTGCAGTTGCTTTAGACCTTTGTCGGTGATAGAGCCGCAGCCGTATTTATCAACTAACAATCCTTTTTGGCGCTCAAAATTGCGCAAGTTTGGAGCAGCACAGGTGATAACGTCTACGTTGTACCAATCGGATTCGTCTAGCAATTCGGGGGCGGATGTGTCGGTCTTGATGACCGTTACGCCAGGTGTGTAAATGCAGTCGTCATCATGGAGCGCATTTTTCTGGTGCCAATGCGGCTCGTAGAAAAGCTTTTCCATTTTCGGTGCCAGGAGACATGGGTGCAATGTGGAACATCTGCAGATGCTTTCTTCTTGGGCGCCTGCTCCCGTTGTCACGCCGCCGCCTGGGTGCGATGCGGATGCAAAGTTGAGGACTGCGACTTTTGTGTTTACATATGCTTTGGCGGCTTCAAGTGTACGTTTTTGCGAGACGATGATGTTGGCACGTTCGGCGAAAATTTCGCGGCTCTCAACAACGACGTTTTCTCGCTCTCCGGTGAATTTCTGTTCGTGTATAGAGCGTTCAATAGAATTGCGCAATCGAGCGTTTGTGCGGCAACGTTCTGCAGTGTCTTCGTAAACTTCGATGTTTAATTTCTTGTAGTCAATTTTGTTTTGCATAATTACCTAGTGTATTTCCCTTAATATCGTCTTTGCGGTGCGAAATGTCAAGTGGGCGCTCCGCAGCATATTGCGAGCGGCATTTTGAATCAACATCTTGAATACAAAAAAGCCCCCGCGATTGCGGAGGCCTTTCAAACACTTGCGCGTTTAATTTTACGCAATCCTGAGTATTACTGGATGCGGACGTTCACGCGGCGGTATTCTTCTCTGGAACCGTACTTGAACTTCTTGAACATGCGCTTGCCGTACCACTTGGCAGTGATCTTGGAAGCCGGAATGTACTTGGAGAATTCAGCCTTGACGGTTTCAGCACGGCGCTGAGAAAGTTCGTCGTTGTAAGCGACAGAGCCGAGGTCGCAGGTGTAGCCTTCCACGAGGAGGGATGCGGCATCGATGTTGGTCTGTGCGAACTTGGAACCGACTGTTGCGATGACGGCGCGGCCTTCGCTGCTAAGTTCTGCGCTAGCGAGTTCGAAGAGGCTGCTCACGTTCGGGAATTCGATCGAGGAGGCCTGGCCGTTTTCAACCTTGGCGAATGCGTCGTTGAGGTATGCTTCGACTTCGGCATTCGTGGTCAAGAAAACCTGGGAATTGTTCTTGATAGCTGCGAACTTGGAGAAGTCAAACGGTGCCGGCTGTTCTGGTTCCGGTGCCGGGGCTTCGACCTTGGCCGGTTCCGGCTGCTTGACCGGAGCGGGCTTTTCAGATTTCTTGTCGCCGCAAGCGACGAGGACAGAGAGCGAGAGAGCTACCGGAAGAATACGACCAATTGTTTTTACCAGATTCATTATAAAACCTCCGATTGAAAAGTGGTATAATCCTTGGATCGCTTTTTAATATAAGTAAAAAAAGTGGAAGAGGTAATTTTTTTTTATTTGTACAAAAAAAATTCGCCTTTTACGGCGAATTTTTGTATGAATTTTGGGCGTTTTATTGTAAAATGAAGGCCCAAAACGTTATTTAAGTTTCCATTCAAGCGTTTGCCCTGCAGCGAGCGGTACAACGCCGTTCACAACAGCTGGGACGGTCCACGATTCCTTGACCACCTCGATTTGCTTTGTTGTGCGCGGGAGGTGGTAGAAGTCTGCACCGAATCCTGCGATGAAGTTCGGGAGCTTGTCGAGGGCTCCTGCGCGGTCAAATTCCTGCACCAAAAGCGGGATGGCGACCGGTGCGCTGTAAACGCCTGCGGCGCCACACGGGCATTCCTTTTTGCCCTGCTGGTGCGGGGCGGAATCGGTACCGAGGAAAAACTTTGGGTTTCCGCTGAAGGCAGCTTCGCGGATGGCCTTGCGGTCTTCGGGGCGCTTCGGCAAGGGCTTGCAGAAGTGGTGCGGGCGCAGTGCATCGCCGACGATATCGTCGAGGGTCATCATCAGGTGGTGTACCGTGAATGTGGCGGCGACGTTTGCGGGGAGGCGCTTCACGGCTTCGACGGATTTTGCACTGCTCAAGTGCTCGAACACGATGCGGAGCTTCGGGAACTTTTCGGCGAGCGTTTCGACGCGCTTGATGAATGCGGGTTCGCGGTCCAGGCAGAATTCACCCGGCTCTTCGCCGTGTACACAAAGTACCAGGCCGAGCTTTTCCATCATGGCGACAACGGGGAAAACGGCTTCGAAATCGCTGATGCCGTCCTGGCTGTTCGTCGTTACGCCTGCGGGGTAGTACTTGCCTGCGACAACGCCTACGGCCATCATGTCCTTCAAGTCCTGTTCCGTGTAGTTCGGGTTCAGCTTGAATGTCATGAGCGGTTCAAAGTCCGGGCGCACCGGAGCGGCGGCTTCGAGAATCTGTTTTTTGTAGTCGGCGATTGCTTTTGCGCTCGTCATTGCAGGGACTGTGTTCGGCATGATGATGGCGCGGCCAAACTGGGCAACAAGATCGCGGACGTAACCGGGCATGAGTTCGCCCTGGCGCAAGTGCGCATGAAAATCGTCTGGTAATGGAAGGAACATAACTGTAATTAAGTATTGGGTGAAACGGATTGAAGATCGCGGAACTGGTCCTTTGAAATTTCGCTATCCGAATGGAGCCAGTAGTCAAAGGAGTGCGGCTCGGTGAGCTTTTTCTGGTGCAAGAATACGAGGTTGCAGTCCAGTTCTTTTGCAATCATGAGGTCGTGAGTGACGATGATGATGGACGTTTTGAACATCGTTCGCATGTTGTCAATCAACGGCAAGAGGTTTCTGCGGTTGTAGTTGTCAAGCCCTGCGGTCGGTTCGTCCATGAGCAAGAGCTTCGGGTCCATGGCCCACGACCTTGCGATGGCGACACGCTTTTGCATGCCCACGCTGAGTTCGTGCGGGAACATGCTTGCGACGTTACGGACACGCATCAAGTCCATGGCCATGTTGACTTTTTTGGTAATATCGTCTTCGGTTCCCATTTTGTGGTAATGAAGCGGCAGTGCAATGTTGTCTGCAACTCTCAGGTTTGATATCAGTGCGGCGTTCTGGAGCACGTAACCCACTTGGCGTTTTGCGACTTCGAGTGCATCAAGCCTTTCGGATGGGATGTATTCGCCAAAGTAATAGATGTGCCCTTTGAGCGGTCGTGCAAGCCCTGCGATCATGCGGAGAATGGCGCTTTTGCCTTTGCCGGAAGGGCCGCCGATGCAAATCGTCTCGCCGAGTTTTAGCGTGAGGTTTGCCCCTGCGATGAGCTGGTTGTCCTTGTTGCTTTCGCTAGCCTTTATGTTCTCGAAATAGCTCACTGCCCTCGGGAGCGAAAACATGGTTCCCGAAAGTTCGTTTGTCGAGAGATAAACATCTTCTAGTCTGAGGGCTTCGTCTAGCATGTCTTAAATAATCGATGAAAGGTTATGCATGTAATCTTGAACGAAGTACATCAAGAACAGAGCGTCAGTAAAAACAATATAGAGGAAGGATGTGATGACCGAGCGGGATGTTGCCTTGGGAACTTGGCGGATATCGCGCTTGATGTTCAAAGCTTGGTAGCAGGCGTTGATCGTGATAATGATGCCGAAGAGGAGCGGCTTTACGATGACAAAGACAAAGTCAGGCATGGTGAGCGCCTTGATAATTTCGGTCGAGAGGGCGTTCCATGTGATTTGCAAGTTGGGGGCGTTGCCGGTGAATAAGATGATTCCTTTTGTGAAGAGGTATCCGGCTCCGATGGCGCTTGCACTAAAGATGATGTTCATGATGATGGTCGCAATAGTACCACCAATCACGCTAGGCATGACAAGGTAACGGATGGGGTTGATTCCCATGGTCGCAAGAGCGTCGACTTCGGAATTGATAACCATGCTGCCGATGTAGGTGGTCAGCGAGGAACCTGTACGGCCTGCGATGAGAAACGCTGTGAAGATGGGGCTTAGTTCGCGGATGATAATCACAACGATGAGAGAGCCGATGTCATTTGAAAAACCCATCCTACCCATAAGGGAGAACAGATAGATGATGACGACGGTTCCGAACAAAGTGGCGACGGCGAATAGCGACGGGAAAATTTCGACGCCGGTAAAGAACGTCTGCAAGATGATGTTACGGGAGTCGCTCTTGAAGTTGTGGCTTTTGTCGAATAGGGACGCTACTGTGCGGAGAAACAGGGCTATGAGTTGCCCTAGTCTACGCTTCAAGATGAATATGCCGAGCGAATGGAACAATCGCCCGACGGGGGTCATCTTTTGCCAGTTTTTAAGTTGCGTCTTTTCCATTATCGCTATGTATTGCCTCTAGGATTTCGGTCCAGAGTTCGTCGAGCCCGGTTTTCTTGAGCGAACTGACGCAAAGCGGCTTTTGGTCGAGGTCCAGACGCTGCTGGATGTCGC
>JAEEGJ010019293.1_pt1 | contig 15048 bp, 10 predicted proteins | sample 8958761 | NCBI WGS metagenome assembly JAEEGJ01 (sample SAMN16246546, study PRJNA631951) | gut metagenome | biome: gut microbiome; feature: rumen; material: RS-attached | host: Bos | place: Iran: Karaj | collected 2018-10 | reverse complement strand
CAGAAGGTTCTCGAGAGCTACTTGGGCCTGCACAATGCTCAACACGGCCTGGATGTAGTTGCTCTGGGCGGTGATTATGTCGGTGCTGGCGTTGGTGACCTCAAGGTTGCTGGCGTGGCCGTAGGTGTATTTCTCGCTCACGTTGCGGAACACCCGCTGGGTGACGTCAAGATTGTTGCGCTGTATGGTGTAGTTCTCTATGGCCGAGACCAGGTCGTAGCACAGTTGGTTGTATTGTACTTTCAGGCCGTCTTCGGCTTGTTGTTTGCTGTTGAGGGTTTCCTGCAAGCCGATTTTAGCATTCTTGATTTTGGCCATGCGGGTACCGCTCTGGAAGATGGGCAGGCTCACGCTGGCGCCGATCATGTTCGGAGGGGTCATATTGAATCCTGCATCTTTGCCGAAATAGGTTTTGTCGCTGTATTGATAGTAGGCGGACAGGGTAGGGGTGAAGTCCATCCATGCTAACGAGACTTGTTTGCGCGAGAGTCTCTCTGATTGTAGCAGCAGCTGGTAGTCGTAGTTGTCTTCGATCTTGAAGCCACCAAGGGTGAGTTGGGCGGCGTGGTTGATGTCGAGTACCTCCTCGAGGGGAGTGGTCAGCTTGAGCTGGGCATCGACGTCGGCACCCAACATTAACAGCATGGAGTTGTAGAGCACTTTAAGTGTACGCTCGTTGGCTCGGATGCTGTTGCGCATCGAAGCAACCTGAACATTGATTTTGTCGGCATTGATTTGCTCAGAGGCACCGGCTCTGACGCTGGCCTCGGTGGCGGCAAGCAGTTGGAGCATGTTCTGCAGGCTTGAGTCGAGCAGCTGTAGGGTTTGCTCCATAATCAGGATGGAGGTGTAGGTGGTCTTTACGTTGGTGCGGGTGGTGAACTCCGTCTTTTGGTTGGTGATGTTTGCCATGTCGAGGGCGATGTTGTTCACGATGGTTCCCACAATCTGGGCACCTGTCAGGGCAATCGAGGCGGTGATGCTGAAGGTTCCGCTGGGGTTCATGGGAATGCCGCCGGTGGTTGTTCCGCTTGAGGATCCGCTGCTGGGGAACGAGATGGGTAACGTGGTGCCACCGATGGTGATGGAGTCGGGCAACATTGAGGACATCGAGTTGCGACCACCGATGTTCATCTCATAACCGCACATGTTCTGGTAGTCAAAGCCGGCTTTGACCTGGGGCAGCATGGTCGAGAGCGTCTGCCATCGGGTGGCTTCAGCTTTCTTTACGTCAAGGGCTGCGTTTTGCAGGGCGTAATTGTGCTCCACGGCATAGTCTTGCGCCTCTTTTAACGAAAGCCTGAGTATGTTGCCTTCGCCCGAAGGCTGTTGGGCAGAGACTGCAGTGCTGACGAATAGTAGCGCCAATAATGATAGAGTCAGTCTTCTTAAAGTCGTCATTGTAATGTATATTTCATTTATTTTAAATTCATTATTTGCTTAAAATCCCCTTCTTTTTTCTCATACCGGATGATAGTGTCGGTGGACATCAGTCCGCGTAGGAATGTGAAACTCACCTCGCTCATTTTCCGGGCATATTCTTCGGTGTCGGCAATCTTCGAGATACGGTGCTCCTGTACAAAGCGGCAGATGAAATCAACCGTGGTGTCAATGTCTACATTGGGACGCAGATAGTTGTTGTCCTTGGCATAGTTCATCGCTTTCATCATCATGTCGCGGAAAGCGGAGGTGTTTAGCTTGAAGAAATGGTCATGTATTTCGGGATAGTATCGTTCTGCCTCCTCTATCAGGTGGCAGTAACTGTGGTTCGACATAGCATTGATTCTGACCATATACAGGGCAACCAAAAGCGGTTCATCCACCTTCATGTATACCTCTTTGTGTCGTCTCTCAATCTCACCGTGAACCAACATCAGGCATTCTGTCAGCAGTTCTTCTTTGTTGGCGAAAGTTTCGTAAAGGGTGCGTTTCGACATGCGCATAGCGGTGGCGATGTCGTCCATCGTCACCCCCTTTATGCCGCGGCTGTTGAACAATTGTGCCGCGGTCTCAACAATTTTCTGCCTATTGTCTTCTGTTGCCATATTGTTGATAGCCTTGTTGATATGCAGCTTTTAGTGTGGGTTGCCTATCAAATTGCAAGGTGCAAAGATACACAGAAAACTTGGAAAACTAAGAAAGTTTTCTAAGTTTTATCAATTATTAACTATCAAAGGCTATTTGCGTTTTCGCTCAGGGATGGGCTTAATGTTGGTCTTGGCCACTTTGATGTGGGTGTTGGCTGCTATTTCGAGCACTGCATAGATCTCGTCAGTGCTGACGATGGTGGCATGTATGCCACCTGCTGTCATGATCTGGTCACCTGCTTTCAGACTGTCCCGGTAGGCGGCCTCTTTTTTTGCTTCCTGACTCTGAGGGCGAATCATAAAGAAATAGAACACAACAACTAAAGCCACTATCATAATGGCTGTTTTCCATCCGTTTGAAATGTCGAGTAGTATCATTTTTTAGATTGACTTTTTATTATTGGGTCATGGACGACCGCTAATTGTTTATCTGTACAATTTTTTTAGTTCCGTTTCGTTATATATTTTTCCATTCAATAACGTGGACTATGGTAAAATATTGCGAATTGTTTTATTCTTTTTTCAAAATAGGCACATTCACCATTGGGGGTGGCTATGCCATGATACCACTCATGGAGCAGGAATTGGTGGATCGCCGTGGCTGGCTCAGCCGTGAAGAGTTCCTTGATCAATTGGCTCTTTCCCAGTCTATGCCAGGTGTTTTGGCTGTCAATATGGCTACGGGGTTGGGCTATCGCTTGCGCGGATTTTCTGGAGCTCTCTCGGCCATTGTAGGCAATATTGTCATGCCGATTATTTTCATTATCGTACTCGCCATGCTGTTCCGTCATTTCCGCGGCAATGTTGTGGTTGAGCGTTTTTTCATGGGTGTGCGGCCTGCCGTGGTGGCGTTGATTGCCGCTCCTGTGTTTCGTTTGGCCCAGTCGGCAGGCATTGGCTGGTCCACCTGCTGGATCCCCATCCTTGCCGCTTTGCTCATTTGGCTTTTTGATGTCAGCCCTATTCTCATCATCCTTGCCGCCGTGGTGCTGGGATTTATCTATGGTAGAATCAAGAAATAACTTGTCTCATATGGTCTTTCTGCAACTTTTTTGGACGTTCCTTAAGATCGGACTTTTCACTTTCGGTGGCGGCTATGCCATGATTGCCCTTATACAGAGCGAGGTGACTGTCAACCACCTTTGGCTTACCCCGCAGGAGTTTACTGATATTCTCGCTGTAAGCCAGATGACCCCTGGTCCTGTGGGCATCAATACTGCCACCTATACTGGATATACCGCTGTTCTCAATGCTGGCTACGAACCTTGGCAGGCCGTTTTTGGGGCCTTGTTGGCTTCTGGTGCCGTCATTCTGTTTCCTGTCGTGCTTATGCTTGTGGCCGTCATCTTTTTGCAGCATACCAAAGGCAATCGCGATATTGACAATGTTTTCCGTCTGCTTCGCAAAGTGGTTGTTGGCCTTATTGCCGCTGCGGCTCTCCAACTCCTCACCACCGATAGTTTCGGGCAGCCAGCCTTTTCACTTCAGTTTATAGTGAGCCTGCTAATCTTTGTGTTGGTTTTTGTGTTCTCGTTGCGTCGCAAAAGTCCTATCCTGCTCATCCTTGCCTCAGGTTTTCTGGGAGTGGTGGTTTACTCTCTCTTTTAGTCAGTGAGGTAAGGGATTTCTCCTCTTTTCCTATTGGGATAAACAGACCTGAAAAAGCGAGAAAGAATATAAAAGTCGGCCGAATGACCGAGTGGGGGTTTATGGGTTGTTGGCGGGATGCTTTGACAGGGGTTGTGGTTAAGACGAGGGAGAATCGTCGTCGTGGATTGTCTTGCGAATAGTTTCCAATTGGTTCCAGAAATCTGGGAAGGATTTTGTCACTTGTTCGGGGTCTTCGACAATGAGGTCGGGGAATATCAATGTCAAAATACCGAAGGCCATGGCTATGCGGTGGTCGGTGTGCGAGCTGACACTTGCAGCGGGGTGCAGGTGTGTGGAAGGTAGGCGCAGTTCGGTGGCGGTGAGGGTAGTGCTGGCTCCCAAAACTTTCAGCTCCTGTTGCAGAGCCTCAATACGGTCGGACTCTTTGAGACGCAGGTTCTTGATGCCTCGCAGCCGGGCGCGGACTCCCAAGGCGGCACAGGTGACCAAAACTGGGGGCAACAGGTCAGGGCAGTCGGTGAAATTATATTCGAGAAGATTGTCGTGGGTGTTGGTCCCTTGTACAGTGATGGAGCGCACGTTGGTGCGGTAGGGCGACTTGACCTCGCGTGTGGTGACGCCGAGGCGTTCGAAAATTTGAGCCACCACGCGGTCACCTTGGCATGAGTTGGTGAGCGGAAGGCCAGGCATGCGCAACCGGATGCCTGGCACAAGGGCTGCAGCGGCATAGATGTAGGCTGCTGCCGACCAGTCGCGTTCAATGTTGATGGCGAGATTCCGTTTCAATCCGTCAGCGGGCATTGTGGATACACGGTATACGCGGCGGTTGGGACTGACGGAAGTTTCGATGCCGGCCTGGTTCAGGATAGCCAGCGTCATGTCGATATAGGGGCGTGAGGCAGCGCGGTCGGTGAGGGTAAGGGTGAGTCCTTGGGGCAAAAGAGGGCCTATAAGGAGCATGGCCGAAACGAATTGGCTGCTGGCAGAGGGGTCGATCTCCACCATTTTACGCTGGGGAATGTAGCCTTCGATTTCGACAGGAAGGCATCCTTCCTGTTCGGTGCAGAGGATTTGGCAGCCCATGCTGCGGAGTGCATTGATAAGTGGAGCAAAGGGACGTTGTTTCAGCCGCGTGTCGCCACCGAGGCTCCAATGTCCCGGGGTGACGGCTAAAAGAGCCAGAAGAAAACGTGCCACAGTGCCTGCATTGTGGCAGTGGAAATGAGTCGAAGTGCCACGTCGCAACTGTCCGAGGAGGGTCTGGAGCAGTTGGGTATCGTCGGCGGTGGATAGGTTGCGTAGCACAAAGGGATAGCCGGCTATGTGGTTCAGCACAAGCCAGCGGTTGCTAATGCTTTTGGAGGTGGGCAGTTCGATGTGGAGGTCGTTGGTCTTCACGATGTTGATTAAATATCAATGCCGTATTCTTTTATTTTGCGGTAGAGTGTGCGTTCTGAGATGTGAAGTTCTTTGGCTGCAAGGTTGCGTTTGCCGCCATGGCGCTCGAGGGCAAGACGGATGGCACGTCTTTCCCGCTCTTCGAGAGCAAGGGGTTCGTCCTCGACCATTTCGGATTCTTGGAATTCCTCTTCGGGTTGGTCGATGGTTTGATGGGCGGGGATGACGTGTAGCGTGTTGTCGTTTTGGTTGCCGGCCGATTCGATGATAGGGAAGGCATTGGGTTGTATGGAGGACTCTTTGGCAAGGGGTATGCCTTGGGCCAATTGAGTGACAGCATGGCGAAGTTCGTTGATTTCATTGCGCATCTCGCTGATCATTTGCCCCATAGAGAGGGCTTTGAGAAGCAGTTCACGGTCGGAAATAATCTGCTGGTTCCCATTGTTGGCGGGAGATATGAGGGCGGGCATTTTTTCTTCGGGAACGTAATTGAGATAGTTTTGTAGTATGTCGCGGGTGATGGTGCGTTCGGTCTCGACCACAGCGATTTGTTCGGTGACGTTTTTCAGTTCGCGGATATTGCCATACCAAGGATAGTGCATGAGGTATTGGCGGGCATCTTCGGTCAGGAAGATGGGTGGCATGTGGTATTTTTCGGCTACGTCGGACGAGAATTTTCGGAAGAGCAAGGGTATGTCGTCTATGCGTTCGCGCAGGGGAGGGATGTAGATGGATATTTGTTGCAGGCGGTAGTAGAGGTCTTCGCGGAAACGACCATTGCGCACGGCGGCTACGAGGTCGACATTGGTGGCTGCCACGATGCGGACATTGATTTTGAGTGCAGTGGAGGAACCAACGGGTATGATCTCGCCGTTTTCGAGTACACGTAGCAGTTTGACCTGCATGGCAAGGGGTAATTCGCCTATTTCGTCAAGGAAAATAGTGCCGCCGTCAGCTTCTTCGAAATAGCCTTTACGGTTTTTGTCGGCACCCGTGAAAGCTCCTTTTACGTGGCCGAAGAGTTCGCTCTCGATGGTACCCTCGGGTATGGCACCACAGTTGACGGAGATAAGACCGCGGCCTTGTTTGGTATGTTTGCGCAGACTGTTTTCGTGAATGATGCGCGAGAAGACATCTTTGCCTACGCCACTTTCACCGGTGATAAGGATACTGAGGTCGGTGGGGGCTACTTGGATGGCTTTGTTGATGGCGAGCAGTAGTTTAGGGTCATTGCCAATGATTCCGTATCGTTGTTTTATTGTTTGAATGTCCACTTTAGTTTTATTTAATCGTGATGAATGAATGGGGGTCTGACAAAAATCGTGACGGTTGGTATTAGCTTTTTATTCTCGTTTTTTGATTTAGTTTAGATGATGACTCGGTTTAGTTGTGTACAAACGGCTTGGCGCAATTCGATGAGCTCTTTTCTCTTGGCCATGAGAATGAGCATGTCATCGGGATTGGTGCACGAGCGGAGTTGGAATGCGTTATTCTCCAGTTCCTGCTCCAGCTTTTTCTGTTTGAAGGAGAGGATGGACTCTTCGACCTCGCGTCGTAGGTGGGTGAGGATTGAGGGAACGGTGATGTTTTTCCGCTCCTGCCAGAGGGGGCTTATGTTGTATGGGTTGAGCATAAGGGTGAGTGCGGTGTTGCGAAGTATGCTGTCGGGGTTCATGGCGAAGAAGTTGGCATCGGGCAGGGGCTGGCTGTTGGCGATGGCATTGTTGTAGATGTTGAAGATTTGCTGATAGACTGGATTGGAAAAGGTCAGCTCGTTGCTGGTGAGTTCGTCGACTATGATTTCGGCAATGGGGAGCGATATGGGGCAGGGGTTGCCGGATTCGTCAATGCCGTCTTGCATTATTGTTTTGTCGCCGTGGTTAATAAGCAGGCGGATGAGCTGTCGCTCTTGGGCTTCGGCAAAACGGTGGTTGCTGTCTATGCCGGAGGTGGGTTCGATAATGGGTGCCGGAATTGTTTCGGGAGTGGGTTCCTGTCCCGCCTGCTGAGGCTCTGTATTTTGTCTGGATTCAGTGTTGTTGTTTTGCCGTTGTTCTTCTTTCCATGCTTTCTGGGCATTGCTGGCCATGGTTTTGGCCAGTTCTTGGGTAAGTATACTCTCGGAGACATTGAGGTTTGAGGCAGTCTGCTTGATGTATTCCTGCCGCTCAATCATGTCGGGGACAAGGGCAATTGTGTGTACAATCTCTTTGAGTACTTCGGCCTTACGGATGGGGTCGTTTTCCACGCCTTCGAGCAGGACACGTGTTTTGAACGTGACGAAGTTCTCTTCATGGTCGCGAAGGAATTCCTGTAGTTGGGTCGAACCGTACTTTTGGGCATAACTGTCGGGGTCTTCGTTGTCGGGGAAGAGGACGACACGGACATGCATGCTCTCTTCAAATAGGAGATCGACAGCGCGCAGTGCGGCTTTTATGCCGGCAGAATCACCGTCGTAAAGGACGGTGACGTTGGGGGTGTAGCGTTTGATGAGGCGTATCTGCTCGATGGTGAGAGAGGTGCCGCATGAGGCCACGGTATTGCATACACCCGACTGGTGCATGGAGACGACATCGACATTGCCTTCAACAAGGTAGCATTTGTTGGCTTTGCTAATGGCGTTACGGGCTTGGTAGAGACCGTAGAGAGTATGGCTTTTATTGTATATGTCGGAGTCGGGAGAGTTGACGTATTTGGCAGTCTTTTTTTCTTTGGAGAGGATGCGGCCGCTAAATCCGAGTACACGGCCTGAGATGCTGAAGATGGGAAACATGACACGTCCGCGGAAACGGTCGTAGACTTTGCCGTCTTCTTTGAAGATGGTGAGGCCGGTCTTTTCGAGTACAGTGTCGGAATAGCCGTTGCGGCGGGCGTATGCGGTGAAGTTGTCCCATTCGTCAAGACAGTAGCCAAGACCGAATGCTTTGATGATGTCGTCGCTGAGGCCTCGCTGGTGGAAATAGCTTAGACCGATGGCACGGCCAAGTTCATTGTTATAGAGCAGGTCGGCAAAGTATTTTTGGGCAAATTCACTGACGTGGAAAAGACCATCGCGCTCGGTTTGCTTTTCTTTTTGCTCTTCGGTCATCTGCTCCTCTTCAATCTGGATGTGGTATTTGTCGGCCAGCCAGTGCAGGGCTTCGGGGTAGGAGTAATGCTCATGTTCCATCAAAAAACCTACAGCATTGCCCGATTTTCCGCATCCGAAACATTTGAATATGCCCTTGGAAGGCGACACATAGAAAGAGGGTGTCTTTTCGTTGTGGAAAGGACAGCAACCTATATGGTTAGCACCCCGTTTCTTGAGGGATACGAATTCGCCAATCACCTCTTCGATGCGGGTGGCATCCATTATGCGGTCTATGGTATCTTTGTTTATCATTCGTTTTGCAAAGATACGAAAAAAAATCCGTTTACTCGACAATAAACTTTTTTGTGCCGGAAAAATTAGAGGCAGTAATAGTGATGAAATATATGCCGTGTGCCGAGGAGATGGTCTCGGAATTCATGGTAAATACTATTTGCCGTGTGTCGGGAGCGAGGTATGTTTGATGCACTGTGCGCCCTTGAGCGTCGCGAACAGTCAGTCTGGCCGGACCTTCGATGTTTTCGCCAAGGGTGACCGTCAGGTGGCTTTTTGTCGGGTTAGGGCTGATGGAGAAGCCGTAGGCTGTAGGACGGCTCTCAATGCCTGCATATTGGGTGGTGAAACTGATGACGTTGGACCAGTGTTCGCTTGGGAAACCTGAGCCACATACCGACCGGACATAAACATCGTATTCCATCTCGCTTTCGAGGTCGGTGAGTGTGTAGGGGTGATGGTCGGCAAAGATAGAGGTGCCTTGTTGGTAGTGGAAATCTCTTGGGCCATACGATATTTCCCATAAACTTATGGTGTCTTCCGAAAGCCAGTCGAGATCTACACTATTGCTGCGCAGGTTGGTGTAGGTGAGATTTGTGATGTCGGGACAAGTGGGGGTGGTGAAACTAATGGTGTCGCTCCATTCGCCGGCCGGCATGCCAGGAAAGCAATTGGCTTGTACGGCTGCTTTGTACACGACTCCGTAGTAGAGTCGCCGGATAGTGAACAGGGAGTCGGAAGTGGTTATGAGTGTGTCGAACACGCTGTTGAAGACGTGCAGATTGAAGAATAGAAAGTCGTCGTCCGGAGTCCATTGCAGGGTGGCTCCGTCGGGGTTAAGGTCGGCCAGATGCAAATTCTCGGGGATGGGACACAGGGAGGGACTGGTACGGAAATAGCCGTAAGCCCATTGGTGGACTGATGTGTCGGTGCATATCTGGCGCACACGGTAGACATAGTCTTGGTCGGGAACAACGTGAGCGATGTGGAATGAGGTGTCGGTGATAGTAAACGTGGTGTCCCACTGGGGATTTGACAGAGACCGGTAGCTGAGCTGGTAGGCATCGGCGTGGAGGTCGCGCCAACGGAGTGTGCAATGCCTTACCCGCAGTAGAGGAGGAAGAATGGTGGGGCTGGCACATGCACAGGCTGGACAGAACTCGAAGATGGCTTGGCAATGAAGCGGATGTGAGCTGCGGAAACCAGCCTCGTGTTGGAGAGAATAGAGTGAGCTGGCATTGATTGGCGTACTGCTCCTTAACAAGATGCTGGAATGATGCGGTGTGGGGTTGACAAGGCATGCCATAGGCTTGGCAGTATTGGCACTGTTGCCTATAGCCAGTACCAGATTGGATTCACCGTTGTAGTAGAAGGGTGCCTGTAGTATTATCTTTGCCCATCCGTCAGCCGTGGGTAGCGGCCCTGTGTAGACAAGGCTCATTTGGACAGGGTCGACAAAATCGTCGTTGTTGGAGAATGCCTGCTTGTCGGTGTGGCCAAGGAAGACTGTATAGTTGTTTACGGATGTGCCGGAGTCGGTGAGGGTGTACGACAGGTTGATGGCGTTTATCGTTCCTGCTCCAGCGAAACAGGAGGCAGGGAATATCTGTTGTGAATAGGAGTAGGAGTCGGAAAAAGACACGGGTAGCAAGCTGGAGCGATTGCCTATCGAAGAGTCGACAGCTGCCGAATCGCAGCGGAGACTATCGCACAGCAAGGTGGTGAAAACGATGGAGGATGGGTTGGAAAGGACTCCGCTGTCGCACATCAGTTGCACCTGTGCCGAATAAGTGATAAGGGGGGAAAGCCCTACCAAGGTGATGTTTCTGCCTTCAACGGTGTCGAACATCAGTGAGTCTGGCATATCGATAGGATGGTAACTCACCAAATATTGGCCGTCAGATAGCCCTCGCCATGCGAGGTTGGCACTATGGGCTCCGATGTCAACAACATGCAGATAGGTGGGCTTAGGACATGAGGTGGGTATGATATGTATGTCGTCGATTGTGAAGAATAGGATGGAATCCCATTTGAAAGAGGATGAGATGAAGAATGTCAGACGGTGGACACCGTAGAGGTCGGTCAGCTCAATGGTATCGGTCACCCATGTGTCGTACAGGGCATTGTTGGAAGCATTCTCACGGGAATCAAATGAGAATGACCAATCGTCATACAGAAGACTGTCTGCAATCACTACGAGCGAGTCTATCGGTCCCCAAGGCGACATCATGAGACTGTTAGATGGTGCAAGGGGCTCAATTAGGTCGTTGATACACAGAACTGCGCGGCAGTGGGCATGGTTTGAGTAATGAGCTGGATATGGACCAGTCATAATACCGGCTTTATGTCTGAAAATAAGGGTATGGCTGTAGGCGGATTCTGCGTCCATCGTGTCACGAGGGCCAAAGTCTATGTCGCGGAAAAGGGTACCATTGATTATTAAATTGTCTCGATATTGATTGCTGTCGTTATTGAAGACGAAAGAGTATCCGTATGCTTCGGATGATGTGTCGACTACTGCTCGTCGCCATGCAAAGGGAGTTTTGCTAACGTCAACCCAATTGCGATACTCGATGGTGTCCTCGAAATCGCAATGGTAAGGCACCTGGGCAGGGGTGGGGAACGTGGAGAAGGTAAAGGACTGGTACGACCATTCCGATGTGTCGCTCCATCCATAGGGACCGGCATTGTTGCAGATGCTACGCACGCGGTACTCATACTCATTATTGGGAACCAGGCCAGAGAGGATAAAAGTGTTGTTTGCAGTCACGATCCTGGTGCCAGACTGGAACCCATGGAGACCGTATTCAATCTCCCACTCGGTTGCACTTCCCCGTTCAATCCAATGAAGTGTTGCTTCGGTGGTTCCGATTGAGTCGACCGACAACATGTAAGGACTGATGCAGTCGGGCAGAATATCGATATAGATGTCGTCAATAAATACTTTTATTATATTTGATAGATTGGTGTTGTATACAGGTTTTAATATGATGTATCGGCCTGTATCGGTATAGTTGTTGAAAACTATGTTATAGGTGGTGGGTTGCAGGGTGAGGTGCAGTGTATCAATGGGTGTGAAGTTGTCGGGATTGTTTGGTGCATGGCTTATCCCTATTATTAAAATAGGTGGATCATAAATGGAATAAAATGAATCGGTATGCCATGACGTCAGGGTGGTTTGAAGGGTCTGTGTGCGGATCATGCGGCCGAGTCGCGGTAGCGATGCCTGCTGATGCAACCAAAGGGCTTTAGCCGTATCGCCATCAGGCAGTCGATACATTCCGACACTACTAGCATTACTCCAGTAATAATAACTCCAACATGGGGGTTGGAGGCCATACCAGGAGTCGAAATCTTCATACCAAGGCAGGCTGGAAATGTCGCTGCACGAGGTGGTGAAGTTGATGGGGAATGACCAGATTGAAGAGTCTCCGTCAGAGCAACGCGAACGGATATAAACTTCATAGTTGGAACCGGAATTCAGTCCTGACAAGGTTATAGGGGAATTCATCACCGTGAGAGTGGTACCGGTACCGTGTTCGAATCCGTAGGGACCATATTCCACCTCGTAGCTCCATACTTCCTCTTCTGATTGCCAACCCAGCACGGCGGAATGGGCAGTGATGGCAGAATCGTGAAGATGACAAGGCTGGGGACAGCCGTTATTGAAGTTCACAGACAGATTGTCAATCCCTATCAATAATGGGTACGAGTTCATGATAACAATCCGTCCGGAGGTGTATGGCGAATGTAAAAAGCTATAGTAGAAGGTCTCCCAGCAGGTGTCATAAACATTGTTCAATGTGTCGAGGGGTAGGAAATCATTCGGCAGTATACCTCCTTCAGGCACAATCCCGACAATCAGGCCGCTGCCCGCCATCTCGCCCGATATGGAAAGGGTGTTCAAAGGTTGGTCGAAAACAGGCAATGCAGTAGCTTTCATTGGTGGTAAGCGTAGAAAAGTTCTGGAAAAAAGCGAAATGGGATCATCGGCATTTTCCCAGCAGTTTAAGTCGGAATGGTCGAAGTTCTCATAGAATGGTACAATCTCCGTTTGGCATTTTGGGAAAAAACTTAATGTGTTGTACCCTGTTTCATCGTAAGTGTCACACAAGGAGTTTACTCGTACGGTATATGTAACGCCGGGCTGAAGGTTGTGCAACGTATAGGATGAATCGCGGTAGTTGCTTTCTAACAGATTCCAATTATAACCATTCTTAAGATAGATGTTCCATGCAGTGTCTCCCGTTTTGGGAACCCATTGTATGGTGGCTGAGTCCCCACTGCATTCAGACAATACCAAGAGGGGTTGGGCGCATGTATACGATAAATATGTGCGGAAGGTCACAGTGTCTCTGCGTGTGGAAGATGCTGTGTCTGTCCCCTCGCCACAAGTCGGGGTGATGATGGCGGTATAAGTTGTGTTATTTGGCTGTAGTCCGTGAATAATTGCTTGTTGCTGCCGAGTGGTGAAGACGTCGACAAGGGATGTATCGCTGTTTCTATAGACCGCTACGGTAAAGATAGTGCTGTCCTCGCTCCAGCCAGGTAAGTAGTCCCATACAAGCAACGCACCATATCTGCTCATTCTGGAGCAACTGGCGTTGTATACCAATCCACATTCCGGCAAATAGTCAATCTCGGCTGAGTTAATCCAAGTATAGTCGTTATCGCCTATTGGGATATTGGTTTTCACCGCTATATGCTGCCCTGCGCCAAGATTGTGCAACGCTATGGCCAATTTGTTGGTGAAGAACTGGCTTTGGTTTGGACGGGGTAAGTGACAGATGCGACTGAAAGTAGAAGGGTCGTTGGGGTTGGTCATCAAGCCCAACTCGTGTGAATTATTGTAGTATTGGATGTAGGAGCTGTAGTTTAATAACAGGAACAAAGAACTGGTGTCAGCCAGCGTTCCATCAATAGACGGGAGTGCCACATACTGGGAAGAGGCATAGTAGTTACTTCGTATCAACAGATAATATGAAACAGAGTCTTGCGTTGTTATATGGATGTTCCCGAAGTAGGAGGAGTCTCCATTCATCCGGTACCAACAAGGCAGGAATCCTTCCACAGAATTGTTGAATCTTTGTACATAAGGCAGTTGGTTAATCACACAGCTGTCGGGGCTGTCGGGGCATAGGGTGGAGGCTGCAACCGTCCCCGTACCATAGAGTAAACATAGCAGTAGAAAACGTAAAGTATTTCTTTTATCCAGTTTAAATATATTGTTTTTCATGCTCTTAAATGGGAGTTGAAGTTTCGTATATGTTTACAAAGATACATTTTTTTTCTGAAATGGGACAAAAAAACTATCGGGTAATCCGATTTTCGTCAATTCCATCTCATTTCACTGAGGTTTAGGCATGTGTTGCGGTTGCTGAGATGAGGATTGATTATCAGTTCTTTCTCCCTTTTCCGGTTGAAAGACTGTTCTTCGGCTGCTCCCCCTTCGCTCCTTAGCCCTCAGTTCTCCCATCGTTCTCCCATCGTTTTCCCATTTCAGAAGGAGAACTGAGGTAGAACGGAGGTCGAAGGGTGGAAGAAAAAGCGAACCTTTGTAAGGGTAAAAGCAAAAATCGTATTGCTTATATCGTTGTTAGAGAGAGGAATGGCTTAATCGGTGTGCTACCGGAAAATAAGGTATAGGATGAAAAGGTGGAGCGGGTAGTAGAGGTAGAAGAAGTATTTGGCGAAAACACCCTTGATGAATCCCCGTTTGCCATTGTACATGCTGAGGGGGATGAAGGCGAGTCCTGCCTGCCACCGGCTGGGCAGGATGCAGCTGCCTACAATGGCTTGGGGGATTCGGTTGTTGCGGAGCATGTAGAGGATTAATATGAAGGCGAAACCGGAGCAGCCATAGTCGGCACGAAGCACAAAGGATAGGGCAAGGAGCAGTGTGAGGGCAATGATTTGCCGGAGGCGGCTGTGCTTTAAATATTCGATGGCGCAGATGCCCAAATAGCCTAAAAACAGGGTGAAGAATACATTCTGTTTGGGATAGAGCAGGACTCCGTTATGGATTAGGTTCCATGGGATTTCAGAGATGAGGGCAAAGAGGAAGAGGTTCAGTCCGTAGCGTTTGCGGCTGTGGGTGTGGAGAAAGCCTTCTACCAGAAGGAATGAGAAGATGGGGAAAGCCAGCCGTCCTATCATGCGCATGAGGGTGTAGAGTTTGACGGGATGGCTGCCGATGAAAAAGAGTGGCGTGATGCCGATGGGCATGCGCCAAATGGCGATGGCGGCGACATGGTCGATGGTCATACTGACGATTGCAAGAATCTTGAGCCAACTGCCGTCGAGAATAAGCCAGTGGCGTGTGAGCCAGTTTTTTTGCGAGGGGTTGAGGTGTGTTTCGCAAAGGAGTGTTCGGATTCTTCCTTTCGCTTTGAGGAAGAGGCTGTTGTTTGCAGGGGTGTTGTTCATGGGAATGTCGAAGGGGTGTTGTTGGATAGGTGGACTTATAATGGCCGTTTAGTCGCAGAGCACGTAAATATCGTTGCGGGGGTTGATGAAGAGGATGGGTAGTTGACGGGGGTTGCGGACAATGCGGTCTTCCTGTGTACCGACGAACCATTCGATTACATCGCG
>JAEEGJ010019289.1_pt1 | contig 15052 bp, 13 predicted proteins | sample 8958761 | NCBI WGS metagenome assembly JAEEGJ01 (sample SAMN16246546, study PRJNA631951) | gut metagenome | biome: gut microbiome; feature: rumen; material: RS-attached | host: Bos | place: Iran: Karaj | collected 2018-10 | reverse complement strand
CCTGTCCCCTCACACAAGTCGCTGAAACGACTTGAGGGGGCAGCGTGCCAGCCGTAGGGGTCGGCGCACACGACGCCCCGATTGTAGGGGCGACCATTGGTCGTCCGTTTTTCATCCGAAAAAAAGCCCCGTTAAAATAACGGGGGGAAGGCGGGGGGTTAGGGGGGCGGATAAGGGGGCCCGGGGTTCCCCGAAAACGAGGAACGAGTTTTTGGGGGTTCACGGGCGGGGAGCCCTCCTCAGGGGTGCTCGCGCGCGGCTGACACCGCAAAAAAAGCTCCGTTGAGATCAACGGGGGAAAAAAGGCGGGGTTTGGGGTGGATATGGGGAACCCCAAGAGCGCGAAGCGCACAGAATGTCGCGTCAGCGACACCGGTTTTTATTCTTTATTATTTCTTCTTTCTTCTTTATTCTTTAAAACGGGCGACCATCGGTCGCCCGTTTATTAAACCCTTATAATTTGAATTTTGACGCGTATTCCTCGTACTGTTTTTCAAATTCGTCCGAGCGTTTGTTTTTAACGCGGTTCAGATATTTGTGCGTATCGAATTCGTCGTCCTCAAGTTCTATCATCGCGGCGGCGATATTCGAGCAGTGGTCGGAGATCCTCTCGAAATCCGTGAGCAGATCGTTTAAGATAAATCCCGCCACAATCGTGCATTCGCCCGCCTGCAGACGTTCAATGTGGTGCATTTTGGTGTTGTCGCAAAGCTCGTCTATAAGCTCTTCAAGCGGCTCGACTTTTTTTGCCGCCTCAACGTCGCCGTTTATGAAAGCGGCGACTGATATGCTGACTATTTCATTTACGGCGTTCACAACAACGTTCATTTCATCCTTTGCGCCGCCGGAGAAAACGAGCTTTTTGTCCTTTTTCTCCTTTGCGCTGTCAGCGATGTTCAGCGCGTGGTCGGATATGCGCTCAAAATCCGATAAAGTATGAAGGAAAATTGAAACGTCCTTGTTCTGCTGTTCGGTAAGCTCACGTCCGGTGAGCTTTACGAGATACGTTCCGAGCCCGTCCTCGTATTTATCCACGCTTGCCTCAAGCTTTGATACCTGATCGTATTCGTCGTCTTTATATTCAAATAACAGTCCCGTGGCGGCTCGCAGCGCTTTCTGCGATCTCTGCGCCATTTCCGCTATCGCGCTCCTGCTCTGGTCGACCGCCAGCGCCGGGTGGGAGATGAACATTTCTTCAAGCAGCGGGGCGTCTCCGTCGTCCTTGTCCTTTTGCTTGACGAGCGAGGTGACAAGCACTTCTATAACGTCGGAGAACGGGAGAAGTATGAGGACCATTGCAAGCCTTATGATGCTGTTTAACAGCGCTATCGTAAACGGATCCGCGGTGCTGTCAAGAAAACCGAATTTGAATATGGCGTTTCCGATATAGAATATCGCCGCGCAAACAGATGCGCTCAGAGTAGTTGTGACCGGATAAATGAGCGCCGCACGCTTGCCGTTCACTGTCGCGCCTAAAGCGGAGAGCAGCACCGGAACGGACGCGCCGACTGTAACACCGAGAAGAAGCGGCACGGCGGCGCCGATCCCGATAGTACCGGAAACGGACAGCGCCTGTATGATACCGACTGCGGCGGAAGCCGACTGAAGTATCGCCGTTATCGCCACACCGATAAGCACGCCGAGCAGCGGATTTGAAAGCGAGGTAAGCACGGCGCGGAAACCCTCCGCCTCACCGAGAGAGGAGACGGAAGAGCTCATTGCGCTCATACCGTACATAAGCACGGCAAAGCCCATAAGTATCTCACCGAGACGCTTTGCCTCGCGCTTTTTGATGAACATACATAAGATGATGCCCGCGGCGGCTACTATGCCGGTGAGCATCGCGGAAGAAAAGATGCTGCCCGCGCCGCCTGCGCCGTCAATATAGTTCAAGCAGATTATCCAGCCCGTTATACTCGTGCCGAGTATGGCGCCCAGTATAACGCTTACCGCCTGGCGCAGCTTCATCATGCCGGAGTTTACGAAACCCACGACCATGACTGACGTTGCGCACGAAGACTGTATAACGGCGGTGACGCCGGTGCCGAGGAGCACGCCCTTCGGCGTCGTGTTTGACAGCCTGTAAAGTATAAGCTCCAGTTTGTTTCCGGCAACGCTTTTCATACCGTCGCCCATCAGCTTCATGCCGAAGAGGAACAGAGCGATCCCTCCGAGAAGCTTTACTATCATCAAAGCATCCATATTCTGACCTCATTATATATTTTTCAACTCTATTTTCTCATTCTAAGGTTAATTTAGAAACCGAAAAAATGTTAAATCAACGTAAAATCTCTTTACTTTTTGAAAATTTATGGTATTATAGAAATATAAAGATAGGTTTGAGGTAAAAAGATATGATATTTTTACTTGAAGACGACGACAGCATACGCAAGCTCGTGATGTACGCGCTTGAGAGCCAGGGCTTCAAGGTCAAGGGCTTTTCCGAGCCGAAGTCGTTCTGGACCGAGATGAACGGCACGCTGCCCGATCTTATCCTGCTTGACATAATGCTGCCGGAAGAAGACGGGATGTCCGTGCTTAAAACTCTAAGGCGCACCGGACGGACGAAATCTTTGCCTGTCATAATGCTCACGGCGAAAAACACGGAGTTTGACCGCGTTGCCGGACTTGACTGCGGAGCGGACGACTATATCTCAAAGCCATTCGGTATGATGGAGCTTATAGCGCGCGTCAGAGCCGTTCTGCGCAGATACGATAAAAACGTCGGCATAAAAGAATACAAAATAGGCGCGCTGTATCTTTGCCCCGACCGTCACGAGATAAAGATAAACGGAGAGCAGATAGATCTGACGTATAAAGAGTTCTCTTTACTGTGCCTCTTCTGCGAGAACAGAGGCATAGTTCTGACGCGCACTCAGTTAATGGACAGAGTATGGGGACTTGACGCGGAGTTTGAAAACCGCACGCTTGACGTACATATCCGCACGCTGCGCTCCAAGTTAGGCGAGGCGGGAGATTATATAGAGACCGTGCGCGGTATAGGCTACAGAATGGCAGGTGACGGCTATGACAGGTAAGATATTCAGATACGTTTTCATTATGGGCATAATAATACTCGCTTTATGCTCCGCGTTGTTTGCGGGTCTTCAGTATTCGCAGATGAAGGACGAAACGTACTCAGCGCTTAAGCAGGAAGCGATATACGCCGCAAACGGCGTCATGCACGCAGGCGAGAGTTATCTTGACACGCTCGATACGGAGAGCCGCATAACGTGGATAGCGGAGAACGGAGAAGTGCTTTTTGACAGCGAATTCGGCGCGGGCATAGCAAATCAGAGCATTTACACGGAAGTCGTCGACGCCATATCGCAAGGCGAAGGGTACGGCATAAGAAAATCGGAAAGCAGCGGCAAGGATACGATGTACTACGCGCTCAAATGCGAGGACGGCACGGTCCTGCGCCTCTCAAAGCCGCTTTCCGTTATATGGAGCGTGCTCGTAAACGTCAGCCCCGTACTGTGGATGACGGTGCTCGTTCTCGTGCTTTCCGGCATTTTCGCGCTGCGCGCCGCAAAACAGATAACGAAACCGATAAACGCTATAGATATAGACAGCTACGAGCGCCAGGAAGTATATCAGGAGCTCGCGCCGCTCGTCGACAGGATAAGAGAACAGAATCTTACCATAAGAGAGCAGATAGACGAACTGACGCGCAGACAGCGTGAATTCTCCGTTCTTACGGAAAATATGAGCGAAGGCTTCGTTCTGACAGATATAAACGGCGTCGTGCTCACCGCAAACACCGGCGCGGCGACGACTCTGCCCGGCTGTGAGGCGGGAGAATCGCTTGCGGAGTGTGAAGACAAGACGGTTTCGGAAGCCGTTAAAAAAGCGCTCGGAGGCGAGCGCGCGGAGGTCTACTACGAACAGCATGAAAGATGCTATCAGGTAATAGCGAATCCCGTTATTTACAACGAAAAACTCATAGGCGCCGTTATACTCGCGCTTGACGTTACGGAAACGGTGCAGAGAGAACAGCTGCGGCGGCAGTTTTCCGCAAACGTCTCGCACGAGCTTAAAACGCCGCTTACGTCCATATCCGGTTTTGCGGAGCTCATGATGGCGGATCTCGTACCGCCGGACAAATCAAGGGAATTTGCCGGGGATATTTACAGAGAATCCGTAAGGCTTATATCGCTCATTAACGATATTATCGAGCTTTCGCGCCTGGACGAGCAGACCGTCCCGCCCGAAAAAGAAGACGTTGACTTGTACGAGGTGGCGGAGGACGTGATAGACGGACTTGCTTCCGCGGCAAAGAAGAAAAACGTGACGTTCAAGCTGGAAGGCGACCGCGCCGTCATCCGCGGCATACCGAATTATATAGACGAGATAATCTACAACCTCTGTGACAACGCCGTAAAATACAACAAGCCGGACGGAGAAGTGACCGTAACGGTGAAGAACACCGGAAAGACCGCGGATATCACGGTCAAGGATACCGGCATAGGCATCCCCGCGGAGTACCGCGAGCGCATTTTCGAGCGGTTCTACCGCGTGGACAGCGCGCGCTCACAGGACATACCCGGCACGGGTCTCGGACTTTCCATAGTAAAACACGCCGCGCAGCTTCACGACGCGCACATAACGCTTGAAAGCGAAGCCGACGTCGGAACGACGATAACCGTTAGCTTTCCGGTGTAATTAAACAAAACAAAAAATCGCCTGAAAAGGCGATTTTTGTTTTTCTGCTTTATTATTCTGCAGGATTGGGAGCTCCTACGGGGCAGACTCCGGCGCAGGCACCGCATTCGATGCACTTCTCGGGGTCTATTACGTATTTGCCGTCACCCTGGGATATTGCCCCTACGGGGCATTCAGCCTCACAGGCGCCGCAGCTCAGACATTCGTCATTGATAATGTATGCCATAATTGATACCTCCGTTTCTTTATTTCTGATACAGTATATCATAAAAAATCAGTTTTGTCAAATATTTTTTTAAAACTAACGGTAAAATTATTTCAGCGTCTGCGGAGTATAAGTATAATAACTGTTGTCGTATACTATCTTTTGCTTGTCTATAAGCTTTTTCAGCATTTCGCTTAACATGTGCGACTGATAAAACGATAAAAACGTTGTTGAAAGGTTATCTTCTATATACTTCTCGTCTTTTTCAAGCCGTTTTACTATGTGGTAACCGTACGGCGCGTATATAACGTCGCTTATCTGACCGACCTCAAGCGCAAACGCCGCGTCGGATAATATCTGCGAAATATCGCCCTCCGCGATGTAGTAGCCTATATCGTTTCCGTTCGTCTGGTTGTCTTCGCTGTATTTTTCTTTAAGCTCCTCAAAATCCGCGCCGTTCTTTAACTTTTCGTACAGCTCTTTCATCAGCGTTTCGTTTTCGTTTTTGTCGTCGCCGGCGTCGTTCAAAATAAGTATGTGGTCGCATCTTATAACGTAATTGTCAATATACCTTTTGATGAGCGCCGGATCGTCGTTTATTTTAGGACCCGACTCGTCGCTTATAAGATACGAAAGCAGCTTGTCCTCAAGGCTCGCCAGCTCTTCTAAAAATCTGTACGTGTCCTCGGTCAGATAATTGCCGTCAAGCGATCTGTAATACTCGTTGTCGTCCGCGTACTGCAGCCGATCGGACATTATTTTCTGCTCCACCTGCCGCTTTTCCGACTCGGTCAGCTCCACGCCGTACTGTTTAGCGCATTCCGACAACGCGTAGTTGCGGCGTATGTAACGCATCACCTCGTCGCGTATTTTGTCCGTGTAGTCGTTATCTTCCCAGAAACTCTGATCGTCGCTGTCGTATCTGAATCTAACGGCGGCGAAATAATACCTGTAAAGCGAATACGGCACCTCCTCGCCGTTTATCGACAAAGGCGACGCTATATCCGAAATATCGACCGGTACGTAGATTTCCTCCTCCGTCTCCGTTTCCGTCTCCGTTACGGTGTCCGTTTCCTTGCAGGCGAAAAGGCAGAGAACAAACGATAAAAGTAAAATAACAGATATTATCTTTTTCATACAATCTCCTCCGTATATATCTGGTAACAGCCGGTCTGCTCTTCGGCTTTCGCTTTGTTCGCGTACTCGCCGGCTTTGATGCCGATAATTATAAACGCGGCGAAAAGCAGTATAAGCACGCCGAAAACTATGAACCAGACCGCCGGCGGGCGTTTTATTTTGTTTGTTTTGTTGTTTGAAGTATAGCGTTTGCGTTTCATAAAAGCTCCGAAAATTTACAATTACGGGACCGTAACCGCTTGAATTTATATAAAATTTGTGATAATGTAATATACAGAATAAACATGGAGGTCATACCATGGCTGAAGAATATACAGATTACGAGGGGATGCAGCAGAATTCCCACAAGGTCTTAAAGACCGTTCTGAAAATAATCCTCATAGCGCTTATAATATTCGTTTTCGGCGCCATACTCATCCGCTCCTGCATGAGAAGGCCGCAGAAGCACATACTTTATTCCGACGCGCTGAAAACCGCGCTGGAAACCGACGGACACGTTGATATTTACTATCAGAGCCCGTACGATAAAATAAACAGAAACGACGACGGGACTTTCCAGTTTTCAATAAGCGACTGTTATTATATCCCCAAAACTCATCAGCTGCAGGTCACGGTAAGATACAATTTAGCCGTGCTGAAAGACGCGCAGGAAAAGTATTCTTTAAAGGAAACGCCGGTCGACGACTGCTTTGACTACTCGCTTCTGTTTGAGGACGGCGAGAGGATAACGAATTACAGTTATTCGTCGTATATAAGCGGCAGATACAGATTTATTTACATTCTGTTTGATAACGTTGACCTTGACGAATATACGCTCGTAAACTACACGGAAGACGACGCCGCGCTGACTGATTCGGACGGCAATATCTTAGCGCACGAGACGGACAGCTACGGCAAAAACATTCTGTACGAGACAGACGAAAACGGACTTGCCAAAGTATATACACGCACGTTCGTAAGTCTTGAAACGTATTACAGAGAAGACGTCAACTACAGTAAACAGCCGCTTTCATCCTTAATGGTCTTCAACCGCCTGTATAACTTTGAAAAAGTATCAAACTACGACAAATATATCGATTACGAGGGAAAATTTCCAATTATAAAATCTTAATTCTGAATTCTTAATTCTTAATTATCGCCTCTTATAGATCGCGATCCACCCGTCCAGCCTGTAATATTCGCTGTAATCCCCGCTTCTTTCGTAAGCGGGGAGTTTTGCTTCCCCGGCGGGCGAGCGCAGGTCAAGTATGATATAGTCAAGTTCCGACGCGTGCACCGTTTCGTCAAGCTCGTAGATCTGTTCGCGGTCGGACGCGGCGGCGCAGTAGAACGTGTCCGCACCTACCGATGCGTCCTTCGGCACGGAATCTATAGCGGCTCTCACCGTGTCGTAATATTTCTGATCTTGCAGATAATACTGAAAATAATTCGGCTTCTGCCACACGCTCTGCATACAGATAAGAAGCGAAGCGACGGCGGCGTACGTTCCCGTCATCCGCCTTATCTTTTCGGAAAGCTCGGAATAGTTTAAGATCGATAAGAAAATCAGAAACGCGAGCGGTCCGTAAGTGTACTGGAAGAATATGCTGTGCTGATAAACGTAGTCGGACATCAAATTTATCAAAACGAGCGGCAATAACAGGATATACCGCGAAAGTTTTTTTGTAAAGAACGGCAGAAAGCCGAGCGGTATGAACATCCGAAGCAGAAATTCTATCTTGTTTTCCGCCATCGCGTCAGCGGTCGTATCAAACATCTGATGCACCGCGAACGCCGGGTCTTTTATCACGTTTGCCACGACGTTCAGCAGACTGTCGCTCTGCGTGCTCATGTAATTTGCAAATCGTTCGCTCATCACACCGCCGCCGTAAGTATTAAGCAGCAGCGCCGCCGCGATGAAATAAACGACGGAGCCGATAAGCATAAACAGCCCTTTGAGTCTGCCTTTCTTTTTTGCCGTCACGAGAACGAACACGCCCGCAAACGCGACGTAGACCGGCGCGTCCTCTTTAACGAACATTACGAGCAGAGAGAATATAGCTATGCCGTACCACTTGTCCTTAACTATGAAATAGAACAGCCACAGAAGAAGCGGCGCTAAGAATTTGTTTTCGTGCAGATCGTAAAAACAGCCGCCCGCCAGCGCCGGATAAAGCGCGTATATAAGAGCGAAAGCCGCCGCGGCTTTGTTTGACAAACCGAGCTTTTTGCTTATCATAACGACGGGTATCACGCCCGACGCAAGCATCACCGCCTGGCATACCATAAGCGTCACAGGAGAGGGGAATACCGCGTAAAACGGCAGAAAAAGATAGAATATAGGCGAGATATGTACCGAAAAATGAGATAAAAGCATATCCCGCTCCGACGTCGCAAGCGGCAGAAGCGTTTTTTTCATGTAGAAAAACATCTGCGAGAAAATGCCGAAATCGTAATTCGGCGTCGCAAACGTCAGGTATCTGCCGACCGTCATAAATCCGACGAACAAAGCGAAATACAGCGCCGCCGCGCATACCGCGACAATAAGAAACGGCTTTTTTATATCGCGCCGCAGAGCAGGAGCGTGCCCGTCCTTGAAAACGTACACGCAGATAACGATAAGGATAAGCGACATGCCGAAGCCGTACCATATCGCCTCGGTTTCCCACGCCGTTAAAAGCGCGTAGGCAGAAAACGAGACGAGCAGTAATAACCGCTCAACTTTAAGCGAATTTACAAAAGTAAATATGACGGAAAGCGCAAAATGAAAACCGAGCAGACACAGGATAAACGGCAGAAACGCGGTCTTTTTAAAAAACAGAGCGTTCGTAAACGGTACGGGAAAAGCGAGGAGCAGAAACAGAATACACGATAAAAACAGAGCAATAAAAAACCTTACCGTCAGTTTTTCCGCGGTATTCGTTTTTATCCTTTGCACTAAACCCGGTTTTTCCATATCATTTCCTTATGACTTTATAGCCCTCGCTCTGCAGAACGGCAACGACGCCGTCATCGCCGACGAGCCGCGAGATGCCGAGCGCGAAAAACACGCGCTCCCCGTCGGACAGGCTTTTTTTCACCGCCTCGGCTAAAGCTTTGTTCCTCTGCGTTATCATAATATCGTAATATTCGCTCATCCCGGCGGCAAGCTCCGCGTCGTTATACTGCGCGTTTTTGCCGGAATTTATGGAATAAGCAAGCAGATCAACGCCGCCCTCTTTATATACAGTGTCGTAATAGTCAAGTCCGGCGCTGCCTTTGTTTTTAAGCGCGGAGACTATGAAATAATCAACAGTTTTGTCGGACAGGCGCAGCGTCATCTCTATCTGCTTTGCCTCTCCCTCTAACTCATATACGGTTTTTCCGTCGGTCTTCGCTTTGTTTATGAAATAAGAATCGGAGCCGAATTCCGCGCTGTAGCCGCATTTTTCCGTGTTGTGATGATCAAGTACGGAATAAAGATATATAGCGGCGTAGTTATCGTACTTTCCGTCGTAGCTTCCCTCGTATTCTTTTATCGCTTCGACCGCGGCGTCGTACGTGTCGGCTGAGAGGTGATCTTTTACCGTCGTCCCGTCGGTGTATTTATAAAGATCAAGAATACCGTCATCCGACGGCTTCGTTACGTCGGCTTCCGCCGCCACGCTGCCGCAGTAAGCGTAGGCGTCCTCTATAACGTCGGCAAACGGGTACATATCGGTATTTTTCGCCGTGTGTACCGTGCCGAAAAGATAACAGCGGTTCCCGTCCTTGTCTTCCACTATCCACATCGCCTCCCCGAGCCTGTCCTGCGGGTACGTCAAAGACAGACAGCCGGTAAGCGCGGCCGCCGTAAAACACGTTATGACGCATAAAAGCAAAGCGGATATCCTTTTTTTCATACTTTACCCCGAATGTATTTATATAGCTATAATACACCAACAATATGCATTTGCAAATAATTGTTTGTTAATAAAGAGTAAAAGCTAATAAGAAATGCGCGCGTCATATTGCATAATAAAATTTATAATTTGTTTATTCAATTTATAATAATATGGCATTGCATTTTTTGCCGCGTTATAGTATAATAACAAATACTTTATAAGTCAGCGTATTATGATCAAACGATTTTTTGCTTTTGACGAAAGGAGAAAGCTGATGTTAGCAAGTGTAAAAAGCTTTTTGATAGCGTTTGCGGTGGCGCTTCTCATTTTCGGTCTTATCGGTTATTTCGCCATGCCGCAGATAAAATCTTTAGCGGACGGATTTTTCACCCCGGGCGAGGTGGACCCCGCGGATACGGAGACCGTCACGTACGTGGCGCCGGCGGTCCCGGACGCGCAGACGGGAATAATCGGCAAAAAAGCCGCGTTTGAAGATCACAAGAGCTTCACGATGCTCCTTATAGGATCGGATTATCAGCCCGGCGTATTTTCCGACTACCGCTTATCGGTACAGAATTCAGCGAATTTAGACCTTCTTTCAACGCACCAGCGTCATTATAAAGCGGACGTTATCATGCTTGTGAGATACAACGCTTCAAGCGGCATATTCATGATGTCCGCAATACCGCCCAACCTTATGGTCACGTCGGCGGGCATACAGATGCGCTTGGGCGAAGCGCTTGAGAAAAAAGGTGCGGCCGTGTTCACGGAACTCGTTTCAAGCGTAATAGGCATGTCGATAGACTATTATATCTGCTGCCGCATAGCCTTATTTGAAGATATCATAAACCGCATAGGCGGCGTAAGCTACGACGTTCCTACGGATATGTACTACGTAGACGAAGAGGAGAGGATAGTAACGGCGGGCGCCTCGCGCGATCCCATACCGCTCGTTGTGGACGGAAAGATAGTTACCGACAGCGAGGGCAACCCGGTGATGATCCCCGCGGGCAGAGCGTTTACCATAAACCTCAAACGCGGCGTTCAGGCGCTCAACGGAGAAAAAGCGGGCTGGGTGCTTCGCTACAACGTATATCCGAACGGTTTCGCGGGCAGACGCGAAACGCAGGCGGGCTTCTTCCGCGCGCTGTTCGAATCGCTGTTCAATCAGGATAAACACGATCTTTTGTCCGGTATCGTGGCGCTCATAGGCTCGTCAGCCACCGGAGAAACGAATATGACGGTAACGGATTTTGAGGATATCTCCGAAACCATGCTTTCGTACGCAAGGTACGATAAAACGACGGTCATCTTCCCCTGCACCGTGACAGGCTCCGGAGCGGAGGAAAGGATATCCTTCTCAAGAGGCGCCGTTTACAACGCGTACGATAAATTCTGATTCCCGAAAGGAGAGACATAAAAATGAAAAACACCGAAAAAACAATGAATAAAATAGTCGCACTGTGCAAAAACAGAGGCTTCGTTTACGCCGGCTCGGAAATATACGGCGGTCTTGCAAACACGTGGGACTACGGTCCTTTGGGCGTGGAGCTGAAAAACAACATAAAAAAAGCCTGGTGGAAGAAATTCGTCCAGGAATCAAAATATAACGTAGGTCTTGACGCGGCGATACTCATGAACCCGCAGACGTGGGTCGCCTCCGGTCACCTGGCGGGATTTTCCGATCCTTTGATGGACTGCCGCGAATGTCACGAGAGATTCAGAGCGGACAAGCTGATTGAAGACTACTGCGCAGAGCAGAACATCACGCTTGACAAACCGATAGACGCGTTTACTCAGGCGGAGATGAAGCAGTTCGTGGAGGACAACAATATCCCGTGTCCGTCCTGCGGCAAGCACAACTTCACGGATATACGCCAGTTCAACCTTATGTTCAAAACGTTCCAGGGCGTTACCGAGGACGCGAAAAACACCGTTTATCTGCGCCCGGAGACCGCGCAGGGCATATTCACCAACTTCGTAAACGTCCAGCGCACCACGAGAAAGAAAGTCCCGTTCGGCATAGGTCAGATAGGCAAGTCCTTCAGAAACGAGATAACCCCCGGAAACTTCATATTCAGAGTACGCGAGTTTGAACAGATGGAGCTTGAATTCTTCTGCAAACCCGGCACGGACCTTGACTGGTTCAATTACTGGCGCACATTCTGCCACAACTGGCTGCTTTCAATAGGCTTGAAGGACGAAAATATCCGTCTGCGCGATCATGACCCGGAGGAGCTCTGCTTCTACTCCAAGGCGACCACGGACTTTGAATTCCTGTTCCCGTTCGGCTGGGGCGAGCTGTGGGGCGTTGCGGACAGAACGGATTACGACCTGACGCAGCATCAGAACGTCTCCGGCAAGGATCTTACTTACTTTGACGCGGAAACGAACGAGAGATATCTGCCGTACGTCATAGAGCCGTCGCTCGGCGTTGAAAGAACGGTTTTGTCCGTCCTCTGCGACGCGTACGACGAGGAAGAGCTTGAAGGCGGAGACAGCCGCGTGGTTATGCATCTCAGCCCGGCACTTGCGCCGTTCAAGGCGGCGGTGCTCCCGCTTTCAAAGAAGCTGTCCGAGCAGGCCGAGGAGATACACGCGGAACTGTCCAAGTATTTCAGCGTGGATTACGACGACGCCGGCTCGATAGGCAAGCGCTACAGACGCGAGGATGAGATAGGAACGCCGTTCTGCATCACGTTCGACTTTGATTCGCTTGAAGACAAATGCGTGACCGTGCGCGAGCGCGATTCAATGGAGCAGGTAAGGATACCGATAGCGGATCTCGTCGGTTATCTTACGGAAAAGACCGCTTTCTGATATGGGAGACGGCTGGTTTTTCCGATATATCAAGTCCAAAAACGCAAAGTCGATGCGGTATAAAAACGAGCTTGCTGCAAAGATCTGTTCGCATAATATGAAATACGTCACCGAGTCAAAAGGCGAAGCGGGCGACACCGTCATAGGGCGGGACTGCCTGTGCCGCGTTTCCGACGGATATTTCATTACGACGGACGGCAAGGGCGAGCTGATATTCCGCTGTAAAATGGCGGACGTCAAACTGTTTGAGCTTATGTCGCTTGACGGCGCGGTCATAGCCGGACCTGACGAGGTGAGCGGAGAAGAAAAAGAGATCACCGCGCACTACTCGTATTACAGATAACAAAAAGGCAGCAGACCGCTGCCTTTTTTCATGGGGAAGAATTAAGAATTAAGAATTCAGAATTAAGAATTCAGAGTGCTGCGTCCCTTAGCATTGCTCGTAGGGGAGGGGTTTGTCCTCCCGTCTTGCAGGGGCGATCATTGATCGTCCGATTTTTTTCATTAAAAAAGGGCGACCGGCGGCCGCCCTTACAGTCAACTTGCCATAAGGCGAATTCAATTTGTTAAACGTTGGCTACGATCACGGTAAGAGTTGCCGTACGTCCCATATACGTTGCCGTTATCGTAGTCGTGCCGACTTTGAGAGCGGTTATGATACCGTCCGATGATACTTTAATTATATCCGTGTCGTATCCGGAAAGCGTGCAGCCCTGATCCCATTCTTTTACGTGGTACGTGTTGCAGGACGACTGCGCCTTCGTGTTGCTTGACGTGTTGCCCCAGAGCATAAGATATTCGTTTACCGCGCTTTTTGCTATGAACGACGGCTGCTTTTTCTCGGCTTTTGAGTAGATGACTATGGTATCGACCTCGGGATAGAAGTCAACGGGACTTGACTGATCGACGTAATCCGGGACTACCACCATTTCCGCCATAAGACCGTTGTATTTCGCATATACTCTGACAACTTCGTCCGATAGCAGTTTTACGGTCATATTGTCACGGTCAAGTTCAAGCTTGGCCGCGTCGTATATGAACTCGGTTTTTGATATAATTGATCTTGAAGCGTTTGTCTGTATGCCGTATCTGGTCGTCGTCGACATACCGAAACTCTTCGACTGACCTTTCTTTGTAATGCTGATCACTCTTGAAGATACGGAGATCAGGCTTTTTACTCCTATTTTTATCTGTACGACGCTTGGCGAGTGGTTCATGTCCGTAACGGTCGTATCGGAGCTGCTTTTTGATATTACTCTGTCCGTATGCGTGTAGTTTTCCGATCCGGCGAACACAATGGGAGAAAGTCTTGTTCTCCAGCACGCCCAGCTGTAGCCGTCCGGCTGATACGCGTAGCCGATAAACTGCTGAGTGTTGAAAATATCTATATGTCCGAGCGAGTCGCCGGTTATGCCCATGTTGTGTATGCAGGTCTGGATATTCGATCCGGACGTCTGTTTTCTGAGCGACGCCTCGTGCCTGAAATATATACCGTCGTACGACGTCATTATATTTATATAGCAGCTGTCTGAAAATCTGTTTGCCGTGGCGACGGAAATGAAGCAGTTGTACGCGTCTACGTATTTGACGTCCGCGCTGTCCTCTGCGTTGTTGTGCTTGTACGCGTTGCCGCGGAACACGAGAGTTTCCGGCCAGTTTTCGCTCGTGGCGTCCGCCGTGTAAACCTTCGTAAGCTCCGCGTTCGAGCCGTATATCCACGACGCGTAAACGTACAGCGTGTCGCCGACGACTACCATGGAGCCTTCGCCGCAGCCCCATTCGCTGCTGACGCCGTCATACGATACGAGCGGACGGGGATCGCCGCCCCAGCCTTCGCCGTTCCACTTTTCAACGAAAGCGCCTTCCGGCGTCTCGCTTCTCGCAACGAACAGGTTGTTGTCAACGCCGTCGTGCCAGACTATCGTCGTATACGTTGCGTAATAATAGTTGCCTATCTTTATGACGCCGGGGTCGCAGGACCAGTTCCAGTCCTCGGAGGAGGAAGTCGGGCGAACGGCGCCCGTATCGGTGGTCCAGCTGTGACCGCCGTCATACGATTTTCTGTATTTGCCCCAGTCGATCTCGCCGCTGACGCCGGAGTTGGAGGCGAGCCAGCAGTCGATCGTGCCGTCTTCGTTTATGATCATACTCGGTCCGTATCTGTAACCGCCGCCGGTGTAGATCTCCCAGCCGTAGTTCGCTACGCGGAAAAGTGAGTCGGCTTCGGACGCGTTTTTGGATATGTACGCCGATTTGAGGTTGTAGCTGTCGCCTCACGAGACGGTATAGATCTGCCCGTCCTTCACGACGCTCTGTACGAGCACAATGCGGAGAGCGTTGGAAACGATCTGAGCGTAATCAGCGTACGTGACCGTCGACGAGT
>JAEEGJ010019281.1_pt1 | contig 15061 bp, 7 predicted proteins | sample 8958761 | NCBI WGS metagenome assembly JAEEGJ01 (sample SAMN16246546, study PRJNA631951) | gut metagenome | biome: gut microbiome; feature: rumen; material: RS-attached | host: Bos | place: Iran: Karaj | collected 2018-10 | reverse complement strand
CCGGAACCGTTGGGGCCCATGATGGCATGGACTTCGCCCGGTTTGACTTCCAGGTTGATTCCCTTCAAAATTTGGGTTCCGTCTTCGATACTTGCTTTCAGGTTCTTGATGGACAGCATAATTCCTCACTTAAGTGGTAGGCAAATATAGAAAAATCTCCATAATTAAAAAAATGAAAGAAAATACTCTGTTTTCTGTAAGGTTTAAAAAATTTTTCCTATATTTTGTTCAAATCTGAATTTTTGCAAATTTTTGGAGACTCGGATGGCTGAAAACGAACAGCAGACGATCGTGGTCGGGGCACAAGCCCAATCGGCTAACAATACTATTACCCTGCTCGAAGCCTTGTTTATTCTGTGGAAAAAGCGCTTTACGCTATGCTTGTTCCTCGCTGCGGGTGCCTTAATTGGACTTGTGATTGGTCAGTGGATTCGTCCTCAGTTTACAAGTGACGCCCTGTTGCAGATCGACGTAAAGGGTAACAAGGCTGCAAACCGGGCCATGGGCGAAATGGGTGCCATCCTGGATGTCGCTAGCCCGGCCGATGCTGAAATCGAACTGATCAAGAGCCGCCTGGTACTGAACTACGTGGTCTCCGAAGAACACTTGAACTACTCGGCAACGCCGACGAGTACCTTGAACCGCCTTCTGCACCGCGAAGGCCGCATGGATCTTGACTACCTCTTTATTCCGGACATGGCCCGCACCGAAAAGTGGATGGCCGTGGTTACGGGTGATGATACTTACGCGATTTATAATGAAGATGAAACCAAGTTGATTGAAGGCAAAGTGGGCCAGATGCTCAAGGTCTTGTATGCGGGCGATACCTTGCAGATTCGTGTAAGCCGCATGCGTGCCACTGTCGGCGAAGAGTTCCGAATCAATATGACGAATCCGTTGATCGCGGTCCGCAGTCTTGCCGCAGGCCTCAAGGTGGCTGAAAAGGGAAAACAGACCGGAGTCATTGGAGTGTCTTTCTCGCACCGCTACGCAGACCGTGCAGCCTCGATCCTGAATACCATTGCCAACACGTATGTTCGCCAGAATGTGGAAATGCGCAGTGCCGAAGCCGAAAAGACTTTGGAATTCCTGGAATCTCAGTTGCCTGGCGTGAAGGCGAAACTCGACAGCTCCGAAAAGATTTTGGCCGATTATCGCCATAGCATTGGTTCGGTGGACATGACCGGAGAAACCCAGGCTCACTTGAATAAGGAAGTGGACCTGCAACGCCAGTTGCTTCAGTTGGAACAGGAACGCCAGCAGGCGACGCGTCTGTTTAAAGAAGAACATCCCTCTGTTCAGACAATTGTAAAGCAGCAGAATCGCTTGCGTGGTGAACTTGCTCGCCTCAAGAAAACGGCTGAATCCATGCCGGTGACGCAGCAAGAAATGATCCGCTTGCAAGAAGAAGTTTCGGTGAACAATGCCCAGTATACGGCAATGCTCAACAACATCCAGCAGCTCCGCGTGGTGCGCGCCGGTGAAGTCGGTAACGTGCGCATTGTGGACTTTGCCCAGATTGAACCGATCCAGAGCAAGCCCAAGAAGTTCAACATCTTGGTTTGCTCGATGGCCGCCGCCTTTATGCTTGGCGTGCTTTGGGTATTCATGCTCCGCATGATGCGTAACGGCATCCGTAGCTCCCAGGAACTCGAACATGCTACCGAAGTCAGCGTGTTTGCAAAGATCCCGGAATCCAAGAACAGGCTCCTGCGTGACAAGCGTCACAAGTTGACCCTGGTCGAGGCTTCTCCGAACGACCAGGCGAGCGAAGCGTTCCGCACCCTGCAGACGGCGGTGGATTTCTCGCTTTCCGAAGGCCAGAAGGTGGTCATGGTTTGCGGCTTGGTGCCGGGTGTGGGTAAGTCCTTTGTGTCCAAGAACTTGGCTGCTGTATACGCCATGAACGGCAGACGAGTGCTGCTGGTCGATGCCGACATGCGCAAGGGTGTGATTCGCAGCTCCAAGTATTTGGGACTGACCGAAGTGCTTTCGGGTAAGATTCCTTGGCGTGAGACTGTGGCCGAATCCCGCTGCCAGAACCTGTTTGTGATGGGTTGCGGTAAGCGTCTCATGTCTCCTAGTGAACTCTTGCGTCATGATTTGTTTAAGAACCTGCTTGAAGAAATGAAGTCAGAATATGACATGATTTTGGTGGATACCCCGCCCGTAAGCATGGTGACTGATGCTGAATTGATCTTCCCGTTGGTGGACTTTGCCTTGATGGTGGTGCATTATGGAACGGACTCCATTGCCCAAATTAAGGAAAATCTTGCTAACCTGCGTCGCTATGCCGACAAACCCTGCGCATTCGTGATGAACCACTGCGAATACGAACCTGGCCACTATAATGGCTATGGATATTACGGAAAAGGGTACTACGGTAAGGGATATTTCAGCAAATCGTAAGAATTTATTATATTTTAACAACAAACTCGTTACCGAAGAAGGAAACAAAACATGAAAAAAATACTTGGGACAGCACTTCTGGCAGCTGGAATCAGCTTTGCCCAGATAGGCATGGAGGGCGGCACTGACGGTCTCCATCAGACCAATGCCAAGACGCTTGGCCAGTGGCATTTTGCCGTTGGTACGGGTGGTAACATTGCCATTGACGGTTGGGCACTTGCTCGTGGCGGTAAGTACAATCATAATGGTAAAGATTACGCCTTCAACTATTGGGACTATACTCAGGCCGGTAACTTCTTCGTGAATGCCGGTTTGACCAACTGGATGGACGTGGGCGTGAGCCTGCCGGTTTACTACGAACACGCCAACTCCAACGGTCCTTCCGGTTCAACCAACCAATGGGGCACGAGCCGCGGCGACTTGAACGTCTGGTCCAAGATCCGTCTCCCGCTCGATACCAACAAGTGGTACGGATTTGCCGCCATGCTCAACATGTATATCCCGACGGGTGAATCGAACGCCGGTGTGCGTCCTCGCCACGCTTGGTACCTGAATAGCAATGGCTATACTCAGCCTTACACTGCTGACGACTGGGCCTTCGGTCTCGGTTTGGTTGGTACTGCTGACCTCACCAAGCTCAGCAACCCGAAGCCCTGGCGCTTCAACATGTTTGCCCAGTACGTTTACCCGCTGGACCTGGACGAAACCCAGGTGCTCGTTTACAGCGCTGGCGTGAACTGGCTCCCGAAGTCCTGGATGGATGTGTTCTTGGAATACTCCGGCGAAATGCGCCTGCAGACCAAGGGCATGTACAAGTTTGAACCGTCTGAAGATCCTATGATCATCACTCCGGGTCTCCGTTTCCACCTGCCGTACAACATCGACTTCGCAATGGGACTTGAAGTGGCAGTCCGCGCCTTCAAGAACCCGTTCTACGATGGCGAAGACGAAATGAAGGGCTGCGAAGATCGCGTCATCAAGTACCAGGGCGAAGACGGCTCTCATATCGAATACTGCTACGCTCCGACCCCGCTCGTTGCCGGTGCAGCACTCCTCACTTGGTACTTCGGTGCCGACATGTGGCGTGATACCGATGGCGATGGCGTGAAGAACAATGCCGACAAGTGCCCGCACACCAAGAAGGGTATTAAGGTCGATGCCGAAGGTTGCCCGCTCGATACCGACAAGGACGGCGTGGTTGATTCTTACGACAAGTGCCCGAACACTCCGGAAGGCGTCTCTGTGAATACTGACGGTTGCGCCGACAAGGATTCTGTGATTATGAACGGCGACAATGACCAGGTGGATTCCGCTGCATTGAACGCTGCTGAACGCGCTCGCCTGGATTCCTTGAACCGTGTCGATAGCGACAAGGATGGCATCGCCGACATCAACGACAAGTGCCCGAACACTCCGGAAGGCATTGTGGTTGACTCTGTGGGTTGCATGCTCGACTTCGACGTCGACGGCGTGCCCGACAACAAGGACAAGTGCCCGAATACTCCGGAAGGCATCAGTGTCGATAGCACCGGTTGCCCGATGGACTTCGACCACGACGGCGTGCCTGACAACAAGGACAAGTGCCCGAACACCGCTATGGGCGTGACGGTTGATTCTACCGGTTGTGCTGCCGATAGCGACAACGATGGCGTTGCCGATGGTCAGGACAAGTGCCCGGGTACCATGGCCGGCATGCCGGTTGATTCTGTGGGTTGCGTGCTCGATGGCGACAAGGACGGCGTTCCTGACCCCAAGGACAAGTGCCCGAACACCCTCGAAGGCATTGCCGTTGACACTGTGGGTTGCGCCGTGAACAAGAAGGAAAACCTGGACGAACTCAAGAAGGGTATCCAATTCCAGACCGGTTCTGCCAAGCTCACCAAGAAGAGCTTCACCACCTTGAACGACATCGCTAACCTGATGCGCAAGGTGAAGTCTGCCAACCTCGAAGTGCAGGGCCACACCGACAATACCGGTTCCGAAGCCACCAACCAGAAGCTCTCTGAAAAGCGTGCCAAGGCTGTGGTTGACCACCTGAAGAAGAAGGGTATCGAAGGTGACCGCCTCCGTGCTATCGGTTACGGCTCTGAAATGCCGATTGCCGACAACGAAACGAAGGAAGGCCGCGACCAGAACCGCCGCGTGGAACTCGTTCCTTTCGAAAAGTAATTCATTGAATTATATAGGGGTCGGCCATTAAGGCCGACCCTTTTTTTTAGCTTGCCTATTGGATCCCGAATATGAAACATCTGATTGTCTGCTTGCTAGTTCTTGCAACGTTTGCCTCGGCTCAGTCTGTAGTGGGCTCCGAACATAATCGCAACTTGCGCCAGCTGGATTATCTGCCGATGCTGATGGACTACCATCGCCAGACGGTGGGCGAGTCTCGTCAGTTCTTTACTTATCCTCGCCGTAATTATGATTTTGTCAAAAATTTTGCAGATAAAGAAAGCGATGCGCTGGTATACTATGCCGACTCTTTAGGCTCTGGCGAAGGCGCTCATCATTTTGCAATTGCCGCTTCGCCTATTTTGGGCTTGGACTACCGTGGTGGCGAAGCTTTGGGTGATACGATTTGGCCGGGCATTGATGGCGGCCTGTATTTGCGTGGTTATGCAGACTCGCTTGATTTTGATTTGGATGCTCGCATTTATTCCGAAAGCCATTCGGCAAAAAAGCCCAAGAGCTTTGATGGCGAAGTCTTTGATGTGCAAACCGAAGACGGTAACGCCGGTGCCGATTACGTAAGCTATGCACGCTACCGTGCGCACTTGGGCTTGAACTACGCTTGGGCGCGAATCTCTTTGGCTCGAGACGTATTGCACTGGGGCCCGGGCTATTACAATAACTTGGCTTTTAACCAGTTTGCTCTCCCGTACAATATGCTCAATTTGGACTTTACTTTTGGTCCGTTGCGCGTGTTCAGCGTGTATGCCGACTTGCGCGTGAACAGCTGGAGCTATAGCAAAGACAACTTGAATGATCGCAACCTTTACGCGCACCGCTATGAACTTGCCTTAGGGAACCTGACTGTGGGCATGAGCGAACTGCAGGTGCTTTATAACGAAAATAAACCCTGGCTGTTTGTGCCGGTGGTTCCGCTGTTTATCGAGAAGGGTAATTACACGGAACGCGTGAATAACGGGGCGCTCGCTTTCGACATCAATTACCGCTTGTTTAATGCGGTGCGTGTGTATGGTGAATTTTTCTTGGACGACATGGAATCGCCGATGGCTGTGTACGAAAACAAGTACAGCAATAACCGCTGGGCCGGTATGCTGGGTATGCAGGCCGGACATGACTTTAATGTAGGCGGCCATGCGCTTGAACTCGGAACGATTGCTGAAATTGCCCGTGTAGAACCCTACACCTACTGCCATTACGATACGGCAATGGCTCAGATGGCGCATTTGGGAAAGCCATTGGGAAATCCGAACGGCCCCAATAGCTTGGCGATTGACTGGACGCTCTATGGCAATCTAGGCCTAAGCGGACTTTCTAGCTTGTTTGTAGGCATCCATCACAAGTGGTTGTGGAAGGGGACCGATTCCGGTAGCAGTATCGATGATCCGTACAAAACGTTGGAAAAACACTTTGTACACAATGCGCCGCTCCATTACACCTTGACTCCTTCCTTGAGCTATAGGGGGAACCATGTGGCATTTATGGGTGAATACGGTTTTTTTGACGATAAGTACGTGAATGTGCGAATCGTGTTCATGCTGTAAGGTAAAAAAAATTATATTTGCGGCATTCAAAGGGGCATTAGATGTTAAACGAGAAAGTAAAAAATCTATTCAACAGCTTTAGACTGCGTAAGCGCGTGCTTGCTGCAACAGATGCATTTATCGTTGTAGCTGCAGCGCTTTTTGCAAACTGGCCTTTGCCTGTGGTCGCTGAACGAATCGATCGCCCTGAACTCTTGATTATTTCTGTTACGTGCGTTTTCGGATGCTTTGCGGGCTTGCTCTTTTTCGGAGCTTACAACAAGCTGTGGCGTTATTTTAGCAAGCGAGACTACCTGAGTTGCATCAAGGGTGTGGTGTGTGGTATGGCGGTGGCGTATGGTTTTGTGTACCTTTTCCAGCGTCAGATTTTTGTGGAATTCGCAGTACTCCATACCTTGGTTGCCCTTTTTGGTGTGTGTGCCTTCCGTTACATGTTCCGCGGCACGTTTGTGTCTCTGGTGCGTACGGGTTATAAAGAAGCAGCCTTGGCCAACAAGACCCGCACCATGATTGTGGGTGCCGGTTCTGCCGCCCAGATGTTGATCAAGGAAATCCGTAATAACCAGGCCGACGAAGAAGAAGGCCTGAAGTCCAGTGCCGCGACGCACTTGAATCCGGTATGCCTGGTAGACGATGACCGCTACAAGATTGGCAAGATGTTTGAAGGCGTGTTGGTGGCCGGCTCTACGACCGATATCCCGAAAATCGTCAAGGAAGAACGCATTGAACAGATCATTCTCGCCATTCCGAGTTGCCCGCCCAAGGACCGCCAGACGATTTTGGATATTTGCGGTAAAACGGGTGTCCCTGTAAAGGTGTTGCCCTTTATCGGCAGTCTTCTGGATACCTCTAGCATCGGTGATGGTTCCACCAGTTACGTGAACCAGATTCGTGATATCAACGTAGAAGACTTGTTGGGTCGTGATCCCATTCGCTTTGACAATAAGGATATCCGTGCCTTTATCGAAGGCAAGGTCTGCATGGTGTCGGGTGGTGGTGGCAGTATCGGTTCGGAACTGGTGCGCCAAATCGCCAAGTACAACCCGGCCCAGGTGATTATCGTGGACATTTACGAAAACAATGCCTACGATATCCAGCAGGAATTGCGCATGGAATACGGCGACAAGCTGAACTTGGTGACCTTGATTGCCTCGGTGCGCGACTACTTCCGCATGAACCAGATTTTCAAGAAGTACAAACCGCAGGTGGTGTTCCATGCGGCAGCCCACAAGCATGTGCCGCTCATGGAAAACAACCCCATGGAAGCCATCAAGAACAATGTGATTGGTACCTTTAACATGGGAACCTTGGCGGTGCTGAACGGCGTGAAGAAATTCGTGATGATCAGTACGGACAAGGCGGTGAACCCCACGAACGTGATGGGTGCCTCTAAGCGCTGCTGCGAAATGATTGTGCAGTTCCTGGCTCAGCAGAAGAGTGGCGAAACGGAATTCGTGACGACTCGTTTTGGTAACGTGCTGGGCTCGAACGGTTCCGTGATTCCGCTGTTCAAGCGTCAGATTGAACAGGGCAAGCCGGTGACGGTGACGCACCCCGATATTATCCGTTATTTCATGACGATTCCTGAAGCCGTGAGCCTGGTGCTTGAAGCGGCCTCGATTGCTCATGGTGGCGAAATCTTTGTGCTTGATATGGGCCACCCGGTAAAGATTGTGACCTTGGCAGAAAACTTGATTCGTATGTACGGCAAGGTTCCGTACAAGGATGTGGAAATCAAGTTTACGGGCCTGCGTCCGGGCGAAAAGCTGCTTGAAGAATTGTTGATGAGCGAAGAAGGCCTACAGAAGACCCAGAACAAGTTGATTTACATCGGTAAGCAGATTGAAATCGACATGGACAAGTTCATCAACCAACTGTGGGATTTGAAGAACGCTGCAAGCGCCAATGATGACGAAAAGGCCATCAAGGCATTGCATAAGATTGTGCCGACCTTCACCACGCCGGAAGAATTCAACCGCACCGTGAAAATGCCTGCGGTGTAATCCCGCTTGTCATTCCGGGCTTTGTCCCGGAATCTCCTTTGATGCCTGCTAAAAAGCGTTTGCTGAGTGCAGTCTGCCCGCGCCCTGTTGTCGCGACCCAGTTTTATCCTGCATGCGTTAGTGAGATGCCGATGCTGACCTTCGTCAGCATGACATGTGGGTGGAAAATACTCCTAAAAAAATGGCACGCATTGTTTCCTGACGAGAGCCTGCATCCGTCTCCCTGACGTAGGTCAGGGGCGGCTCTTGTCTCCAGATAGCAAGCCTGCTAGAACTGGAAGTAGATGAACGGGCAGGAGTCTGCGCTCATGAACTGGTAGATTACGAAGATGATGAACGCGGTGCTTGCAACCATGAGGGGAAGCGGCTGCGAGGCGAATGCGATGCGGTAGCGGCTCTTGACCTTCTTGGGAATCCAGTGGATGAGCATGCCTGCGATGAACACGAGGATGATGTTGATGTGTTCCCAGGCGATGGTGCTGAGCGTGCCCCATTTCCAGGCGCAACCCATTTGCTGTACCATGTTCTTGGCGGTATTCCAGGCGACTTCGTTGGCTTCGGCGGGGTCTAGGTTCGAACCTGCGCGGAAGAAGAGTCGCGTAAACGTGATGAAAACGAAGGTGAGCGATACGTTCCAGGCAACATAAATCCAGTGGAAGGTTTTGTCGCTGAACAGGCGGAACACCCATACGGCGTAAATGCCGGTGAAGAGCACGCCGAAGTAGACTGCAGTAATCGCGAAGATGGCGGTGTGCGTCTGCTTGAAGATTATGGCGCTTGCAGCGAACAGGATGAACGAGGCGATGGCGCGGAACTTGAGGCTGCGCTTACACCAGATTTTGTTGAACACCTGGCCAAAGCCGTTCAATCCGCCCCAAATGATAAAATTCCAGCTGGCTCCATGCCACCAACCGCCTACGATCTGCGTGGCCATGGCATTCATGTTGGTGGTAATGAACTTGCGTGATTCGGGCCTAAAGTAGGCGACAACGGAAATGTAGATGAATAACAGGGCAAGCATGACACCCACGAGTACGCTGCCCGAAAGCATAATGGCCACAAGGCTCAAAAATGCCATCCAGAAATAGGTGCCGATGGTCGCGTTACGGTTACCGCCCAAGGGAATGTACAGGTAGTCGCGCCACCAGCTCGAAAGACTGATGTGCCAGCGGCGCCAGAATTCGGTGGGACTGAGGGCCTTGTAAGGGCTGTTAAAGTTCTGCGGCAGGCGGAATCCCATGAGGAGGGCAACGCCAATGGCGATGTCGGTATAGCCCGAGAAGTCGGCGTAAACTTGCAGCGAGTATGCAAAGAGCGCAATCAGGTTTTCGAGGCCGGTAAAGAGCAGGGGAGTGTCGAAAACGCGGTCCACAAAGTTGGTGGCCAGGTAGTCACTCAAGATGATCTTCTTGGCGAGACCGTTCAGAATCCAGAAGACGGCGATGCCAAAGGTTCGGCGCGGCAAGAAATACTTGCGGTAAAGCTGCGGTACGAACTTGTCGGCGCGCACAATCGGGCCTGCCACAAGCTGTGGGAAGAACGTGAGGTAAAAACCGAAATTCAGAATGTTGTCGACGGCCTTGATTTTACCGCGGTAAATGTCGATGCAGTAGCTCATGGCCTGGAACGTAAAGAACGAAATGCCTACCGGCAAAATGATGGTGTCTACCAGCGAATGCGTGCCGAACATCTTGTTGCTTGCGGCGGCGAAGAAGTTGTACACGTGCAGTTCGATACCGGTAAAGTCGTAAAGCGCATCCAAGAAGAAGTAAGAATATTTATAGTAGCACAGAACGAGCAGGTCGATGATGACCACGATGATCATCCAAAGCTTCTTTTTCCACTGCTCCTCGGCTTTTTCAATCCACTTGCCGATAAAGAAGTTCGCTACCACGCAGAAAATGAGAATGCAAACGTAGCTGCCGCTCGTCTTGTAGTAGAAGAACATGCTGGTCGCAAACAGGAAGGCGTTGCGCAGCAGGATGCGATTCTTGATCAGGGTAAGGGCCGCAAATACAAAGGCGAAAAATCCCCAGAAATAGAACTGCGTAAACAGCAGCGGACTGTTCGGGTCAAACGCAAAGGTTCGAGTGAGGAATGGAATGACGTAGTCGAGCATAAGGGGGGCGGTTATTTCACTTCAGACTTGGTTTGTGCGGGGAGATTTGCGATGTGTTCTTGATAGCTGTTGATGATAGCCTTGTAGAACAGATCGCCAAGGAGGTTGTAGCCGGAAAGCTTGAAATGCACTTTGTCGGCTTTGGCGAGGTCGGCACGTTCCCACTTGGACATGGAGCCGAGGCCGCCCATAATGCCGAACTTGTCCCAAACGCCGGCCTTGTGCTTTTCGGCCAGGGCAAAGAATGCCTTGCGGGCGATATCGCCGTTCGGGTGCTGCACGAAGCGTTTCTTCTTGACTTTGCGATACATGTCGTTGTTGGTCTCGAAGATAATCGCTACGTTCGGGTTCACTTTCTTGATTCGGGCGATGAGCTTGTCGTAGTCTTCCTTGAACTGCTTGTCGTTGAATTTTTCCACGTTCGCATCGTTAATGCCGATGGCAAAAATCACGAGGTCGGGCTTGTAGAAGGACAGTTCCTTTTCGAATCCCGGGCAGACTTCTTCGAAATAGTCGTGCACCTTAGCACCGTTAATGCCAACGCCGGTGTAGGTGATGCCCGGAGCATCGGTCTCGGTGAGAATGCCGGTGAGCGTAAAGCGCGGGCGAGCGTTCTTCTTGACGGAATCGGGTACAGCGACCTGTTCAATGCAATGTTCGTTGGCGTAGTTGGTCGAATCAATTTCGCCCTCGGCGTAATTGACGGCAGGCTTGTTCAGCTTTTCGGCGCAGGCGCGAGATTTGTTCTTCGCTTCTTCGCGGCGCAGGCATGCCGTATCGAGAACGTCGCATTCACCTTGGAACATGGAATCGCGGGCGACTTCAGGCAGGGCAACGTTGTTCGGAATCTTAGCCGGAATCACGTTGGAATCTTTCTTGTTCTGGGCGGTATCGCCGTTCGCTTTCTTGACCGAATCTTCCTTGGCGCGTGCGATAGAATCCTGGAAAAGCGAGTCGGTAATGAACTTTGCAATTTCGGCCTGCTTCAAGGAATCAATCCAGCGGAAGGCGATTTGAATCGTGTCAATCGGGCGCGGACTTGTAAACACGTAGCTCTGGCTTGCGGAATCGAGAATGCCGTAGATATCGGTCGAATCGACACGCAACACGGGTACGACATCGTTGTTGTCGCTGTAGCCAAAAAGTCTGAGTTTGGTTTCGCCCCAAATCGGGGTAGAGTTGTACCTGTCAAGGAGCAATGTGATTTCGGAACGCGGGTCGCTGGTGCTCACGGCAATACCAAGCAAACCAAGCGGTTTCTTGATTTCACGCTGCACGTTCTTGTTCATGTCCCAAATGCCCTTGTAAGCGCTGGCGTAGCTCGCGGGCGTATTGGTGCGGGCGGCAGAATAAGGGAATACGAATCCGCGACCGGCAGAGGCTCCCGGGTATTCTTTAATGAGGTGCTCGCGAATGCGGCCCGAAATCACGTCGGCCTGCAGGTGCGAGCCGCCCACGTGCAGAATGCGAACCTGCCCACGGTTTTCGAACACGAGCGTATCCATCTTGTTAAAGAAAGCGTTGAACGAGGCGTTGCCCTTGGGAAACTGGATCACGTTCTGCGTGGTGTCGATAAAGTCGTAGCGCGAAAGGTCTATGTTATAGCTGCCCGGCGCCGTCGAGGCGTCTTTAGCCAAAACGTTTTGTGCAAAAACAGAAAGTGCGATGAACGCAAAGGTCCGGAGTACGCGTGTCATTTCTTTTTCGCTCCTTTCATATCATTTTTCTTTGCCGCCGGGACAATGGTTTTGGTTGCCTGGATCTTAGCAGGAAGCGGGGCTTGCTTTGCTACAGGTTTTGCAGCTGGCTTGGCGGCAGATTTTGCAGCCGGTGCCGGAGCTTGCTTTGCTACAGGTTTTGCGACCGGTGCCGGCTTTGCCGCAGGCTTCGGTGCGGGGGCAGCCTTCTTGACTGGTTTGGCAGCGGGCTTGGGTTTGGCGACAGGCTTGGGTGCGGGCTTGTTCTCGGCGCTCCACTGGTGCAGTTCCTTCAACTTTTCGTCACTGATGTTGTGACGGTCGCGGAACTTGAAGTAGTCGTAATGCATGCGCAGGGCTGAGCAGAACAGATCGCCCATGTAGGCGGCGCCGCGGCGGGTAAAGTGAATGTGGTCGGTAAAGCCGAGGGCGGGTTCCTTGTTCACCCACTTGATCATGGCTCCGTTTCCGCCCATCACGCGGTGCATGTCCCAATAGGCGGCTCCGTTTTCAAGAGCGACTTCGCGTAGAGCCTTGATAGTCATGTTCAAACCTGCATAAGTCTGCCACTGGCCATCTTTTTGACGGGCCATGTCAGCCGGGCCAATGAACAAGATGTCCGCATCGGGGTTTGCCTTTTGTACGGCCTGAATTTGGCGCGTAATGATTTTCTTGGTCCAGTCGATGTTGCCCGAATTGATGCTCGGCACCAGGTTGCCACCGTATTCCATAATAATCAGGCGGACGTTCATGGCCTTGTAAGATTCTGCCAAAAGTTCAGAATCGATGCGGTGGAAGATTGTGCCCGAAGAGCCGCGCATGGCCACGTTGTCGACTGCGACACCGTAAGCGCCGTCTGCAGAAATGGCGTAGACTTCGGCATTGCCCGAAAGGTACATCTTCGCAATGGACGTGGTATCCTTCAGCTTCCAGGTGTACACTTTGAGTTTATTGTAAGTGTCGATAATCGGTTCGCCAGCGTCAACTACCTTGGTGGAATGCTTTTCTTTCGGCGTGCCGTCGGCTTCTTGGCCTACGGTGTCTACAACGGTCTGGTTGACGTTGAGTCTGACCTTGAGGCGAGCATTCTTGTTCGTGAGAAGGCGGATGGTGCTGTAACCGCCCACGTGGCTGAACTGTTTCTTGCGTTCCTTGCGGCGTTGAATGGTAATGGAGGCTTCGCCTTCAAGCTTGGCGAGCTGGGCCAGAGGTCCATAGCGCGTGTGTTCGGCCTCGTCTTCTTTGGGGCCAAACAGAATGTAGCGCGAAAGCGCGCCCACACCGGCATGGCTTGTGGTCATGGACGGCACGGTCATAATGGCGGGCATCATGCCGGGGCCTGCGCCACCGAATTCATCTTGCAGGTCTTCGCGAATGGTGGCCGAGATTCGGTCTTCTTCAAGCTGTGAGTCGCCGTAATGCACGACGTGTACAACGTTCGAATCGAGGGAGGCGAGTTCCAGGTGCAAGAAGAATCGGTCAAACCACGTGGCGTCGTTGTTCGGCAAATCGAAACGCGTTTTGCCCTTTTCAAAAAAGTCCTCGTAGAATTTGAGCGAGTCGCTGAAGGCGGAAAACTCTTTGCGCTTGGTCGCTTCCATCATTTCACGGATGGCTTCTTCAGGGTCGCCCTGGGTAGAATCGCTGAGCGAATCGCCGGAGGACTGCTTTACGAAGATTTCGGTGAGCTTCGGGTAGCGGAGCGTGGAGTCGCCGATATGGATTCCGTCATCGGGGTAGATGATGGCGATAAAGCCAAGAAGGGCGAACAGGCTGATAATAGATAAGAGAACTTTTAAGGGGGACATCATAAGCGTTTAACTATTTATGCCTTCAAGCGCTCCACGATGGCTTCTGTATTTCCGACGAACATTTCGCCGGTGCGCATGTCCTTGTATTCGAATTCACCTGCGGCAGCCTTGGAGCCGTCGACATACACGACGATTTTGGCGCCCTGGTAGTTGGCCTGGTCGAGCTGCTTGCCCATCTTCATGGCGGCGAGCGGGTGAGCGACCGAGAACGGTTTGCCCCCTTCTTTGCTAGAGCTTGCGCTGCGGAATACCTGTGCGGTTTCGAACACCTTCTTCATGTCGTTGGTAAAGCTTGCGACGTAGAAATCGACGCTCTGCTTGGGGCTCGGGAGCAGGTTGTGTTCGGCGAGCAAGTCGGCGAGCACTACGTCGCCCATGCCAAAGCCCACGCCCGGGATGCGTTCGCCACCGAGTTTTTCGGTGAGACTGTCGTAACGTCCACCGCCAGCGATGGCGCGCATGGATTTGCCCTTGTCAAACACTTCGAATACGATGCCTGTGTAGTAGGCGAGGCCGCGAACAATGGAGAGATCCAGGTTCACGCATTCGCCGTAACCAGCGGCGGTAAGGGTGGCGAACAGGTCTTCGATTTCGGCGAGGGCTGCAGTTGCGTTTTCGCTGTGAACCTTGGTCTTGACTTCTTCGATGGACTTACAACTCATGAAGTCGTCGAGCTTTTTCACTTGGTCTTCGGAGAGGCCTGCGTCGGCCAGAGCCTTGGCAAATGCTTCGGGGCCGATTTTTAAGCGGCGGTCAAGCACCGGGTAAACGAGAGCCGGATTCGGTGCACCGATTTCTTCGAGGTAGGTGGCCAGGAGCTTGCGGCTTGAAACGCCAATGGCAAATTCGCCATCATTGAGGCCGAACTTGCGGAGCATCGTAGCGATAGCGGCCATCAGGTCGGCTTCAGCATAAATGCTTTCGGTGCCGATAATGTCCATGTTCAGCTGGAAGAATTCGCGGAGGCGGCCCTTCTGCGCCTTTTCGTAACGGAACAGGCGCGGCATGCTGAACCACTTGAAAGGCTTCTTGAGTTCGCGGGCCTTCTGGATTACGAGGCGGGCGAGCGTCGGGGTCATTTCGGGGCGGAGTGCGATTTCGCGGTCGCCCTTGTCTTTAAAGTTGTAAAGCTGGCTGACGATTTCTTCGCCGGACTTGCCCGTATACAGCTCCAGATGTTCAAACATCGGGCCTTCGTATTCTTCGTAGGCAAAAGATTCGGCGACGCTACGCCAGGTGTCAAAAATGTAATTCTGGATGCGCTCGGCTTCCGGGTAAAAATCGCGTGTGCCCT
>JAEEGJ010019278.1_pt1 | contig 15063 bp, 12 predicted proteins | sample 8958761 | NCBI WGS metagenome assembly JAEEGJ01 (sample SAMN16246546, study PRJNA631951) | gut metagenome | biome: gut microbiome; feature: rumen; material: RS-attached | host: Bos | place: Iran: Karaj | collected 2018-10 | reverse complement strand
GTGGAGGAGGCCGCCCGCATCGCCAACGCCCACGACGTCATCATGGAGACCGAGCAGGGCTACGAGACAATGGTAGGCGATCGCGGATGCCGCCTCTCGGGCGGGCAGCGCCAGCGCATCAGTATCGCCCGGGCCATTCTGAAGAACCCGCCCATCCTGATTCTGGACGAGGCGACAAGTGCCCTCGATACAGAGAGCGAACGCCTGGTGCAGGAAGCCCTGGAACGGCTGATGAAGACGCGCACCACCATAGCCATTGCCCATCGCCTGAGTACGATACGGGGAGCCGACGAGATATGTGTGCTCCACGAAGGCCGGATTGTGGAGCGCGGCACCCACGAACAGCTCCTGGCCCTGGGCGGTTATTACAAGAAGCTGAACGACATGCAACAGCTATGAGTCGCGCCGCAAGACCTAATTATGAATTGTGAATTATGAATTATGAATTAAGGAAAGTCCATTTCCTCGAATATCTCTACTGCCTCCTGCTCATCATCTTCGCCGTGGGGCGCGTAGGCTTCATGCTCTACAACAGACATCTTGGCGACTTCGGTCTGATTGACGTCCTCGACGTGCTGCGTACTGGTCTCTTCGCTCACGATTTCATGTTCGTAGCCCTGCTTCTGGCCGTGCCCTGGCTTGCAGCCCTGCTCTGCCTCCGCTGGCCGGGTCTTCGCCTTCGTGCCCTGCTAATACCTTATTATATATTATTAGGCATCGTGGTAGGACTCGTCATAATGGCCGATGCCGTCATGTACGAATTCTGGCAGTTCAAACTCAACTTCGTGGTCTTCAGCTACGCCGCCTCGCCTGAGGGCACAACGAATAGCGTCAGCACCTGGTTCCTCGTCAGCCGCCTGTTTACGGCCCTTTCTCTCATCCTGGCCGTAGCCGTTCCCGCCATCCTCGTCACTCCGAAGCATCTTTCCCTTACGGGCGGTGCGCGGCTTTGGTATCGCAACCTCAGCATCATCTGGGTCTTCCTGCTCCTCATGAACGTCTTCTATATGCGGGTGGGCGATGCCTACTACAGCTCCCGTCTCTTCCTGAACCACTCGGCCGTGAACCCCGTGCTGGGCTTCTTCTCCTCCGTTCCCTGGAGCGGGCAGGAGCGCTACGGTTTCCTCGACGAACAGGAGCAGAACGATTACTTTCAGGGTCTTTATCCCGAGGAGACCGAGGACCTTGCTGACACCCTGCTCAACACGCCTCGCCCCAACATTCTTCTGGTCTTCATGGAGAGCTTTGGCGGTAAGTTCGTGCAGGAGCTGGGCGGCGTGCCCGATGTGGCGCCTAACCTGAGCCGGCTCATTCCCCAGGGCATTTTCTGGACAAACTACTACAGCAACTCGTTCCGTACCGACCGCGGTACCGTCTCGGCATATAGCGGATGGGTCAGCTATCCGCAGACCAGCCTGATGAGGGAGGCGCCCCTTCACGCCGCGCTTTCCAGCCTGCCTGCTACCCTCGAAGAGTCGGGCTACGAGACCTCCTACCTCTATCCCGGTCCCATGACCAATATGGGCAAGCGCGACTACCTGGCCAACATGCACTTCCGCAACCTGCTGGACCACAACACCTTCCGCCCCGAGGAGATTACAAGCAGCTGGGGAGCCGATGACAGCACCTCGGCCATGAAGACGTATCATCTGATAGCTGAAAAGGACACCCTCTCCCCTTGGTTCATGGTGTGGCAGACCATCTCCAGCCACGAGCCCTGGCATGTGCCCTACAGCCGGCTCGACGACCCTGTCCTGAACGCATTTGCCTACACCGACCATTGCGTGGGCCAGCTCATCGACAGCTTGCAGACCCTTCCCCAATGGCATAACATGCTCGTCATACTCATTCCCGACCACGGCTACCTTTACCAGCAGTCGTTTCAAGACCCCGAGTTCTTCCATTCCCCCATGCTCTGGCTGGGTGGAGCAGTCAAGCATCCGCGTCGGATGGATGTGCTCATGAACCAGAGCGACCTCAGCGCCACCCTGCTTGCCCAGCTGGGACTGTCTCATCGCCAGTTCCCCTGGAGCCGCAACGTGCTGAGCCGCTTCTACGTCAATCCCTTCGTCTATTGCAACTTCCCTTCAGGCCTGATGTTCAAGGACACTACTGGCGTCAGCATCTTCGACCTCTCTGCCGGCCTCCCCATCCTGGAGGAACCACAAGATGGCGGCCTGCGCGAACAGAAGGCAAAGGCCATCCTGCAGGAGAGCTGCAACCTGCTTGAGTGAAGAAGACCCCACGGCCCCCTTTTGGGGGAGTGGTGATGAGTGAAAAGTGAGGAATCAATATTACTTAACCGAATCTCTACTCCAAATTAGGAATTGGTCTTCTAATCCCTAATCTCTAATCCCTTATCCCTGATAATCCCTTTCTCCTCCGTCGTCAGGCTGTCGAAGGGAATGGGCGCATCCTCCGGACGGCGATGCTTCTGGTTGATGCGGTTGATGAGACTCCAGTTACGGCTGGGATGCTCGAACGAGGCGTCAGCCGGTTCGTTGGCCGGCAGGTCGTAGCGGGTGAAGTCGATAACCATGAGCGGGCTGTCGGGAACCGTCACATCCTGTAGGGTAGCCAGACGGAACGCCTGGTTCATATACCAGTCAATCTGCAGGTTGGGCTCGGAGTGCGCACCCTCTACGCCCGTGCCGCGTTGCGTGAAGTGATAGTTCAGGCGGCTGTTGTCGGGATAGTCGCGACGCCACGCCTCGCCAAACTCACTCATCAGCGGTACGATAGCATCGGGATATTCGGCACGAATATTGCGCAGCCATTGCGTGAGGCAATCGGTAATTTCGGGAGGGAACTCAGAAACGAGAGACAATTCCCAGTTGACAACGAGCCAACCAAACCCATTCTGTTTCACACCCGTATCGAAATGCGAGCGCGAGACGGCCATCACCTCCTGCATGCCCCGTTCAGGGCCCAGGTTGTGATACGACTCGATGGGGCCAATGCCCAGGCGGCTGTTGGCTCCGTCCTCGAATCCGTAGCGACGGGCGCAGAGGAAATCAACCGTCCATCCATCCAGATTGACGCAGTCGATGAAGTCCTCCTTCCCCTGGGCGGGCTTGCACACGTGTTCCAGGCTGGGGTAGTAGGGATAGCAGATCGAGCCGTCGCCGTCTCCGTTGTCGATGCCATACTGGCTCCAGATAGTACCCTGAGCCACGTGGATATCCTCCTCCTCGGCCAGATAGCGCAGATTGTCTGCTGCCAGGAAACCGCCCACTATGCCGTGCGGACGATAGCCGCCTCCGACCATGTCCGAGATAATCTGCAGGGCATCGTGCATATCCTGATTCACCTGGCTCCGCGGATTATACATGGGCGCGAAGTAAGCCCCTGGGATGAAGGTGATCTCATCGCCATACAACTTGTGATACTCCACTATCTTCTCGCGTAGCGCTACGTAGTTCGGGCGCATATCGTGAAGGGCCATCCATGAGAAAGACCACGTCACCTTTGCCTCAGGGATGGCATCGCTTACTGCCTTGCGGAACCGCTCGGCCGCCTCGACGGTATGCAGTTCCGCCTCGTCCTTGCCCACATTGTTTTCGCGAGTCACCTCAATCTGTCCGACGCGCACTACGGAGTTGATGTTGATGACGCGCTTGCCCTTCACCGACCAGTTGGAGTCAAAACGCGGCCCCTTCTCGCAGGCCGTCATGCAGAACAGGAGGCACGCCCCTGCCAGCATCCCAAAGATTGCACTCTTCTTCATTTTCTGTATATTACGGATTAAACTTGATTATAACCTTGTAGTCGTCCATAGCCTTCAATCTTCCTGTTCGTAGTAATATGAATAGCAGATGCCCTTCATGAATATCTCGCAGTCGTCTATCTTGTCGGTCATGGCAATTTTTATCGAAATCGCCTACAAAATTACAAAAAATCTCCCTTTCCCACAAGAGAAAAGGGAGAAAATGTATATTGGAGCACCAACCGAAAGTAATTTGCTCGCCAACCGCAAGTTATTCGCTCTCTAACCGAAAGTCATTCGCTCTCGTTCCAGATTATCCTCGTCCCTGATGTTTTTTCTTTTTCCTCCCTGACTATTTTATGTTGCTGGGCGAGCAACACAAGTTGCCAGCCCTGCAACACAAGTTGCTGGCCCAACAACATAAGTTGCTGGGCTGGCAACATAAAATACTCCCCGGTGCAGGGAAAAATGCAAGGGGATGCAGGAAGAAAAGAAAGGATAAAACGGCTGAAAGGACTAGAGCCGACAATCAAGCGGAAAAAGGATGCACAAGCAAGGAATACAAATTACATTCATTACCTTTGAGCTGTGCTCGAAGATACTATCGCTCGGATAAGAAAATAAATTTTGCGATTTATTTTGCTTATCTCTCGCTTAATCGTACCTTTGTCCACGGAAATGACAAACTTTAAAGAAACGAGTATGAATACATTGGAATCCATCTTTGCAGCCAAGCTGCTCGACGTGAAAGCCATCAAGCTGCAACCCAACGACCCCTTTACGTGGGCAAGCGGATGGAAGAGCCCCTTCTACTGCGACAATCGCAAGACGCTCTCCTTCCCAGAACTGCGCACCTTCGTGAAAGTAGAACTGACGCGCCTCGTCCTGGAGAACTTCGCCGAGGCCGATGTGGTGGCCGGCGTAGCAACAGGTGCCATTGCACAGGGTGCGCTGGTAGCCGATGCCCTGGGCAAACCATTTATCTATGTGCGCAGCAAACCGAAGGACCACGGTTTGGAGAACCTCATCGAGGGCGAACTGCAGGCAGGGCAGAAGGTGGTGGTCGTAGAGGACCTCATCAGCACGGGCGGAAGCAGCCTGAAAGCCGTTGAAGCCATTCGCCGCGCAGGCGGAGAGGTCGTTGGTATGGTGGCCTCCTACACCTACGGATTCCCCGTTGCCGAGAAGGCATTTGCCGAAGCCGGCGTCAAGTTGCTCACCCTGACGAACTACGAAGCCGTGGTTGCTCAGGCCCTCAGCACAGGTTACATCAAGGAAGCCGATGTGCCCCTGCTGGGCGAGTGGCGCCAGAACCCTGCGGAATGGGGGAAGTAAGAAAGGTTAGAGTTTAGAGGTTTGTTATAGATATTTTCCTCAGCATCTTTTCAAAATAAGACAATGACCGAATATAAAAGCGAAGTAAAGACGATCTATGCGCCGCAGGAGCGGGTATATGATCGCCTCTCGGACCTCAGCAACCTGAGCGTCATCCAGCAGAACCTGGACAACCCCGAACTGCGCAACCGCCTGCTCAGTCAGGCTGGCGACAAGGTATCGCCCAGTCAGGTGGACGGTATTATCGACCAGTTACGCAACCTCCGTTTCGACCCCGACAGCGTATCGGGCAGCACGATGCTGGGCGAGATCACCCTGCGCATCATCGAGCGCGAGCCGCCCAAGACGATTAAGTTCCAGCTGGAGGGCGCGCCCATCCAGGCGAATATGTGGATTCAGCTGCTCAGCGCCAACGAAGAGCAATGCGCGATGCGCCTCACCCTGCATGCCGACCTGAACTTCTTCATCCGCCAAATGGTGGGCAACAAGCTGCAGGAGGGCGTAGAAGGCCTTGCCACCATGCTCGCCACCCTTCCATACTGAGAAAACCATCCTCGAACCCCTCCTTATGAGAGGCAAGAATGTACAATGTACCAAGAATAATCATATCTATTATATGAATCCAAACAAGAAGTCTGAGCAAACCACTCCCTCCCTACAAGGGAGGGAAGGGGGAGGGTCTTCCAAACTCTGGGACAAAGGATTTGAGATTAACGCCGAGATAGAGCGGTTTACCGTAGGCAAGGACCGCGAGATGGACCTCTATCTGGCCGAGGCCGACGTGCTGGGCTCAATGGCACACATCACAATGCTCGAGAGCATCGGCCTGCTGTCGGCCGACGAGCTGAAGGCCCTGCTGGCCGAGTTGCGCCACATCTACGGCGAGATACAGAACGGACAGTTCACCATCGAAGAGGGCATCGAAGATGTCCACTCCGAGGTGGAGCTGCTGCTGACGCGCCGCTTGGGCGATATGGGCAAGAAAATCCACTCGGGCCGTTCGCGCAACGACCAGGTGCTGGTGGACCTGAAGCTCTTCACTCGCCGGCAGCTGAAACTGGTGGCCGAGGACGTAAAGGCCCTCTTCCGGGAGCTGCAGGAGCAGAGCGAGCGCTACAAGGACGTCCTGATGCCCGGCTACACCCATCTGCAGGTGGCGATGCCCAGCAGCTTCGGCCTCTGGTTCGGCGCCTATGCCGAGAGCCTCGTCGATGACCTGATGTTCCTGCAGGCGGCCTTCCGAATGACCAACCGCAATCCCCTGGGTTCCGCCGCAGGATACGGCAGCAGCTTCCCCCTGAACCGTCAGATGACAACCGACCTGCTGGGCTTCGACTCGATGGATTACAACGTCGTCTATGCCCAGATGGGACGCGGCAAGATGGAGCGCAACGTGGCCTTCGCCCTGGCCTCCATAGCCGGCACCGTGGCTAAGCTGGCCTTCGACGCCTGCCTCTTCAACAGCCAGAACTTCGGCTTCGTGAAGCTGCCCAACGAATGTACTACGGGCAGCAGCATCATGCCGCACAAGAAGAACCCCGACGTCTTCGAGCTGACCCGCGCCCGCTGCAACAAGATTCAGGCACTACCGCAGCAGATCATGCTCATCATGAACAACCTGCCCAGCGGCTACTTCCGTGACCTGCAGATGATAAAGGAGGTCTTCCTGCCCGCCTTCCAGGAACTGCGTGACTGCCTGCGCATGACGACTTACATCGTCAGCCGCATCAAGGTGAACGAGCACATCCTGGACGACCCGCGCTACGACCTGATGTTCTCGGTAGAGGAAGTGAACCGCCTGGCCTCGGAGGGTATGCCCTTCCGCGACGCCTACAAAAAGGTGGGATTGGATATCGAGGCGGGCAAGTTCCTGCCGCGCAAGGAAGTGCACCACACCCACGAAGGCTCCGTCGGCAACCTCTGCAACGCCAAGATCGCCGCTTTGATGGAGGAAGTATGGTCAGGCTTCAACTTCGAGCGCATGGAAGAGGCCGAAAAGAGACTACTACAATAATTCACTTTATGCAATTCATAATTCATAATTCACAATTCATAATTGAGCTTCGCACGACTCCTGTCACGACTCGACCCCAATGACCAGATCCATTCCCATTCTTCTCTTCCTTTCCCTTCTACTGTCTGCCTGCCGGAAAGCGGACACGATGTTCTGCAACCTGCCGGCTAACTTCACGATGGAGAACATCTACCAGGCCCCCGTTCTCTATACCGCCTGCAACAGCACGGGAGAGTTCTGCACCGTCACCTCAAAGGGCAAGACCTTCGAGTTCAGCAACACGAAGAACACCTCCACCGTCAACCGCACGGCGATGAACGACTATGCCGGCTTCTACCTGGGCCTCTCGGGCTTCATCGTAGGGCTGCCCAGCATTCCCGAGATAGGGCAAGACGTAAGCCGAGTCGTCTGCTTCGACCTGGCATGCTCCAACTGCTATCATGACAACAGCGTCACCAAGCGACTCGTCCTGCAAGATGGAGGTTACGCCTACTGCAGCAGCTGCCGGCGCACCTATAACCTGAACAACGTGGGAATCATCTCGAACGGAGAGGGCGGCAAGCCCCTGTTCCGTTATCGCGTCAACCTTATCGGCAATACGCTGATTATTGCAAACCGATAAGGATAAGGCAGGAAAACAGAAATTCTCCTAGAGCAAAGCGAAAGTACGCCCTGAGCAAACTGACAGTCCGTCAGGAGCGAACAAACAGTCCGCCCCGAGCGGACTATCAGTCGGACAGGGGATGATTAGTGCTTTGCCTGAACTTCTTGGGGCCAGATACGGAAGCGAGTCAGTCCGTCGGCATCTGTACAAAGGGAGAAGCGGCACCGGTGGCGGCGCAAAACCTCGCGGACCAGCAGCAGGCCCAGTCCGCTGCCCTGCGGTTTGGTGGTAAAGAAGGGCGTAAAGAGGCGTTCCTCCACCTCGGGCGAAATACCCGAGCCGTTGTCGGCGATAATGATGCAGGCGGGATTGGCCTGCGTCTCTATCCATATTTGCCTGGGAATTGTCCCCTCGCTCTCCACCGCATTCTTCAGTATATTCACCAGCGCCTGCTCCATCAACTCCGCATCGCACATCACCTCTGGATTCCCGGCACAGAGGCTGATGTGCAGCACGGCCTGGCTGCGCGAACAGAGCGACTCCAGGAAGAGACGGTTAGACTCGACAAGATTGTTCAGACAGACGGGTTGCAGTTGGGCCTCGGGCACCTTGACCACATTGGCGTAGCGGGCAATAAAGGCCGACAGGGCATCGCAGCGTTCGGCGCAGGCCCTCAGAGCCTCTGCCGCCTCCTGGTGCTGCGGCTCGGGCGAGAGTTCCTGCTGCGTCATGTCCAGGATGGAACGGGCTGTAGCCATACTGTTGTTCACCTCGTGGGCTATCATGCGGATGACCCGTTCGTAGGCCTCGCGCTGAGCGTTCATCACCTCCTCGGTCAGGCTCTCTACGAGCAGGAAGGGATGCGAGAAGCCCCGGTCGGGGAACGACGAGCGCGTCAGCCTGTAGATATGGGCATCATTGGTTCCTGTGGTCAGCGACTCCCCTTCCCTTAACTCTGCAAGCCGGGTTGCCAGCGGGCTGTCCAGTTCCCCGGGCAACCGGCCCGCATAGTCCTCCGTACAGGCCAGCAGGTGCTGCGCCGCCGGATTCATGCTCTTAACCCGTCCGTCCAGGTCGAGCATGACGACTCCCATCGGCGATACGTCCACCAACAGATCGAGCAGGCGTTCCTGTTCGCGGACGTGGAGCCGTTCCTCCCTCAGCTTTCCCATCATACTATTGAAGACCTCCACCACGCGGTCGGCCTCGGACTGCCCCACAGGGCTCAGCCTGCTCGAGAAGTCCTGTTCCCGAAGCAGGGACATACCGTCCATCAATGTCCGCATCGGCCTCATCATACGTCGGTGCAGAATGGGAAGAAGGATAAGCAGCAAGACGACCAGGCCCTGCCCGAGATGGTCGGTCCACCTGGAGCTGTTTCCGCCGCCTGCCGTCAGGGAGGAGAGTTGAATGTATAGCAGTATGACGAGAACGGCATATACTGCTACCATTATTATATAGGTGATCTTTCCTTTCATCCTATCCCATACTTCTCCATCCTGCGATAGAGTGCGCCTCGACTGAGCCCGAGGGCCAGGGCTACGCGGCTTACGTTTCCGTCATACTGCTTCAGGGCATCGATGATGGCCTGCCGTTCCTGTTCCTCCAGCGTCGGTAAGCCTTCCCCGGCATGCGCTCCCATCTCAGCCCTGGGTTCCTGCCGAACCTGAAGTTCGAAGTCCTCGCGCCCCAGCTGTTGCTTCTGGCTAACCAGCATCGTGCGCTCCACCACATTCTTCAGCTGACGTATATTTCCGGGCCAGGGCAGGCCGGCAAGGTATCGCTCCGCCTCAGGCAGCAGCTGCGCCGTATTGGGTAAGGACTGTGCCCGCCCTGCCTCGCGGATGAAGTAGCGGGCCAGCAGGGGAATGTCCTCCCGCCGTTCCCTGAGGGCTGGCAACCGCAGGGTGATGAGGTTGATGCGGTAGTAGAGGTCCTCGCGGAAACGGTGCTCGCTGATGAGCAGGGGCAGGTCGGCATTCGTGGCACAGACCACCCGCACATCGACCTGGCGAGGCCGCGTATCGCCCAACGGCTCGAACGTATGGTCCTGCAGGACCCTGAGCAGCTTCACCTGGCTGCCCATATCGAGGTCGCCTATCTCATCCAGGAATATTGTGCCGCCGTCGGCTACCGCAAAGCGTCCCTCTCGGTCTGAATTGGCTCCCGTGAAAGCGCCCTGCCTGTAGCCGAACATCTCGCTTTCGAAGAGCGACTGCGACATGCCTCCCAGGTTTACCTTCACGAAACGCTGCTCTCTGCGCCGGCTCAGGCGATGGACAGCTTCGGCAATCAGTTCCTTACCCGTCCCGCTCTCGCCCGTGATAAGCACGCTGGCATTGGTGGGTGCTATGCGGCGAACGGTCTCGAGCACCTGCAAGAGGGCTGGCGAGCGTCCCACGATGGTGGGTCCATCCTCCAGTAGCCCACCTCCTTTCCCCTCCCCGGAAAGGGGAGAGGCCAGCCGCCCCTGATTCCGTTGGCTTCCCCCCACCTTTGCGGGAGGCGGGTCTTTTGTTATCTCCAAGGCGTTTTCTATCTGTTGCATCAGGGCGGCATTGCTCCAGGGCTTCGTCACGAAGTCGAACGCCCCGGCACGCATACCCTTTACGGCCAGTTGGATACTGCCCCAGGCGGTCATCAATATAACGGGCACATCGGGCTGGAAGAGCTTCACCTGCTTCAACAAGATCAGTCCCTCGTCGCCCGAAGTAGTAAGCGAGTAGTTCATGTCCATCAGTATGAGGCGCGGCTTCTGCTGCCTCACTATGTCGATTGCCTCTTTTGGAGAAGCTACCGCAAGGGGTTCATAACCAGCACGCCGGAGCATCATCGTCAGCGATGTACGGATGCCTATGTCATCGTCTATTATCAGTATCATGGCTGCAAAGTTACGATTTCGCGAGCATTAAACAAAATAAATACCAATTTCTTCGCCATTATTTCATGTTATTTTCCCGTTGGTGCCCAGGCGAGCAAGCTCGGAGTCTTCCCTTATTAGGGCGTAAGTAAGACTGGCCAAAGGTCAAAGTTCCGATATCGTGAGCGGTAATGCGAATAAGACAACGGCGCAGGAAGGGTAAAACAACGCCGTTGTTTTGCCAAAACATCGGTGTAGGAACGGCAAAACATCGGTGTTGTTTTTCAGGCCCTACAGTATAGGCAGCGTTATTCATTCCTCAGAACGTCGATGGGGTTAGTACGTGCGGCCTGCCGTGTGGGGAACCAGATGCCGACCAAGATGACCAGCAGCAGGATGAGGTAGGTGAGGCCGAGGGTGATGCAGAAGCGTCCGCCCTCGAAGGTAAGGCCGTTGTAGAGGCGGGTCACCCCTCGGACAGCCAGGTTATAGTCGATGAGAATGGAGGGCAGGAAGGCTATCGACAGCAGGATGACGGCCTCGCACATCAGGCGCAGAGCCACATCGCTGCGCGTAGCACCCATTGCCTTCTGCAGTCCTATCTCGGGGAAACGCTGCTGGGTGCGGAACCAGAAGGTGCCCAGCAGGCCCAGGAAGACGTTGAAGAGCAGGAAGCCACCTATCATCAGGGGCATTTGCAGGGTGGTACGGTCCTGTGCCATAATTTCCTCGCGCAAGGTCTCGTAGCGCTTCACGCCGCTTACGAACAAGTTGCCTACGCGCAGTTCCCTGTCCTTTATCTGCCTGCGAATGCGCTCCTCGAACTGACGGTCGCGCCCGGCCTTCACCCTTACCGAGAAGTCCAGCCATCCGTTTTCTATGTCCCCTCGTTCCAGCCGGAATATGTATGCCTTAGAGCACTCGTTGTCCAACCCCTCGCGCTCTATCCGCTTCAGGGGCTGAACCAGGCCTGCCACACGATGCTTTCCATCCCAGGCCGAGAGCATCTTTCCCACAAGGTGGCGGGCAGAGTCGCCCTCCACGAGGTTCGACGAGATGAGCACTTCGTTCTTCTCCAGGGCATCGGCCATCTGCTGCGCCGTCATACCGCTCTGGCTCTGCAGGCGGAAGAGATGCACGAAGTCGGGCTGGCACACGACAAGGCGGGCGCTGACGAACGTAGAGTCTATTGCGTAGCCACTTATCATAGCCGAGAGGTTGTAGGGGGCACAACCCATCGAATAGGCGGCATATTCCACATTCTCGTCATTGCGCACCATCTCCAGCAGGTTCATTCGTGTTTCGTACTTCACCGACTCGCCGTCGGGCGAGGTATCATAGTAGGGCGAGTCCTCGCCGAAGAACTTGGTTTCCAGCTGATAGCAATGACTGATGTCCGAGCCCATCGGCTCGCTGTAGAGCAGATGCATGCACCAGCCGGCATCGACGATGATGAACATGATGCAGGCAATGATGAACAGCTCCAGCAGGAGCGCTATGTTGGAACGCCGCTCGTTCCATATCTGTGTGATGAGATAACGATATATCTGTTTCATAACTTTACTGTGTTTGGCGGTTTATTTCAATGATTCCACGATGTTGCAGCGACTGGCCCGCCAGGTGGGGACGAGGCTGCTGATGGCATTCAGTATCAGGCAGAAGAGCAAGGTCCAAAGCCATACAGAGGGCTGGAAGAGGATGCGAAGGTCGAGCGACCAAGTGAAAGTCTCATACACATCCTCTTTAATAACACCCTGAGCGATGATGTCTCCGCAGAAGGTGAGGAGCAGGAAGCACAGGGCGAGGCCCAGCAGGCCGGACAGCAGCGTCTGCACCAGCGACTCCATGAAGGTCTGCACGAGGATGGACCATTGCGTAGCGCCGAAGGCACGGCGCACACCTATCTCGGCCTCGCGCTGACGGAGCCGGCTCCGCGTCATGCTGGCAATGTTCAGGGCGGGGATGACGAGCAGCACCAGGTAGATGAGGTAGAACCTCCTTCGTATGCTCTTCACCTTGGGTGTTTGGTTAGTGGAGTTGCGATAGAAATAAGCCTCCTGGCGGTCGGGTTGTCCCATGAGGTTGAGCGTGTCGGGCAGAAGCGTTTCGTTGTGGACGCGCAGGCGTTGCTCCACCTCATCCCTTATGGCGGGAAGGTCTTCCTCGTCCTCTCCCAGCATGGCCACCTGGTAGGGACCTGTCCGGCCACGGTCCTCCTCGACCGAACAGGGCACCCAGGCCTGAGCGTATGCGGCCTTCATGATGGAAGCTACGTCGCGCACCACAGCCTTCACCACATAGGATTCGTCATTGATGCTTACCTCGCGCCCCACAGCCTCGGCAGGATGGCTGAAGAAGCGGGCAGCCACGCTCTCTGAGAGGATGACCAGCCGGCTGCCTTCGTGACACTCCTCGGGTGTGAAGGTCTGTCCGGCCAGCAGGTCGAAACGGAAGATGCGGAAGTAGTCGGCATTGGCATCCCTGACATAAACCTCCTGCGGCTCCAGGCCTTTCAGGCCGATTTCCCGCTTTCTGATGTTCTCAAAGACGGCTATCGCCCTTGGCGTCTTCAGAGGCAGGAAGACCTCATTGACAAGCCTGCCGCCCATCCAGGAACTCTCGATGCCTCCCCGCGCCCGCTTGAATACCTGGGCACTACAGTATAGGGTTCGCGAGCGGTTGGGTTCGTTACCGTAGTCGGCCAGCGCTGCCTGGCGGACGATGAAGACCATCATGACGAGGCAGATGCTGACGGCCGAGCCGATGACGGTGAGTGCAGCCAGCAGGGGCTGCGTGCGCATATTGATTAGCGCAAGTCGGAATATCTCTTTCATGTGTTTCTTTTTCTCTTGTTTTCTGTTACGGAAAGGTGTTGATGCCTCTCTCCAAAATTGTCTGTGCTTTTGCGGAAAGGCCTTTGAAATTTTGCGGGAAGGCCTTTGCGCAAAAAAAGAAAGGCCTTTGCGCAAAAAAGGGGCAGTTGAAAACCAGAACGAACTACTCCACCTGCCTGCCGTCGAAGAAGCGGATGATGCGGTTGGCTTGATGGGCCTGTTCCTCGTTGTGCGTCACCATTACGATGGTGCGCCCCTCCTGCCGGTTCAGGTTGAGCAGCAGCTGCATGATGTCGGCACTCATGTGCGAATCCAGGTTACCCGTAGGCTCATCGGCCAGAAGGATATCGGGGTTGCAGGCCATAGCGCGGGCAATGGCTACGCGCTGGCTCTGCCCTCCCGATAGCTGACTGGGCAGATGGCGCAAGCGATGGCTCATGCCTACCTGCTCCAGCAGCTGACGTGCCCGTTCGTGCCGCTTGCCCTCGCTCATGCCGCAGTACAGCAGGGGCATCTCGACGTTCTGCTGCACATTGAGCGAGGGAATCAGATGGAAACTCTGGAAGACGAAGCCCACCGTCTTGTTGCGGAAGGCGGCTGCCTGTCGGTCGCTGAGGCTGCCCGTCGGCGTCCCCTTCAGGATGACTTCTCCCTCGGTAGGGCGATCCAGCAGGCCCATAATGTTCAGCAGGGTGGACTTGCCACATCCGCTGGGACCCATTACGGCCACGAACTCCCCTTGTTCCACACTAATGTTTACATTCTCCAGGGCAATCGTCTCCACCTCGCTGGTGCGGAAGACGCGCCCCACTCTCTTCAATTCTATCATATCTTTATTTGTTTATTTGTTTTCTTTTTGAACGTCTGGAGCAGCGAGAGCAGAGCCAAACTTGTTTGGGCTATGCCGAGTCGCGATAAAAATGATGCAAAGCATAACAACGAATAAATTGGGTAAGCTCCAGAGCTGTTGCTTTGGAGCTTACTTGTTAAATCTTATACTAACCATGAAGAAAATTTTTTTACTGACCATTACATTGGTATTTACAGCTATTGTTGTCAATGCCCAGACGGGCAAGGGTGGTATCGATGCAGGTATGCTTCAGCAAATTGAGAAGGGCTACGAGGATACGCCTGCCAACAGAGCCATCCGCAATGCCATTGGTAGTAATGACATCAGTACACTCGTAATCAACCAGGACAATCAGAAGGCGATGGATACCAATTTCTCCATCCGAGTAAAATCAAAGGGCATAACCAACCAGGCATCATCTGGTCGCTGTTGGCTGTTCACTGGCTTGAATGTGATGCGCGCCAAGGCTATTGAGCAGTACAGGATGCCAGTGTTTGAATATTCTCAGAACTATACCTTCTTCTACGACCAGTTGGAAAAAGCTAATCTGTTCCTGCAGGGGGTCATAGATACTCGTCAGCAACCCATCGACGACAAGATGGTGGAGTGGCTCTTCCAGCATCCGCTGAGCGATGGCGGTACATTCTGCGGTGTATCAGATTTGGTAAAGAAATATGGCTTAGTTCCCAAGGATGTAATGCCAGAGACTTACAGCAGTAATCACACATCCACTATGCGAAGTCTGATTTCCCAGAAACTGAAGGAGTATGGTCTGAAGCTTCGCGACGATGCTTCGAAAGGTGTTAAACAGGCAGACTTGGAGGCGCAGAAGACCGATATGCTGGCAACGGTGTATCGTA
>JAEEGJ010019274.1_pt1 | contig 15065 bp, 10 predicted proteins | sample 8958761 | NCBI WGS metagenome assembly JAEEGJ01 (sample SAMN16246546, study PRJNA631951) | gut metagenome | biome: gut microbiome; feature: rumen; material: RS-attached | host: Bos | place: Iran: Karaj | collected 2018-10 | reverse complement strand
GCGGTTGGACGCACAGATAAGCTTGTGAACAGGAATACCCATCTGCTTTGCAAACCATGCAGCAAGGATATTACCGAAGTTACCTGTAGGAACAACGATGTTGAAAGACTCGGTAAGATCCATCTTACCTGTTCTGATCAATTCAACAAATGAATATACATAGTAAGCGATCTGGGGAGCGAGTCTGCCCCAGTTGATTGAGTTCGCAGAAGACAGCATTGTGTCGTTGAGCTCAAGCGTTGCAGCGAATTCCATATCGCCGAAGATGTTCTTAACGCCTGTCTGTGCATCATCGAAGCATCCGTTAACTGCGATTACATGTGTATTTGATCCGCCCGTGGTTACCATCTGAAGCTTCTGTGCTTCGGATACGCCGCCTGTCGGATAGAATACGATGATCTCCGTTCCGGGAAGATCCTTGAAGCCTTCAAGCGCAGCCTTACCTGTATCGCCTGATGTAGCCGTGAGGATGCAGATCTTCTTGTTGTTGCCTGTCTTCTTTGCAGAAGCAGTCATGAGATGAGGCAGGAGCTGGAGTGCAACATCCTTGAATGCGCACGTAGGTCCGTGCCAGAGTTCAAGGATAAACTCGCGATCGTTGTACTCATTCATCTGAACAAGAGGAACGGGGTTCTCGCCCCACTTCTCTTCTGCATAAGCCTGTCTTGTATAGTCAAGGAGTTCTTCGAAAGTAAAATCAGTGAGGAACTTGGAAAGAACGAATGCTGACAGTTCATAGAACTGCATTGTCTGCATTCTCTCTAAATCTTCTGCTGTGAGCTGCGGAATAGACTCAGGAACAAAAAGACCACCATCCGGAGCGATACCTCTTAAAATAGCCTCGCTTGAGGAAAACTTTCCTTCATATCCTCTGGTGCTTATGTAGTTCATTAGTCTTCTCCCTCGTACGTCGTCTCTTCTTCTGACGTCGTCTCTTCAGATGTTGTTGTCTCGGCTATGTATGCCGTAAGTTCCGTCTCAGTCGGAGTAGTCTCTGTGGTCTCAGTCTGGCTCTCCGTTTCTGTAGTACCGTCTGTGGGCGTCTGCGCGAAAATCGTGCCGTAGCTTGATTCGTAAGCGCTTACGATAGCCGATACCTCAGGATCGTATCTGTTCTTGCGGAACTCTCCGTACAGATATTCCAACCTGTCTTGAGCGTCTCCGCCGGACTCGATCTCTTTTATCAGAGGAATAATACCAAATATAATGAGTAAGGTCATTAGTAACATTGACAGAATTACAACGCCAATAATGACTAAAGTTCTCATTTTCTCTCTCGGAGATCTTATATCCTCAATATCTATTGAGTCATCGGGCAGTTCATCGCCTACTCCGCCCGAGCGCATAAGGATGTCCCTTCTCTCCTTGGAAGAAGCCATTTGCGGTGCTTCCGAGGATTTCTGGGCTCTCATGAGGATCGGTGCCTGGAAATTTGCTCTGGCAGCAGGAGATGAACCTGAAGCCATCTGTGCATTTTTAAGCTTGCCTGCGATGTCTGCCGGCGGGAGATCTTCCGGAGGATTCTTGATATCCTCTCTGACCATTCTCAGCGCTTCCTGGGCGATGGTCAGATACTGTTCCGTACCGAGAACACCCTGGATGGCAAACGCGAGACTTCCTTCTGCTCTTTTGAACTGACCTTCTCTGGCGAGACACAGTCCGAAGATGAGCGCAGGATCGCCCCACTTCTGATATTGGGAGATGAGCGGCTTTAAGAAGATCTGGGCAACGTCCGTGCCGTCACCCTGTGCATTCTGAAGCGCTCTGTTGTACTGTCTGACGATGCGGGCCTTTTCTTCACTGCTGACGTCAAAAAGAATGAGACTTGCCTCATTGATGGGCTGTATCATCATGCATAAGCTTAAATAGTCGTGCATTCAATCAATCCTTTCAACGTTCCTCTTATCTGCCCCGTAAGATAAAGCGATCCTGTAACAAGTAAAACATGACCGTCTTTACAAGATTTCTCATAGGCCAGTTTAGCGCCCTGTTCTGCATCCGGGCAGGCCTCCAAATCTTCGGAGATATTATACACATCTTTTATTTTGTGCGCGAGAATATCGGCCGGTTCGCTTCTGGGGTTATCAGGCGTAACCGTAACGGCACTGACTATGTTCAGACCGCATGTTTTATAGGCTTCGAGGATTCCGGATACGTCCTTGTCCTTCATTACGCCCATGAGAATTCTTACAGGTTTGCCCCTTAAACTGCCATCTAACATATCGTTCATTGTGGTTGCGAGACTTATAGCTCCCTGCGGATTATGTCCGCCGTCGATAATTACAACAGGTTTGAGGCTTAATATCTCTGCCCTGGACTTCCATCTGGCAAGAGAGATACCTTCCCTGATCGCGTCTTCGGATATACCGCACTTACGGGCAGCTTCGATGGCAGTAATGGCATTGCCTATCTGGTGCCTGCCGTTAAGAGCGGTCTCATAAACGGTTCCTCCATAAGTAAATTCCATCTTGCCGTCCATTGTAAAGCCTGCGCTGTCAAAAGCTTCTTTGCTCCCGGCGAAAGTAATATCCACAGACTTCTCTGCCGCCTTGGAAATAAGCGTTGATCTTACGTCAGGCTTCATCTCATCAGGCAGTATCATGAGGTCGGGTTCAAAGCAGACTGCCGGTGAACCTTCCTTGAAGATTCCGGCCTTCTCAGCCGTGATCTCTGATATCGTGTTACCAAGAACACCCGTGTGATCAAGACCCATTGCAGTAATTACAGTAACCATCGGATCCTTGATGACATTGGTTGAATCAAGTCTTCCTCCGAGGCCTACTTCCAAAACCGCTACATCTATCTGTCTGTCCGCAAAATACAGAAAACAGATTGCGGTGATAAGTTCGAATTCAGTGGGCTCATCGCAGAGACCTTCGGAAACCATCTGTTCTCTGGCCTTTTTGACCATGTCAGAATACTTATCAAGATCCGCCTGTTCTATCTCACCTGTTGAATCATCCTTAACATAATCGAGCAGACCCTGACGGCCGTCGATGATCCTGATCCTCTCAGTAAAGCGCTCAAGATAAGGTGAAGTAAAAACTCCTACCTTCTTACCGCTTGCAGCCATTATGGATGAGATATAAGTTGCAACAGAACCTTTGCCGTTGGTTCCCGCAATATGGACAGACTTAAAGTTGTCCTGGGGATTGCCCAGGAGGTTCATGAGATTGGTGATACGTTCAAGTCCGGGTTTGATGCCGAATTTCAAGGCCCCCTGTAAAATATCCGGCACCTTCGAATCAGACATCGGCCTTATCCTCTGCGGATGCTGCTTTATCTTCCGAAGCGTAATCTACCATGTCCTTCTTCTTGAAGACCATGAGCTTACTCATTACATAGTTTGCAATGACGATGAATACTGAGTTGATAAGCTTAACAAGATATTCGTATGTAAAGGCGAATGCAAATCCGAAGATCGAGATCGTCGTCATGGGTGTATCGATCAGAAGACCCGTCATAGCAACGCAGCCCCAGATCATTAATGAATAAAGACCTAATTCAAGTACGAGGAATGAGATTATTCTGGCACCGAAGAAAGACATAAGCTCTCTGCCGATACTGCCTTTGGATCTGAATACCGTGACCCTGTTGAGGAAATAGGCAACCAGTACCGAAACGATCCAGCAGATGATCTGGTTAATGATGAACTTAAGCGAAACCGGTTTGCCAATGATGTCAACCGTCATGTCGATCTGGATGAGCTTATCAATGACAATATATAAAACCCAGTTAACAACAGTGGTAATACCGCCGCTTACCAGATACATAAAAATCTTACGGATCTTTTCCTGTTTTTCTGTAAGATCCTTACCGCCAACGATTATCGTTTTAAGATTCATTTTCCTTTATACCCTCTTCGGTCTCGGATTTGTTCTGCCTGAGACCATTCTCCTCAAAATATAAGCGATGATAGTAATAATAACCGCCTCAATAATAGCAATTACAAGGAAAACGTCAAACAGATAAGAATACAAAAGCTCGGCTCTTTTATCCGCAAATCTGTATAGACTGATAGAACCGTCTTTCAGATTAATATGGTAAAAATCAGCATTGCCGTTCTCATCGACCAGATAGCAGATAAAGTCACCGTCACCGTTGACATAACCTGTCAGGACTGTCTCTCCGTAATTGAATACGGCAGGTTTGAACTCTTCGGGAATGACGTATCCGTTAGGGATCTCAGCCATCTTGAGCACTTTTGAAGTCTCGATAAGCGTATTCTCGGGTTCGTATCTGAGAACTGTTTTGGATGTACTGTTATAGAGATATAAACCGGGCGCCTGGTTACCGTCGAACATATAAAGAAGAATGCTTGAGACACCTTCGGTAACATAAGCAGGAACGCTGTATCCGTTGATCATCCTGGTCGTCTGCGTAAATCCGTCAGGGATCTTCACATCTTCAGGAATATCGAGGAAGGTATATGTGTTTCCGTCACGGTCAACAAGCGACGCATTATCCGGGATGTTACTTTCCTTTCGCGTGACATGGATCGTATAACACACATGCGTCACACCATCCTGCGCAGTAACGTCAACACTGACGATATTCTCACCGAGGCTTAACTGCTGCGCTCCGTCGATAACGATAGCTGCCCAGAGATTTGTAGGGACTGCAGTAACCTGGACTTCAGTTACGGAACGCTCTACGGAACAGCTGTATTCAGTAATGTTGGGATTAAACTCCGGTGTAATGGATGTTCCCCTGATCTTAAGTGATGCGATGGTTGCGTTGCTCGACATTCCCGTTCTTCTGATCGGAAGCGTAATGCCGCTGCCGACTCTGGAGGATATGGTTTCAACAGGTGAAGCAAACTCGCCTGTCTCACTGATCCAGCAGTTAATGTCACCGATACTCTCAGGATAGATTCTGATGGCGATCGAGAACAGTACGACCTGATTATCGGAAGAGAAAGAAGATGAGAGTATCTCATTACCATTCTCGTCCGTTCCGATACCGATCATCTGGTCCTGTGCCGTAACCGTAAATGTTCCGTCATCACGTGTCTCGGTAAATACGTAGTTGGACAGATCGCTTCCCTGCTCGAAAGAAACGAATTCCGCCATATCAGAATCGTAATTAAAAACAATAGGACCGAATTCCGTAATGCCAGGGAAATTATTGGTGACGACATTGACTATCAGGAGGTCGCCCGGGCCAACTTCGGTCTGCTTTGTAATTGCTGATACGACAACTTCGGAATCAGCACTGACGGGTATGTCATTAAGATTCGAAAGACATAACGTGAAGGCCACAACAAATGCCGCAAAAGCCGCGAAAGTCTTTGCGATAAATGTTTTAGTCCTTCTGTTGATCAGTCTTGTCATTCTGGCAGGCTCCCGTATGTTACAGGCATATTCTCGTATACTGGAATAATAAACTCAAATCCGGCATCTGTCATTCCGATGGCATCATAACTTCTGTAATATCTCATACCTTCAGAATATGCCATCTGAATGTTCTGTGCATACTGATGATTATACTTTTCCGTTCCGTCATCGAGGACATCAAACTTCTGGAAGTAGAGAGTATTCTGTCCCTTGTCGATATAACCTGTGGCGATCCAGACTGCGCCGCCCGAAATCGCTCTCTCAACCGATGTCCACGGGAGCAGATACTTGGCTTCGGTATCAGTGATCTCCTGACCTTCCCAGTCTCTTCCCCACTGTGCATACTTGGCGCCATTGATTACCGCGCCGCCGGGTTCGGTTGTTGCGTATGCACCGATATTATAGTAATTGTAATAACCTTCAAAACCAGTGAGGTCGCCTCTGCACAAAGCAGATTCGCCGTTATAGCCCATCTCCTGGATGATCCTGCTCGCGAGGAAATATGGAGATACGCCGGCGTTCTTACCCGCATCATAAATGATCTGCGCGTAATCGTACTGATCGCTGTTATCCATGAAGGATCCTCTGATGATCTCGCTGACACCTTCAACCGTATGAACCTTCGGATCAAATCCCAAAAGCTCAAAAGAGAAGATCCTGTCAGGAGTAAAAAAGTTTCTAGGATCCATGTAGTAACTTACTACTTCGGTCTTTGCTGCCATCCAGTCCGGTTTATCGTAAACCTGGCTGCCGGGCTTTACCCAGTTGGACTTATAAGAATTCTCGATAAGGCTTCTGCCCTGACTGTCTTCAGCTGCCAATGCCTTGTCGAAAGAGAGATTCGTATAGTACGGCGTAAAGATGTAATTGGGCTTGAGGCTGTGAACGAGCCACAGTCCGCTGTAATAACTAGTCGGGAATTGGGATAACGTATTCTCACAGAAATCGCCGTCATCATCACCGTTCAGGAAATAGAATGAGTAATTGTTCGTAAAACCGTCAAAGTCAACGACTGTGCAGTTAATTACCGTTTCTCCCGCAGGCAGATCATAGACCTGGCCCTGGTCGAGAGGTGTTTCAATGCCGTTATTAACTGCCGTAATGTTTATCTGTGTCGAATAGCTCTCGAGAGCTGTGCATCTTACGCCAATGCTCTTGGAACCCGAAGTGTAATATCCGTAATCCTTTGTCATGTAATCGAATTTGGGATAGAAACTTACGAGATCCGTTGAAGCTGCTTCAGAGATATGAAGACCTGACAACGCACAGTTGATCGGAATGATGCCTGCCTTATCCTTCTCAACTTCATAGGTGTTTTTGCCTATGTCAGTGAGCTTGACCTTATCACCGTCATATCCGGTTACAGCCATGTAAGAACCGTCAAAACGTGCCAAATCTCTAGACTGGATCATCGTATATCTGACTTCCTCATCTACGTCAGATGAAGAACCCGTACGGCCAACGCAGACATAGAAACAATTGGAAACACCGGCAATTCCGGTCTCCTCGATCACGGATGCGGTATCCTGTTTTCTGCCTCTGAGCATCGCATAAGGAATACCCGGATTGTCATTGGTACCGATAAGATTTCCCTTAAGGTCATAAAGTGAAACCCTGATATCTCCTGACAGTCCCGCAAAATCGATATAGCAGTTGTTATCGTCGCAGTCGATCATGTACCAGGAAGTTGTCTCACCTGCAGGGATCTCTGATTCAACTACGCTGCCTGGAGTGATCACGAGCTTTTCGGGGATCATGATCTCGCCGCCTGAGATAACCGTTCCTCTGCCGTCAGAACTTCTAAGCAGCGCATATACTTCGTGTCTGCCGGGAGCACAGTCAGCAGTATCCCATGACAGAACGAATTCACGGTAATCGCCCGTGGAATTTTCTCCGAACTTCAGATAACCGTAATAGAGTGAACCGTCAACAAAAAAATCTGTTCTGACTTCATCACCCGTTGCCGTATAAGTTCCTGCAGCTTCCCTGATTCCGACCGTATACTGACCGTCAGAATCGATGGAAGTTTCAAGGCTTACGTTTGAGATAACAGAACCCTTACCTTTGGTATCTCCGGATGCCTTAAGGTGTCTGTCTTCAGAACTCATGGCGTTGTCTATCGCAGCGATACGGGAATTGTTCTCGAGATCTTTCAAGATGTAATTGATCTCATCCTGCTTTGCTTCGCCGTAGATTACCGTGCAGAGATCAGTTGCAAACTGCTGATCTGATACGCCCTGCAAAAGATATTCGGGTGAAGTCATTACGGAGATAACGTAGTCTCCGCATGACAGAAGTCCGTCTTCAACACGGGATTTGGCAATCTTTATCTCATCTTCAGAACCTGATGTAAGCGAAGCTGCGCGGGCAACGATATCGTCTGCCTGCTTCAGCATCTTGCGGTCAGGCTCTGCTATGCCTGTATCAAGGCTCATTGCGGTAACAACCGTGGCGGCGATTGCGATTACTCCGCCTAAAGCTGCAACTGCAAAGTATTCGGGACGTCTTTTGAACATTTCTTATGCGTCCCTTCCGGTAATCTTGTCCAAGGTATAACCGTAAGAAGGAACGAAGTGTTCCATGAAGTACTCAACCTCAGGCATGTTCATCTCATGTATTATCCTGCCCGTAGAAGCCTTAGCAGCGGAAAACTCACCGTTACCGGTGCTCTCTTCGCGCAAACACTTGATGTAAGCTGAAATCTTATCTGCGGCTTTTACGAGCTTGTGAATATACTTATCTTCTTCAGTCGTAATCTCGGGTGACAGGAGTTCCATATACAGAGCTCTCATCTCCTCATCTTCCGGGAGGAGCTCAACAAGACCTGCTGCAGCCTCGTGTTCAACTTCCTTGTACGCTCTCGTGATCTCCTTGTTGCGGTACTTGATCGGCGTGGGAAGGTCTCCTGTTAAGATCTCCGTGCAGTCGTGATAGAGAGCATACGCCTGGACCTTATAAGGATCCGGCAGGATTGCTCCTTCTGTGTCTTTCTCAAACTTGTTGTGAAGGACGGTCAGGCAGTGAGCTATAACCGCAACGTCAAAACTGTGTTCCTTGATATTCTCGGTCCTGCTGTTACGCATCAGCGCCCATCTTGCGATGTACTGCATGCGGTCAAGCATCGCGAAAAATCCATACTCTTCCATATTATCCATTTCCATCTCCCGTTAACTCTTATACATCTCGTTAAAGCATCCTACCGCGAAAGAATCCGTCATTCCGGCAATGTAATCTGATACATAGATCGGGAGCGGAGTATTCTCGCCAGCTTTATAATCGGGATGATTTTTAACAAATTCAGCAAACTTCCTGATTGACGAAGACTTCGAATCTTCAGCCTTCTCAAGATTCTGCACTGCTTCATAGAATGCATCGAAAAGACCTTCGAGCATAACGTCGCAGTACTTCTCATATGTTCTTACCTTACCGGCAGTATAGATCTTTGCAACATTCTCTTTGAGCGTGTGCTCCAATGCATCTCCCGCGTGGTCTGACATCATGATGCAACCCTTGTCGATACTGTTCTCGATGATGTCCTGAACAAGGAAATTGATTATCTCGGAATTGGAGCTTCCCATGACATCAGCTGCTACCGGAACATCAAACTCACTCGCGATAACGCCTGTTCTCAGAGCATCTTCGATGTCTCTTCCGACATAAGCGATCTTATCCGCAAACCTTACGACGCAGCCTTCCATTGTTGCGGGACCCTTACGGTTCTTCTTGGGGATGAGGTAAGAAAGATCCTCTTCTGTTTTATCCGGACAGGGTACGAGTTTTCTCTCGTTATAGTATTCACCGCAGTGTGAGATGATTCCGTCCCTTACCTCGAAAGTAAGATTCAGGCCATAAGAATCATTGTGCTTTTCCAGGATATTAAGGACTCTGAGTCCGTTTGATTCATGCTCGAAATAAAGCTTCGGATCGATCTCTTTGAGCTTTTTATTGAGTACTCTCTCTCCGCTGTGACCGAACGGTGTGTGTCCGACATCGTGGCCCAACGCAATTGCCTTGATGAGATCGACATTGAGGTTTAAAGCATTGCCAATCGTTGAAGCGATATAGTCGACATAGATGACATGCTCCAATCGTGAGCAGATGTGATCGTTAGCCGGATTAAAGAATACCTGTGTCTTATGCTTGAGGCGTCTGAATGCCTGGGAGTAAATGATCCTTCCCATGTCGCGCTCGAAGCAGTTTCTGATATCGGTATCTTTCTCAGGGGAGAGCCTGCCTCTTGATTCAGAACACTTGGTGGCATTGACGCTTAAGATCTTGTCCTTCTGGTCACGGACCATCCTGATCTTTGCCATCGTGGCATCGGAAATCTTATCTGACTTACCGATACATGCAACACTGTCGGCGTAAAGATCCTGGAAGCTGAGATTATCTGTCATCGGCTTAAGTCTCCCTTATTTGAAAGAATAAGTAATTATACTATAAAAAAGCTTCCTAATTCTCGCTTGCCCCTTTGTAACGGCCTTTATGCCTTCTTCAGTCCCGACGCGTTCGCGAGCATGTTCTTATGCATTCCGTCGAAGTCGACCGTGATGAGTGCATCGCCTCCGACAGGCTCAACCTTAAGGATCACGCCCTCTCCGAATCTCGGATGGACGACCTTCATTCCCTTGACGATCTCGTCAGGCTTCAGCTGGCCTTCGCGTGCTCCTGCCGGCTTAGCCTTGTCACCGGTAAACTGGGACTTAAGTGCTGAGGATATTGACTTCCTGGACTTCTCCCTGTTCGTCTCACCTTCGGGTACATCCTTCGGAGTCTCCCTCTTTGCTCCCATGAGGTACAGGAGTTCAGGGTTGATTTCCTTCAGGAATCTGGAAGGTCTGTTGCTGGTCGTCTGACCGAAGAGCATTCTCTGTTTGGTGAGTACCATGAACAGGTTCTTCTTGGCTCTTGTGATCGCAACGTACATGAGTCTTCGTTCTTCTTCGGTATCTTCAACACTCTGTACCGATCTGTAGCTCGGGAAAACGCCTTCTTCAAGCCCGATGATGAATACGGCGCCGAACTCAAGTCCCTTGGCGCTGTGAATGGACATGAGTTTTACGAAATCGTCAGTATCATTGAATTCATCGCCCTCGGTAAAGAGTGAGGCATTCTCGAGATAAAGGCCAAGGATACCCTCAGTGGTATCAGCCGTTGCGGTATCGAAGAAGAAATCGTCGTCAACTTCAACGGGGAATCCGTCTCCGTCGTCGATCTCCAAAGTATCCATGTCGACAGGCTCAGCGCGGTGCGCCTTGTCGTATTCTGCAGCTTCGGACAAAAGTTCCTTCAGGTTCTCGACCCTGTCGATGATCTCGCCCTTCTTCTCACGCTGCTCGGTTATCTCTTCGATGATTCCTGATTCGTTCTCGACGTAATCAACGAACTGCGCAAAATCCATCTCATTCTCTTTGAGCTTATCCCTCATTGAATTAATGAGATCCGTAAACAGCATGATCTTGTTGCCTGATCTGACGAGCTCCGGATAATCCAGGGCATGCATCGCAACCTCGAACATGCTGATATTGTCAGATAATGCATACTGTCTGATCTTCTCTATTGTCGTATCACCGATTCCTCGTCTCGGAACGTTGATGATCCTCTCGAAAGCAATGTTGTCTCTCGTATCGTTAATGAGTCTTAAGTATGCGAGAATGTCCTTGATCTCTTTTCTGTCGTAGAATCGCATGCCGCCATATACTCTGAACGGGATTCCGAGATTATGGAGCGTTGTTTCCACGTTACGGGACAAGGCATTCATTCTGTAGAGGACTGCGCAGTCTGAATATTTGAACTTGCCCTTGTCGGCCATCATCTTGATGGTCCTGCCGACAAAATCAGCTTCGCCAGCGCTGGTATCAGCATTCATTACGATGATCTTGTCACCGTCAGCGCCTTCGGTACGGAGCTTTTTGCTCTTTCGCTTTGTGTTATTGGTGATTACGCAGTTTGCCGCTTCGAGAATTGTCTTCGTAGAACGGTAATTCTCCTCGAGCTTGATGACCTGCGCACCCGGGAAATCCTTCTCAAACTTAAGGATAATCCTTACGTCAGCACCTCGGAAAGAATAGATTGACTGGTCATCGTCACCTACTACGCAGATGTTTCCGCTGCCTGATGCGAGCTTCATTACCGCGCGGTACTGGGGCATGTTGGTATCCTGGTACTCATCGACCATGATGTATCTGAACTTGGCCCTGTACATCTCGCAGATGTCGGGATTCTGCTCCAGGAGCTTTACCATGTTTACGAGGATGTCGTCGAAATCCATGGCATTATTGGCCAGGAGCTTCTCCTGATATCTCTTATAGATCCTGGCAACTACTCCGAGGAAGTATTCCTTGCCTGCCTGGATGGCATATTCATCAACGCTGATGAACTTGTTCTTGGCATTTGAGATCTCATTCTGAACACTCTTGGGCTTAAACTGGCTGTCTGCAATATCAAGTTCCTTCATGGAATCCTTGACGAGCTTGAGCTGGTCGTCTGTGTCAATGATCGAGAAATTCTGAGAATAGCCCAGAAGCTCTGCGTGGCGTCTCAGCAGTCTTGCGAAGATGCTGTGGAATGTGCCGCACCAGATATACTTGGAACGGTCGCCTACGAGGCCCTCGATACGCTGACGCATCTCGTTTGCAGCCTTGTTCGTAAATGTAATAGCCAAAATTGATGACGGAGCGACGTTATGCTTCTTCATCATGTATGCGATACGGTATGTGATAACTCTGGTCTTACCTGAACCTGCTCCTGCAAGAATGAGCAGAGGTCCGTCCAAATGCGTAACTGCCGCTCTCTGCTCAGGATTCAATCCCTCGAGCATTTTATCTGCTTCCGCGTCACCCTCAAATTCCGGTCCCTGACCGTATATGTTCTCTAAGTCTCTGAAAAACTCATCTGAATTACTGAAATTATCGTCTGTCAAAACTGTTCTCTCCCAAATACTAAATCCGATTGTAAGAAATTATATCAATAAAGGAAAATATTAGCCGTCAAATAATGGGACAATTTTCTTATTAAAAATAAAATATTTAGTTTTATAATATCTCCATGGGCGAAAAAGGACACAGACATTTCAGACTCAGCGGATCCCAGACCATTCTCCTGGGATTTGTGCTGTTAATCATTATAGGAGCACTGCTTCTCATGCTTCCCATATCCACCAGGACCGGTGAATGGACAGGCATTACAGATGCTTTCTTTACTGCAACTTCCGCAAGCTGCGTTACAGGACTGGTCGTTTACGACACGTGGACCCACTGGTCATGGTTCGGCCAGCTCGTCATCCTGTCTCTTATTCAGATCGGCGGTATGGGCGTTGTAACCATTACAACAGTCTTAAGCAGGATCGTCGGCAAAAGACTCGGACTTCAGGCCAGAGCTACAATGCAGGAAGCAGTATCTGCCCCTAACCTGGGTGAGATCATGAAATATACAAGATTCATCTTTATAGGATGTATTCTTTTCGAAACTTTAGGTGCAATCGCCATGTCACCTGTATTTGTTGCCGAGCATGGTCTGGCAAAGGGTATCTGGCTCTCCATCTTCACATCCATATCGGCATTCTGTAATGCAGGATTCGATCTCAACGGCTCATACGGTGAGTTTTCTTCAATGATGCCTTACATGGATCATCCGGTCATAGTAATCACTCTCGTATTCCTCATCCTTACAGGCGGATTGGGATTCCTTACATGGATGGACATCCGCAAGAACGGTCTGAAATTCTATAAATACAGCACACAGAGCAAGATCATCATCGTCATGGAGATATTCCTCGTACTCATCCCCATGCTTTATCTGTGGTTCGGTGAATACAGCGATCTCCCCTTAAACCAGAGATTTTTAGCCTCACTGTTCCAGGCCGTAACACCCAGAACGGCAGGCTTTAACACTACCGATTACAACAGTTTCTCGGGTACCGGAATCGTCATGACGATCATCCTGATGCTCATCGGCGGCGCTCCGGGTTCAACGGCAGGCGGTATGAAGATCACGACTATCGCCATTCTCTTCTTCACCATGATCTCTGTTTTCAAGCGTGAGAAATCTGCCGCAGTATTCAGACGCAGAATCACACCCGAAACAGTAGCAGGTGCCGTTGCTGTATTCATGCTCGACGTCATGCTCACGATCTTCGGTGCAATGTGCATCTCAAAGATCGAAAACATTGATTTCATGAAGACTCTTTTCGAGAGTGCTTCCGCGGTTGCTACCGTAGGACTCTCGATGGGAATTACGTCTTCTCTTTGCAAGATATCGAAAGTAATACTCATTCTACTCATGTACACAGGACGTGTCGGAGGCCTTACTCTCGTATTTGCTGCAATCTCGCGCAAATCACTGGACAACAAGCATTACCCGGCAGATAACGTAGCGGTCGGTTGATCCGACAGAAAGGACAAATAAATGAAGAGCATACTCGTAATCGGAATCGGACGTTTCGGCTATCACCTTATCGATCAGCTGAACAAGGCAGGCGATGAGATTCTGGCTGTAGATACATCCGAAGAAAGGCTTGAGCCTGTCATGAACATGGTAACAAGTTCTCTCATAGGTGATGCCACAAACGAGAATTTCATTAAGTCACTGGGCGTTGAGAGCTTCGATGTGTGCTTCGTTGCGATCGGCGATAATTTCCAGGCTTCACTCGAGGCCACATCACTTCTTAAGGAGTGCGGCGCTAAATATGTCGTAGCAAGAGCTTCCCGTTCCGTACAGCAGAAGTTCCTGTTAAGAAACGGCGCAGATTCAGTAGTCTTCCCCGAGAGACAGCTCGCAGAATGGTCAGCGATTCGTTACTGCTCAGCTACTGTTGTTGATTATCTTGAGTACCCCGGCGATTTCTCCATCTTTGAGGTTAAGGTTCCGACTGCCTGGATCGGCAAGAGCCTTGTTGATCTCGGCATCCGCAACAAGCTCCATTTAAACGTCTTGTCCATCAAGAGAAACAACGAGCCCATCCTCGAATTCCCTGCAGACTTTGTTTTCGAAAATGGTGATACGGTTACTGTTTTCGGTGCCGACAAGGATCTCAAGAAGCACTTAAATCTCAACTATTGATACTCAAACAATGTATTCAGAGGCTGTCCTGTGCGGGCAGCCTTTTTTATTCCAAACAAAAACCGGCTCCCTTAAAGGAAGCCGGTCTTCATTTATATAGATATCACCCGAATTATTTAACGAGTCTTTCTGTTTCCTGAGCGATTGCGAGCTCCTCGTTTGTAGGGATAACGCAAACAGTAACCTTGGATGTGGGCTTGGAGATGATTGCTTCCTTGCCGCGGAGACCGTTGTTAGCAGCGTCGTCGAACTCAACACCCATGAACTCGAGGCCTTCACACATAGCCTTTCTCATCATGTCTGTGTTCTCGCCGATACCTGCTGTGAATACGATAACGTCAACGCCTTCCATGGCAGCAGCATAAGAACCGATGATCTTCTTGCCCTGATATGCGAACATGTCGAGTGCGAGCTGAGCTCTCTCGTTGCCTTCCTTGGCAGCCTTCTCAAGATCTCTGAAGTCTGAAGAAACGCCTGAAACGCCCTGAACACCGCTCTTCTTGTTGAGGAGTGTATCCATCTCGTCAGGTGTGAGGTTCTCATTCTTCATGAGGAAAGGAACGATAGCAGGATCGATGTCACCTGTTCTTGTACCCATGCAGATACCTGCAAGAGGTGTAAGACCCATTGATGTATCCGGGCACTTGCCGTCCTTAACAGCTGCGACAG
>JAEEGJ010019273.1_pt1 | contig 15066 bp, 9 predicted proteins | sample 8958761 | NCBI WGS metagenome assembly JAEEGJ01 (sample SAMN16246546, study PRJNA631951) | gut metagenome | biome: gut microbiome; feature: rumen; material: RS-attached | host: Bos | place: Iran: Karaj | collected 2018-10 | reverse complement strand
GCGCTTCCACGTCTGACCGTCTTCCGACACTTCTATATTATAGGAGTATGTGCGGGAGCCATCCCAATAGAAAATGGCGCGGACGGTGTCGATTTCCGCAACACGCTGCATATCAACCTGCAACCACGTCGGGCATTTATCTGTATGCCATCCGTCCCATTTGCCGATGAGACCATCGACGGCGCGGTCCGGAGAATGGTCCTGCTCCTGTTCGGAACCGTACGTAATCGGTTGCCGCAGAAGGAGATTCGGACCTGTAGCAAGCGGCGGTTTGGCGGATTTCGAATAGACTTCGAATTCGACGACATGGGCGGCGAAATTGGCGCTGTTCTTCACGATGTTCAGGCGGGCGTAACGGGCCGTGACAGGTTGGCGAAGCGGATGGAGGATGCCGCGATTGGTGGATGTGAGCGTGTTCTCGGTGGCGTCCACGACTTTCTGCCAGTTGGTGTTATCTGTCGAAATTTCAATGGTATAGGCGTAATAGCGACGGCTGTTGTTTTCCCAATGGAAGATCGGGCGGAATGCGTCGATGGAAATGGCTTCCTGCAGATCGACGGTGAGGGAACAGGGCCATGGATTGCCCCACCATGCGCTATCGACATTGACGATGCCGTCCGTCGCGAGTTCCTTCGGATGGCCTTCTTCGCTTTCGCAGGAAATCGTGACAGGCTTGTTGAAGGCGACATTGACGCCTGCGATATGGGATAGGGCGAGTTGCGAGCCTGCTCGGAGGACTAGCGGCTGCTTGTCGCACAACGCAACAACTTTTTCCATCGCCTGGCGGGCGACGGTAGATGTCATGCCGCGGTCGTTGACGTTCGGTGGGCAGACGATTTTCACGGCGGCGGCCGAAGCTGCATTCACAAGTCCTTTGTTTTCAAAGGCTGGCATCACAATCTGCGTGAGTACCGTTTCGTTTCCGACATTGCCAGCGGCGGAGAGAACAAGCGTATGTTCATCATTGGAAAGGCAATAGCCCTGCACTTTCTTGAGATTGGCGATGACCGTTTCCACTGGCTGGTCTTTCTGCGCGGCATAGAGACGGAGCAGGCCTTTCAGGGCGAGATTGTGGTGCAATTCCGGCTGCTTTTTCGCGGCGAGTTCGTTGAGCGGCTCGATGGCGGCGGTGTCAACCCAATCGGAAAGCGCACGGACGGCGCCGTCTTGGAAATCTTGATTCGGGCTCTGCAAATCCGAAAGGACGGCATTCATGGCTTCTTCGCCGCCGACGGATGCAAGTACTTGCTGGAGAGTGACATGATCCTTTCCTTCCAATGCGGTGAGTGCACCGACGAGTGATTTGACAGTGTCCGGATAGGTGCGCCCAATGTTCGAGAGAGCGTTTTGGAAGCTCTGCAGTTCGGAGGCGTCCTCCGTATTCTTCAGATAACCGAGAAGACGATTGATATCCTCCGGTTTTGCAAGCACTTCCAACGCCTTGACGGCGGCTTTGCGGACGTTGGTGTCCTTTTCTTCCAACGCCTTGAAAATCGGTGCGGACTGATCCGCAAGACGGCGGGACGCAAGGAGTTCGATGGCCATGACTTTGCGATCGGCGGCCATCGGTCTGTTCAATGCTTCGCCGAGAGCCTGCGCATAGTTGTCGGACGTGAACCATGACAGCGTTTCGCGGAGGACGGGCAGATCTTCCGCAGGACCGTTCGCAAGAGCGGCGACCATGGAGTTCATGGCCATCACGGGAGTGTAGCGCGGAACGGCGCGGATGGCGGCCTGCCGGACAATCGCCTCTTTGTCATTCAATGACTTATAAACAAACGACGCGGCGGCGGTGTGATGACGCTTTCCAAAGAATGTAAGGAGATCCGCCTTGATTGGCGGGGCGGCTTTTTCCGCGACGATCAGCAACTGCTTGTCCGCAGGATTGCCCGGATATGAATCGAGCAGAAGGAGAGCGGCGTTGCGGAGGACGAAATCGTCTGACACGACGGCGGCGGTGAAGGCTGGAAGGGCTCGCGCGATGCCCTGCACATCCAGCAGGGTGGCGAGGCTGGCTTCACATGGAGCCGCCTCGTGAAAACGCGCCGCGAGTTTGATGGCGGTTTCTTTATTTTTGATGGTTCGCGCTAGTTTGGCGATGGCGGCGATGGCTCCGTCGCGTTCTGTGCCTTTGGCCTTTGCGAGAACATCGAAAAGCTTATCCGCGACGTCTGGATTGCCGATTTCCGCCAAGGCGTTCATAACGGCAACTCGTTGGTATGGCGTGACATGGTCGATAATGCGAAGCAAAACTGGCACGGCGGTGGCCGGCTTGAGCATGGCGAAGGAGGAAACGTATTCGAAGGCGACGGCCGTGTCCGCTTTCGCGGCGGCATCGACGAGGGCTTTCGAAGCGGCAGGCGTGTCGATGCTGGCCAATGTCATGATGGCATATGGGCGGACAGTGGCATTGCCCAACTGCGCGGCGATCAGCGGAATCTGCCCGTCGTTTGCGCAAAGCCGCAGCAGCTTGAGAACAGTGCATTTCGTGTTGTCATCCTGTATTTTCTCCGCCAGCCCTTCCGCCATGGCTTGCGCGATGACATCACGTTTTTCAGGGGAGTTGGCGACAAGCGCCGTCAGAGCGTATGTGGCACTCGTAATTTCCGTAGTATTAGCGCTTTGTAGTAGTTCCAGCAGTTTTGCGACGGCGTCTGCGCCGCCTTTTTCAAGTTCGGTGGCGACGCGATGGCCTTCCGCCGGTGACGGGAGGTTCAGGCCCTGTGCGAGATTTTTGACATTGTCTTCCTGCGCGAACAGGAGGGAAGAGATGAGTCCAAGTATGATGAATGACTTTTTCATGGCTGATTTCGTCTCCGTTTCGTGGGTGTGGACATTAAAGCGACCAGGGGGCGCGCATGGGCTGGTTGGCGAGGCGATTGGCCTCCGGATCGTTGATGAACTGCATGGCGATTGGATCGAAATGGAGCTTGCGGCCGAGCCTGATGGCGGCGTTCGCAAGATGGATGAGAATGTTGGAGCGGTTGCCGTTCATTTCGTTGAGGCCGAACTTCTGGCGTGTGCGGACGGATACGTTGAAGTCGCTGATCTGCGGCTCCAATTTGGGAAGGTATTTGACCTGCGCCGCCAGCGAGGCCGGTTCCGTGCGGAAACCTCTGTATAGCTTGCCGTTAGGACCTTCGATATAGGGCTTGTCCTTTGTTTCTTCGGGGCCCCATTCGCAGGATTCGAGAATCAACTTGCAGCCGTCGCCGTATTTCATGACGACCTGTCCCCAACTGCCGACGGCATCCGGATGCTGCGGCCACGGCGCGTTCGCTTCGACTTCCACAGGGCTCGTGTTGTCCTTTCCGAGCATGTATTGGACTGGATCGAGATAGTGCTGTCCGAAGTCTGCCAGACCGCCGCCGTCATAGTCCCAATAAGCTCGGAATGAACCAGATGCGCGATGCGTTGTATAAGGCTTCCACGGCGCGGGGCCGAGCCACATGTCGTAGTCGAGATCTTCTGGAATCGGTTCGGCGGGTTGTCCGATGCGGCCGATATTGCCGGACATGTGCCACGGGAAGCCTGTGTGGGGGCTGACGCGAACGGTCAGCGGCCAGCCAAGAAGCCCCGAACGGACGAGACGCGCGATTGGTTCGACAGTCGTGCCGAAATTATAGAACTGCCCGTAGAGTCGGAACCATGTGTTGAGACGGAACATGCGACCATTGCGGCGGGCGGCTTCGACAATTGCCTGCCCTTCGCCGAGCGTGCGTGTCATCGGCTTTTCCGCCCAGACGTCGCAACCGTGGTTGAGCGCATAGACGTCCTGCAACGCATGCCAATGCGGCGGCGTGACGACGTGGACGACGTCGATGTCTTCGCTGTCGATCATTTCGCGGAAATCGAGATACGCCTTGCAGTCGTGCCCTGCGTTTTTTGCACGTTGCGCGGCGGCTTCACGGCGTGATTTGCGCACGTCACAGACGGCGACCAATTTGGCCTGTGGATCATTAAGAACATATCCAACATGGCCGTTACCCATGCTGCCGACGCCGATGATGGCGTGGTTGATTTTGTCATTGGCGCCCGGACGGCCATGCGCGGCGAGCACGTGGTTAGGGATGATGGTGAAGCCTGCTCCGGCGGCAATGCCGGTCTTGATGAATTGTCGGCGAGAAAACTGCGTGGCAGAATCGTTTTTAAGGCTGTTCGTCATGATTAATCCGCTTGTTGTTGGTGGCTGATAATCCAAAATACCTTATACTATACAGCCATTTGCGGATTTTCTACCGATTCATGATTAAGAAAATAACGGATTCTTGTGATTTATTGAAATTATTCAAACAGGAAAAGAACAAAAACAAATCGCTTGTGTTTGCTTTAAGCTTTCAGCCTTAAGCTTTTAGCTTGTTTTGGCAATTGCGGCAGACACCGTAGAAATTTACCTGCGGCGATTCGATTTGGAAGTCATTCGATTGCGGGATGTCAGGGCAAGGGACGTCAAACAAGTCGATGATGCAGTCGCACTGACGGCATTTAAAATGGGCGTGGAAGGCGGTATTTCCGTCAAAGCGGACTTCCGTGTCCTCTATTTTTACGGACTGGATGAGCTTCTTTGCAAGCAACAGCTTCAACGTATTGTAAACGGTTGTGCGAGAAAGGGTTGGATTTTCCGGAGAAAGAGCGTGGAAAATCGTGTCAACCGTTGGATGGATGTGGTTGTTGCAAAGAAAATGAAAGACGGCGATACGCGGGCCGGAAGGTGAGATGCCTGCGTTTCTCAGCCGCGAGATCACCTCTTCTTTGGTGATTTCAGTCAACATGGGAATTAAAAAGAACAGTGTTTTATGTGGACAAAACAAGGGGGATGCCGTTTGCGCAACGTCATCCCCCGCAGAGACTTGACGATTATTTGCCAAAGTAGCGCTTCAGGAGGCCGGCGAAGCCGCAGCCGTGGCGGGCTTCGTCTTTCGCCATTTCATGGACGGTGTCATGGATGGCATCGTAGCCGAGTTCTTTCGCGCGTTTGGCGAGTTCGAGCTTGCCAGCGCAGGCGCCGTTTTCGGCGTCGCGGCGGAGCTGGAGGTTCTTCTCCGTGCTGGAGGTGAGGACTTCGCCGAGCAGTTCGGCGAACTTGGCGGCGTGTTCGGCCTCTTCGAAAGCGTAACGCTTGTAGGCGTCAGCGACTTCCGGATAGCCTTCGCGCTCAGCCTGACGGCTCATGGCGAGGTACATGCCGACTTCCGTGCATTCGCCGGTGAAGTTGGCCTTGAGGCCTTCGATGACCTGCGCATCCGTGTCGGCGGGAATGCCGATGGTGTGCTCGCAAGCCCACTTCAGTTCTTTGGCTTCTTCAACTTTGAATTTCGCGCCGGGGCATTTGCACTGGGGGCAGAACGCGGGGGGCTCGTTACCTTCGTGGACATAACCGCAGATGGGGCAAACAAAACGTTTCATGGTCTTCTTCCTTTTTGGTTTTGGGTGGATCGTTGGGATTGGATTTGTTTCAGATTTGTAATGAAAACAAATTTAACATAATTCAAGAAAATGAAAATTCAAATGATGATGATGTTTTTTTCTGGGATATCTGCGATATCTGCGATTTCTGGGATGTCTCTACCAAAACAATTTGTATTGCAGAGTGCCTAGAAATTCGTATGCGGCTTGCCGCAGAAATTCCAGATTTTGAACGATGGGGCGGCAACTAGGCGGGTAGTTGCGGTCGAAATCCACGGCTGCGGGGGCGGCGATGGCTTTGACGCCGCATTTTTCCGCAAGTATCATGAGCCGTGGGACATGTGTCGCACTGGAAACGATGATGAGCTTGCGGTTATATTTGGCGAATTCGTGGATTTCATCCTTTGAGTTGCGGCATGTGTCGGCGATCATTTCGACTTTTTCCGGCGGGATGCCGAAAAGGCCGCAGTAGTACCGCGCATCCGCCAAACGGAATTCTTTTGGAAAATCTTGCTGGAACTTTTCTGGGATGGGAATGGACACGGAAACGGTGTAGTCGATGCCAAGTTGCTGCAATTCATGGGCTACGCGTGCGGCTTCGAACATGCGCGTTGACATGACGTTCTGGAAACGGTGCGTCGGCGGAATCGTCTTGTCGAAGATGTAGCTGTTGCCGAAGACGGCGACGACGTATGGCGCGCCGTCGGCCAATTCCTGCGTGACATGGAGCGGTTCGCATTTGTATTCGAGTCGCATGCATGGATACCATCCGAACATGGAATAGAGGAGGAAAAGCGCGACCGACAGGATAATGGCGGCGCGGCCTAACGCTTTGGAATGCGGGAACTTCAGCCATTTTGCATGGACGAGAAGCAGGCCCGCCGCAAGCAGCATCAATGTGAGCGGAATCGGAAAGAAGAAGGAGGCGAAGAGTTTTTTCATAGATGGAGATTGTGCTTATGGCAGAAGTAATCAAGCGTGAAAAGCGTCCAGAGGCGGCTCCAGAAGAGTTTCTTCTGTTCATGTAGCTTACCGATGGCCGCCAGAGCGTCGGTAGAGAAAATTAATGAGTCGTTGCTGTAGAGGAAGTCTTTGATGGCTTTTTTGAAATAACGGCTGAAGAAGGATTCGAACGGAAGTTCAAAACTTTGTTTTTTGCGGTTGACGCAGGCGGGCGGCATGCCGTCTTTCGCGGCTTTGACGAGAAGCGGCTTCGGGCAGTCTGGACTGAGCTTCCATTCGCCTGGCAGACGGAGCGTCTTTTCGATAATGATTCGATCGAGAAACGGTCCGCGGACGGAGAGGGCGTGGGCCATGCCCAACTGGTCTGTATCGCGTAAGAGTGTGGAAATGAGATATGTATTGAGTTCGAGATAGGAAAAGCGGTTTATCTGGTCGTTGGGGAAGGGCGGCTCCATGAGATTCGGGAAGGCGACAGAACGCCATCCAAAATCCAATTCCTTCAACGGCCGACCGAGCAGTTCGGCGATGGTCAGGGGGGAGAACATCTGCCGTGAAAGGAAGTAGGGCTGTTCGCGTATGCCGAACATTTGCAGAAACTTACGCCGTTTTTCATCCTGCGTGCGGTGTGCCATCGCGACACCGAGGCCATGCGGCAGGAGGCGAAGCCATTTGGCGGCCTTCTCCATGCGGCAGGCAGTGGCAAAACGGCTGTATCCCGCGAACAATTCGTCGCCACCAACGCCGGAAAAAGCGACGCCCAAGCCTGCCGCTTTTGCATATTTGGAGACGAACCACGTGTTGAGGCCGTCGAACGACGGCAAATCATAGTCATCCAACGCGGTGTTGATGTATTTGCGGATGGCTTTCGTTTCGAGAAGGAGCTCCTTGTGGCAGGTCTTGTTCTGCATGGCGGCCATTTTGGCGAATTCCTTCTCGTTGGCAATAGATGGATCGTCGAATGTCAGCGTGTAGGTGTTGAGCGTGACATCTGGACGGGCTTGATGGAGCAGGGCGACGATGGCTGTGCTGTCGATGCCGCCGGAAAGAAACGCGCCGACGGGCACGTCAGCCGCAAGTTGCATTTTGACAACGGTTTTCATTTCATCGAACAGCTCGCGAAGGAGGTCATCCTTTTTGCCCTCTGCTGGCGACAGGTCTGGATTCCAGTAGCGGGTGACGGTGGTTTGACCATTCTCCCAGACGAGCTTGTGGGCGGGGCGGAGGGAGCGGACGTTTTTCGCGAGCGTCAACGGATCTTGCACAGAACCATAATTAAGGTAAGAAAGGACGCCGTCCATGTCCAATTCGCGCGGAACGCCTGAAGCCAATAACGCGCGAAATTCGGATGCGAAACGGATTTCGCCGTCGTGTTGCCAAATGTAGAGCGGCTTTGCTCCGACATGGTCGCGTGCGAGCAGAAGACGTTGTTTTTCAGCATCCCACAGGGCAAATGCGAAGAAGCCGCGCAGGCGGTTGAGGCAGTCGTCGCCCCACTGGGCGTATGCTTTCAGAAGGACCTCCGTGTCCGATTGCGTTTTGAATGGATGTCCTTGGGCCTGAAGCTCTTTGCGAAGCGCCTTGAAGTTGTAGATGTCTCCGTTGAAGACGATGACATTGCCGTTTTCGGCGTCTTTCATGGGTTGCGCGGCGGCCAGCGAGAGATCGAAAATGGAAAAACGGTCATGGCCGAAAATGACTTCTGGCTGTTTTGAGACGACAAGCGTGGCCTGTGCGTCTGGCCCGCGGTGCTTCATGAACTGCACCATGGCTTCGACCTGCACAAGATGGCTGTCATTGTATTGTTGTTGGAAAATGCCTGATATGCCGCACATAGGATGTTTTGCCTGTCGGTGACGGTGTTTTAAAAATGCTTTGTGCATACAATAAATCATGAATAGGCAAAATCAATGTGTTTTGGGATATTCTGAAGGTACTGGATTTTTTGAGAATAGAGTTTTTTCAAAGAATTATCTGTAGAGCGGAAAGATATTTTGAAAAATCACAGATATAGTATAAATTAACTAATTAACGTTAGTGCGATGCCGACTATGTCGGCGGAAGTTTGTTTTAGGAGTGTTGAAATGGCTTCGATTTTTGAATTTTTCAAGCGTGGTCTTCAGAAGACGAAGACATCGCTAATGCGTCGGATCAGTGGAATATTCGGCGGCGAAAAGACTTGGGATCAAGATACATACGATGAATTAGAGGCCGCTCTGGTCAGCACGGATCTCGGCGTCAACATTAGTGGAAAACTGGTGGCGGAAGTGAAAGACCGCTATGAACGCGGCTTGATCAAGACGGGAGAGGACATCATGGCGGTGGCGCAGGAGTCGATTCTGAAGCTGTTGTCCGAAAACGGACAGCCGGAAATCAACCATGCGGCGAACGGGCCGACGGTCATCATGATGGTCGGTGTGAACGGTAGCGGCAAGACGACTAGTGTGGCGAAACTTGCGCATTATTTCATGAAGCAAGGGAAGAGCGTGCTTTTGGGCGCGGGCGACACGTTCCGCGCGGCCGGCGTGGAGCAACTGAAGATTTGGGGCGAACGTCTGGGCGTTCCAGTTGTCGGCGGAAAACAGGGCGGCGATGCGGCGGCAGTCGCGTTCGACGCCGTTCGTTCGGGAACGCAGAAGGGTGTCGATTATGTCATCATCGACACGGCTGGGCGGCAGCATACGCGTCGTGATTTAATGGATGAATTGGCGAAAGTGAAGCGGATTATCGGAAAGGAATGCCCTGAAGCACCTCATGAAATTTGGCTGACGGTCGATTCGTCCATTGGCACGAACGCCTTGATTCAGGCTCGCGAATTTGGTAAGTTGTTCCCTATAACAGGGTTGATTCTGACGAAGTTGGACGGCACGGGCAAAGGCGGCGTGGTGGTCGCCATCAAGCAGGAGCTTGGTTATCCCGTGCGTTTCATCGGACTTGGCGAGCAAGTCGATGATCTGCAACCATTTGATCAGGAGGCGTTTGTCAAAGCGCTGTTTGAATAAAGATCCTCAGGGGGACGATGGACGAATTACGGGAAGCTTTGAAACGATATTTCGGGCATGACGACTTCCTGCCTGGGCAGGAAGAAGTCGTGCGGCGGATATTGGGCGGAGAGGAGTTGTGCGTTGTCATGCCGACGGGCGCGGGCAAGTCGCTATGCTATCAGTTGCCCATCATGATGCGTGATGGCTATGGTCTTGTCATTTCGCCACTTATCGCATTGATGAAAGATCAAGTGGATGCCTTGAACGCACGTGGAATTCCCGCTGCCAGTATCAACAGCTCCGTGCCGCGGCAACAGCAGAACAATGCGCTTTTGGCGGCGACGCATGGCCAAATGAAATTCGTGTATGTGGCACCAGAACGCTTTCGCGTGGAAGGATTTCGGTCATATCTTGCGAAACATCCGCCGAATCTGGTGGTGGTCGATGAGGCTCATTGCGTCAGCCAGTGGGGCCATGATTTCCGGCCGGACTATCAGCGGTTGTGGGATTTGACGCCTGAATTGCAATCCATGCAAGTCTGTGCGTTCACAGCGACGGCAACGCCGTACGTGCGGGAAGACATCCGCGAACAACTGAAACGACCAAACATGGGAGATTTGGTCACAGGTTTCATGCGGCCGAATTTGTCATTCCAAGTTGTGAACTGCGGTTCGCTGAAGGAAAAGCGCGATGTGTTGGAAAAGCTTCTGGCCAAGAAGGTTCCGACAATTATTTATGTTTCCACGCGAAAGGAGGCGGAGGCGTTGTCGGACGGCTATGGCCTGCGGATGTACCATGCGGGCATGAAGGATTCTGAACGAAAAGCCGCACAGGAATACTTCCTGCAGGACGAATGTCCGCAATTGGCGGCGACTAACGCCTTCGGCATGGGCATCGACCGTGCGGATGTGCGGCTTGTTGTCCACTACAACATGCCTGGCAGTCTGGAAGCGTATTACCAAGAGGCTGGCCGTGCAGGACGGGATGGAGAACCTGCGGAATGCGTTCTCTTGGACTGCTTTCCGGATCGCCGCATTCAAGAGTTTTTGCTGGATGTGAACAATCCGCCGTTGGATGTTTTGCGGAACGTCCATCGCCTGTTGCGAAAGGATATGGGGCCAGACGGCTCTGTTGTCTGGATGCCGAATCTGCTGTTGCCGTATGTGGATAACGCGAAGAATGTCGCGCAACTGAATGCGGCGGCGCGGATTTTGGAACGGCAGGGCATATTGGAACGGGAATTCGCGCAAGTTGGCGATGTCGGTGAACTGAAATTTTTGCAACCGTCTGTTTTGTTGTTACGGACGAATGAAGCGCAAAATACGCAAAGGTCGATATTTACATATCGTGTTTGCCAATACGTGACAGAGCGTGGAACACGCACGTTCCAAGGCACGGTGTATGATTTGGCAGATATTTGTGGACTACGAATTGATCAAGTCCAGAAAGTGATTGAAGCGCTTTCTGGAACGGTCTTGAGTTGGTCTGTCGGCGATGCGGAAGGCGTCTTGAAATTGAGCGAAAAAGGCCAGAAGGAACAGTTGGAAATTGATGAAAAGGCGTTAGTTAGAAAGGAACAGCTAGATCGGAAGCGTTTTGAAGACGTGCAGACGTACATCAAGACGACACGTTGCCGTCAGGCGTATATCATCGGTTATTTCGGCGAAAAAATCGGCGACTGGCGTTGCGGTTGTTGCGACCGTTGCGGCCATGCGCATGGCGTCGGAAGATTGGCTAATGAACAGGAGGCGCAGCTGGCGATGCAGATTCTGTCTGCTGTGAGCATGGTGGATGGTCGGTTTGGACGCCGCAGAATCGTTGGAATGCTTCTGGGGGAAGAAGATGAACGGAAGGATTTGACGCAGAATCCATTCCATGGAGCGTTGTTTCACATAGGCAAGGAGGCTTGTGACAAGTTGCTCAGGGCATTGGAAGACAATGGTTATGTGCGTGTGGGCGAAGGGGAGTATCCTTGCTTGGAACTAGCGGAAAAAGGTTGGAATGTGATTAAGAAAGATGTCAAATTGGAATTGCATCTTCTTGGAGATGAAGGAAAAACATCAGCGAAGCGTGGAAACACCCGCAGGAGGAGAAAATACTAGAAATTCTAGAAACGCTAGAAATTCTAGAAACGCTAGAAATTCTAGAAACGCTAGAAATTCTAGAAACGCTAGAAATTCTAGAAGCCTAGAATACTAGAAGCCTAGAATACTAGAAATCAAAAATACTAGTCTTCAAGCTCTTGAATCCATTTACGGACTTCGGCAGCGGGATTTTCTGCTTGCGTGAACGCCGTCACTGCGGCGATATGACGGCAGCCAAGGCTGTGCAACTGCTTTAAATGGCTGATTTTGATGCCGCCCATGACGGAGAAGGGAACTTTCACTTGTGGTGCCAATTCCGATAACATCTCCGTTCCTAATGGATTCATTGGCAAGGATTTAGTTCCTGTCGGAAAGATCGGGCCGATATTCAAGTATGAGCATCCGTCGCGTTGTGCCGCGAGCAGTTCGTCACGATTGTGGGTGGAGACGCCAATGAGTAGTTCGGGAGCGATTTTGCGGGCTTCCGCGCAGGGAAGGTCGTCTTGTCCAAGATGAACGCCGTCGGCATCCGCGAGCAACGCCGCATCGAGGCGGTCGTCCGCGATCAGCAACGCTCGAAATTCATTTGTGAGCTTGCGGGCGGCTTTTAGAAGCTCAAGATAATCGCGATCCGACATGGTCTTTTCGCGGATTTGGACGACTTTTGCACCGCCTTCGAGAATCGAACGGACGACGTCCAGCGGATTCCGCCCTGCGCAAAAGTCCGTGGTGACAACAGGATAGACGGATGCTTTTTTGAAAGCGTCAACACGTTCATTTTCAGTATGGAATGACATGATTGTTATGACTTTTTGAGATTATTGATGGTTCATTTACCATTTATTTAAGCACTTCCACGCCCCATGGCGGAAGCGTAACGTGTTTCTGAAAACCGACGACATCGACGTCAAAAGAGACTTCCTTATCCGTCGTGTTGATGAGACCGACGGCGTATGAGCCGTCTTCAGCCTGCCTGCACCAGTATTCAACGCTGTTTGGAAGCGTGATGTTTTGCGGGGCGTTTCGACCGATGAGAAATTTGTATAAACTGTTGAGTTCCTGTGCGCAAGCGACCGTTTCCGCCCATTGAATAGGGGAGTGTTTGCGCATGTCATAACGGTCTTTGGGCAGCCAGTAATAGATGATGCCCTGCACGTTGGCGGACAGCGCTAAATGCGTCATGCAACGGATCTTACCCGCTTTCGGCTCTACATCTTCAGGTTTCTTTTTCTTGACGGCATATTGATCCCAGTCAAAGGCTTGGACGACGCACCATAACGACTGCTTGTCGCGGCAGATTGTGCGCATGGTTTCCATTGTCGTTTTCACGGATGAGATGGGAGCGCGCGGGACGGGATAGGGATCATGCCAGAGGATTTCCGACAGGCCGTCACCCATGTAGCGGATATCATCATTGTTCAGTTCCGGCGTGCAGAGTAGGAGGATTCGCGGAACATGCGGGCAGGCGACACCGACAGCGTCCGCTCCCGCCTTCATGCTATAGCGGTTGATCCAAAGTTCCGGTTCGTCTGCAAGATAGAAGCTTAACAGGCCAGGATGGTCGTATATAGCGGCGCAATGCTTTTGCAACGCATGGTGATCTTCGCTCTGTAAGTGTCTGCGCGGGATGCCCATGAAGGCATAGACGCCGTTCTTCTGGCAGTCGTCGAGATAGCGCGTCATGTCTGCATCCGTCACTTTATTGTTTTCGAATTTATAGGAATGTGTGACGTTGAAATTCGCCTCGTGGATGCCATCGAAAACAGTCGTGTCGTCGGACGGATCACGATAGGTTCCAATTGGAAAAAACGGCTTGCCATCGATGCAGAGCATGTTGTCGTCTCGGAATGTGAACTGATGGGCTGGATTCTTGTTGATGAAGACGAACGTGTCCGTCTTGCCGTTGGCCGTCACGGCAATATCGTAAGTCCCTTGAACCAAAGATTCTTTGGGTGTGAAGACGACATTGTTTCCTTCTTGTGATTTGATGTCGAGCGGCTTGCCGTTGATGGTGGCGCTGCATGTTTGCGGCGGCTGTGGATAGAAGGAGAAGACGATGTCCGGCCTTTCGCTGAATACGCCGCTTTGGAATTCCGGAATGGCCTTCAACGGTGCGTCGATTGGTAAGTTATTAATGGTAAAAGAGATAGTGGCTGATTCGGGATAGATTCTCAAACCGCACCAACAGGACTTGAGATACCATTTACCGGGCTTTAGCGTGTATGGTAGCGTGAATCGGCCATCGGCGGTTGTCATTTCCGCAAATGTCTCGGCTTCAGGAAAATCCGGATTCTGGCTGAGCAAGATGCGCAACTTCGGCTGGATTTTTGCACCCGTAGTTTGCAATGGTTTGACAAATTCGAACGTCGGCGGATTATTTTCCGCTTGTACGGTCAATTGGGAATCAAAACTGACTTTGTGAACTTCCAGATCTTTGAAAAGGGCGGTGCCTTGTCCTTCGATGCAAATCCATATCTGGATGTACTTTACCTTGTCCGGCATGGTGCGCGTCATGCCGATGGTGACGCGCTGCCATTCCTTTTCACCGAACGGTCCACGCGGAAATTCGCCGCCGTTCACCCACTTCTTGTCTTCCGTGAGCATGCCGAAGAAGAATGTCGCGCCACGGTCGTTGTTGTTGCGAAGACGGACATCAACTGATTTGACCATGATGCTGCCGCCATATGACATGCCTTTTTCGACGGGTAAGTCAAATGTGATGTATCGACGCTGCCCATTGTCTGCTGTAAGTTGCAGGGCACCATCTACTTCCGTTACGCCTTCCTTCAGAATGTTCCAACCTGCGTCGCGCAACGCGACGACGCCTTCCGTCAGAGGAGTCTTGAAGACGAAATCATCCTGCGCGGCGGCTATCAGTGGAAAAGCAAGGGATATGGCGAGAAGTAGTCTTGGGGAAGGCATGGGAATGATCTTGTAAAGCATATTGGGAGGAGCATACTTAGGTGTGCCCCTCCCGTTGTTTTCCGCAGGCGGGACGCACGCGGGACCTCCTGCCCGCAGGCGGGACGCACGCGGGACCTCCTTACCAATCGGCGAGGGCGCCGTCCTGCCGGTGGAGCGACGGCGTTCCCGCGACGATGCGCGGATGCTTGCGGCAAAGATCCATGTCGAGCTCAACACCCCAGCCGGGCTTGTCGTTCAATTCGATGAAGCCGTCTTTGACGACGAGCGGTTGCGTGATAACGTCGTTCCGCCAGTCGTTTAGGAACAGCCGTTCTTGAATCAAGAAGTTTGGCGCGATGGCGTCGAGATGCAGCGAAATGGCTGTGATGACGGGGCTCATCGGACAGTGCGGCGCGACGAAGCCGTTGAAGGATTCGGAGATGGCGGCGATTTTCACGCCTTCCAGAAAACCATGGCAATGCGCGAGATCCGGCTGCACGACGGACACGGCGCGGGATTGCAGCAGACGGCGGAACTCCTGCTTGAGCGTCAGCCGTTCACCGGCCGCGATCGGAATGTTCACGCGGGCGGACACGCGGGCCATGCCTTCTTCGTCCTCCGGCTGGACAGGCTCCTCGAAGAACAGCAGATTCAAATCTTCGAGAGCGTGTCCGATCTGGATGGCGAGATCGCTGTCATAGCGGCCATGTCCGTCGAAAAGCAACGGC
>JAEEGJ010019268.1_pt1 | contig 15070 bp, 6 predicted proteins | sample 8958761 | NCBI WGS metagenome assembly JAEEGJ01 (sample SAMN16246546, study PRJNA631951) | gut metagenome | biome: gut microbiome; feature: rumen; material: RS-attached | host: Bos | place: Iran: Karaj | collected 2018-10 | reverse complement strand
TCATGCAACTTCGTTCCATAGACATCCTACTCGGCTCAGCAAAGTCGGAACAAGCTCCACTTTGCGTTCACCTCGGGCGGATGTTCTCAAATTCTCAAATTCTCATCATCATTTTTTGAATTTTTCAAAATGCGGCATTCAGCCCGCGCCGCGTTGGTCAAGCCCCACACGGAACTGATAAACGAAGGAACGTGGATCCATGTAGCGTTGTAACCATTGAACATTGACCATTGTCCATTGGCCGTCGGATTGCTCCGGCGGCCATTTTCGTGTGCGTTTCGGTTGGGGAATTTTTACTCGCCAGTTAGAGACATTATACGCGTTTGTTTATTAAAAAACAGCGCGTCAGTACTCCGTATTGGACGGAATGGTGGTATGGTTTAACATTAAAGGATGATCGTCAGTCGGTGTTCTCGGATCAACCTGAGGGTTCGGAGAATCATTAAGCAACTTCACCGGTGCTATGGCAACGACGGTGGTTTCGGGAGTTTTATATGTCTTTTTCATTTCTCAAATTGATAATTGACAATTGACAATTGATAATTAAATTATCACCTTTTTGCCACCATGGATGTAGAGACCCGGCTTCGTGGGACGCTCGGTGTACTTGCGGCCGTTCAAGTCATACCACACATCATCAGATTCTTCACTCTTCACTCTTAGTTCTTCACTCTCGAAGACGTCCGTCGGGTCATCGAAGCACAGCGTCATGCGGCCCTGCTGGGGAACGTCGTTCATCGCCAGCCAGGCGACGTAGGCCGGCAGGATGTTGTTCTTCGGATGGTAGGCATAGAAGCCGATATTGTCGTAGGAGTCGTCGCCTGAGGGGCGTCCCAGCGTCAGGAAGTTGGTCATCATCTCCGAAGCCGTCATGTTGTGGCCGCCGGGATCCACGCTGCCCTTGAAGAGGTTGCCCTCGTAGTCAGTGGCAGAGCCGGGATTGGGACCCTCGTAGGGGGAGAGGTAGAGCGTGCCTGTACCCTCGTAGGCCAGGAGCACGGGCGTCAGCGCCGGCACGATGCCGCTCTGTATCTTCTTGAGGTTGAGCCTGCCCTCACCGATGGACTGGCACCACCAGGCAGTGACGCCATCGGGCAGCTCCACGGGATAAGGCAGGACCAGAGTGGACATGCCGCCCGGATTGCGGTTGACGGGGAAATAGGTGAACATGTGGTTGGGGAAGTCCTGATAGTCGGAGAAGAACCGGCACCAGTAGTCGGCGTTGCTGTAGCCGTAGCCGCCGGAAGCCTGGATGCCGAGGAAGAGCTGATACTGGGTGCCGTCCTTGATGAAGACGTCGAGGTCCTCGGGGCAGTCGTCGAAGGCGTGCCCGCCCGTCAGAGCGAAGATTGGCGGCGGGTTCTCACCGTCGTCCACCAGGCGGCCTGCCTCCACCCAGGTGTCCACATAGAGCGTCTCAAGGCCCGTCATGCCCTCGAAGGCGTAGTCGGCAATGTTGTCGGCCAGCTCCTGACGGATGGTGAGCACAGTGGGCGCCTTGGGCGCCGTGAGCAGGTAGCGGTGGTTCATGTCGTAGAGGACCTCGTCACGCACGGCGCAGCCGGCGCAGCCGTCGCTGAGCACAAAGGCCTGCTGCACGCTGTGGCGCTGGGGATAGGCGATGCTGTCGAGCGAGGCGGGCAGCAGCACGCGGTTCACGGGCCCCAGATTCTCGAAGGCGTTGGCTCCGAGGGCGGTGGTGGTGAGCGGAATCTGGCTGAAATAGGAGTGGAAGTTGTCGTTGACGACGAAGTCGCCCGAACCCGTGGCGCCGATGGCCTTCTCGACCGCTACGGTGGCGGAGGCGACCTCCGTCACGATGATCCGGCCGTCATCCTTCTTCACCTCATTCTCCGTCTTGAACCTCGCACTCACATAACCGGGAATGGAGTCGGCCACGTTATCGCCCATGTGGCCCACGTTCGTCGTGTAGAACGAGTCGCCGTAGTTGTAGCGCAGGAACACCTTCAGCTCGGGATAGCCGTTGAGGGGATAGACATACTCATCACTCTCAAGGGTGTATCCTTCATTATACATGCTGAACAGCAAGGGTTGCTTCATCTGCTCATCCGTGCACGCCGCAATCTCGGCACCGGTGGGGTCGCCGCTGCCGCCATCATAACCGGTGGCTCTCACGCCGTCGTCGCGGTAGAGATAGAAATTATTCACCAGCCTCTGACCGTAACGCTCACCGGCAATGGCACCAATGCAATCGTCGCTATAAGGGATGACTTTTCCGCTGAAGTAGCAGTGAAAGATGCCACAGGTGTGGTCATCGCCCTGCTCTATCTTGCCCACCAGTCCGCCGACCTGAGCGTCGGCCTCCACGGTGATGTCGCTATAACAGTATTCTATGCTGTTGTGGTTGTTGGTCATATAGCCGCAGATGGCGCCAAACTCGTCGTTGCCGCTTTCGTACTGCCTCACGCTTCCTCCCACCACGGCACAGTGGGTGATGGTGCTGTGGTTATACATTCTGCCGCATATAGCACCGATGTGACAGTCGTCACCGTCGCCGGCGCGGATGTCCACATTCACCAACTTGAGGTTCTGGATTCTGCCGTTGTCTAACTTGCCGAAGAGTGCGCGATTATCGTCGTTTCCTTCGATTTTCAGGTTTTTGATGATGTGCCCTTGTCCGTCGAATGTTCCGCTAAACTTGTTGTCGTCGTTCCATCCGATGGTATAATCGTTGAAGTTGTGGTTGTTCAGGTCGATGTCGTTCATCAGCAGAATGGTGTAGCCGTCGTAGCCCTGATCGCCGTCATTGTAATCGTCCCACAGAGTGCGGAGAGCAGCTAATTCGTTAGGAGTGTAAATGTGTATTGTCTTGTCTTTCACATATAATTCTTTCGCAGCCGTACCGTCCCATATCATATCGGGGTTGGTAATATCCACTGCAACAGCCGATACAAACGCCAAGGCTGTCATTAGAAATGCCAATATAATCTTTTTCATAGAAGTTTAAGGTTTCAAGTTAATAAACGAATTTCACCGTTTCCTGACCTGCAGAAACGAGTCCAATACCTTTGTTGAGGGTTACAGGGAATGTGACCTTGCCATCCTTGTCAGCTTGCTTGCGAGCTATCACAACGCCGTTGGCATGATAGAGTCGAACCTGCTCATCAGCCTTTGCTCCAGTTACAACGATGCTGTTTGCTTCGCGTCTTACATGCAGTTTGGCGGCTGTGTCATTGTTATTGTAAACATGTTCTACTGCCACTACCTCAGATGACGGATAGAGGGTAACTACACCGCTGTTATTGCTGCCTGAGAAGGTGTTGGGCATTACGCGTACATAGAGGTTTGTTTTCGGTATATTGTACACAACAGTAGCACCGACATACATCATCTCCTTTTCTGTTACCTGAGGCACTTTCAGCGTCACGTAACCGGCATGATAGCTGCCATAGTTGTGCATATATCCATCGCCGTGCTGTGGGTCTGTGGTATTGATAACCAGTTTCTTGGTTTCATACTTTATGTGGTCATTGCCCGTAGTGTGATATACTATACTGCTGTAGGGGTGTTCTTTCAGTCCTACCATAATGGCAAAGCCGTTTGGCAGTTGTCTGCGGGCATAGTTGCGCACACATACAGTGATGTAATTGTCACCGTTCTCGTCCACCTTCTGTGCCACCACGAAGCACTCCAGTTGCGGGTGGTATGGGAAGAACCTTGCTGTTGTCTGCTGATATGTCCTGTCTGGTCTGTTATTAACTACTATTTCGTCTTTTAATAAAGTCTTGTTCGAAGATTTTGACTCAGGAGTGTTCTGTTCTGCTTTGCCTAATATGTCGTCATACTTCACTATCATATCAGTATTCAATCCAGCACCTACCTTACAAGGTACGATGACACGCTCTTTAGCATAGGCTCCGGCAGGGATTGTCATATCCAAAGGGTAATTCTTTCCATCTATTATCAGCACACATTCGCTGATGTTTGATGTGCCGTAGTTGTTTACTGTAATTAACAGTGATATCTCGTCCTTGTCGCACATATAGCCTTGGTTGTTGTCTGGGTTAAACTCCACAGTATATCCGTAGGCATTGCCAAAGTAGGCTGCTTTTTTGTTCAGTTGTGTATTACCCTCCTTATCGGTAGCAACGAAGCACACCTGTATCTTCTCATTGGTCATATATCCGTCAAAATTATATATGGTGCTGCCCGGATCTACCTTCACTGCGGTGATAGGAGTGCCCAGATGGAAACTGCCGTCTGTGTCGGGCACCAGTCTTGAAGCCATCAGGCACATCTTTGCTGTATCGTTTTCAAAAGTTGTCTGACGCCACAATACAGCCACATTGTTCAACGACTTTGCCTGCATATCAGGCACGATGGAAAACTCATCGGCTGTAATCTCACCCAGAATGAGAGAGGTATTGATGCCTTTCTTGGCATTGCCGTCCATGCCGTAGTTTTTCACCCTTATGCACTTGGTGCCTGACACTGTGTCGGCGATAGCCATCCATGCCACCAGATTGTTGTCGCCAATTCTGCACAGACGCATATAGTTGTCGCTCTGCTCCATCGGGTGAGTAGTGACATTGTTTGAAGCGTCTATGGTCAGGCTGATATTTTCATCAGCTACACCATAACCGCCTTTGCTTGCCACAATGAATGCTGTGGTGCCGTCATAGCTCACACGATAGTCTTTCATCGAACATGTCTCATTCAGTTCCATCAGTTTCACAGGCTCCGACCATGTCTCGTTACCATCAAAACGCGACATCATCAGGTTACCAGTCATCACAAGGTCATTCAGTTTTACTGTATCCTTTTCGGTCACCCAACTGCCTTTCTCAATCAATCCCTCCTGCCATACTGCTACAGCCTTGCCGTCGTCAGCCATCGCCAGACGAGGTTTGAATGAGGCGGTTTCCGGTGAGCTATATACCGGTTTGGGCTGGTACCACTTGGTGCCTGGTGTCTTCTTGGTATAATAAACATCAAATACTCGACTGCCTTCCTTTACGGATTTTTCAAGTGTCAGTGAGTCTTCCAACTGCTCCTTTGGTATCACTTCCGTTGCCTGTTCCATCAATACCAAGTCTAAACCTGGAACAGAGGCTGCATCATAGTCGGAACATCCGCCCATGTGCGAATCGGACAAGGTAACGGGATTTCCCAGCGATGCCACTTCAACGGTGAACTTGTTGGGGTCGTCGGGACTGCCCTGATTGCCCTGATAGATGATACTGTCACCACCCGAAATATACTTCACGGGCTGATTAATGTCTGCATAAGTGCTTACCAAATCGCCTGGCAGTGCGAGCAGCGCATTTCTTGGTGCTTTAGCATCCGACGGTGTAGCATCCGGGTCTTCTTCATCACTCAGGTAGTAAGCAAAATTCTTGTGGTACGGATTCTTATAATCTTCTGGGGCGACAAGTTTCAGTTCTGAGTCTATGTGTTTTAGAAGATTCCATGACGAACGTGTGGACCAGAACAAGAACTTTATCTTAAAATATGCCTCCATTTTGGCATACCAGCCGTAAGCACTTCCTGAGAAAGGATTACGGAAATCAAGTCGTGAACCTAAAGCATGTCTGAAATCAACGGCGGCATCGGAGTTCAGTCCAAACTCTGCACCAGCCACCCAGGCGTCTAATTTTGACTTTATTTTTGCATGCACGTATGCCTGTCCCGTAAATTTGAATGCCAGCAGGTGGTTCTTCAGCGTATTGCTAATGATGCCGCCTGTTGCGGGTTCTTTTAAGTTTTTGAATGAGAAAAGTCCTGTGTTGACAGCCAGTCTTGAGCCTCCATATGTTGATAACGACGTGCGAGTTAAAGCTTGCAGTATCTGGGTGAGGGTGTTGCTTTCTACCCATTTGGCGAACAGTTTGGCTGCATCGGGAATTCCAGCCTGGTTGCCTAGAAACGATATCATATTGTCAATGTCAATTTTGACGTCGTTTTCCGCATTGGCTTCTGCATACAGACCTGCTTCGTCCAACCACTGAGTGCCGGTAAACCACTGTGCCCACTTATCGTCTTCAAGAGTCAGCGGAACAGAGTACTTGGTATATAACTCAGCAAAGGCAGAGAACGTTATGTCTGTATTAGAGGTTTGCTTTTTAGGCTTCTTGTCTAACAATTCATCCAATGTTGGTGAGAGGTCGGTAACTCCAAGCTCGTAGTTTTCTGTAGTACCCATTGAAACCTTGTTTGTCTGCGATTCATTTGGCCAGTACTTCGCACTCTTATTCGCCATGTCGTACTTGCCTTCAACACCTACACCGAGAGTTTCTGTCAAAGATAACTTCTTGGTCTTGAAGAAATCAATATCAAGGTCAAAACGGAAATAGTATGGTGGATGGAACGGTATCCTAAAGTTCATATGTGAGGCTCCGTCAGGTGTTATACCGGTTATCCAGTCCTTTGCCGATGTCTCTGCAGCGTCACCACTCAGATGTTCTTCGGCACTCTTCTTTATTTCTTCTTCAATCTTCTGCAGATTCAGTGTCCTGTTAGCAAGGATAGGCAACTCACGCACTACATCGCCATTGAATGCAATGCTCGGGCGTCCGGATGTGTTGCTAGCAAGGTATTCGCTCAGGTCAAAGTCGGTTGTAAAGTAATCGTAGTCAAAGAACTTGCTGCGAATAGAAACCGTCTTACCCTCAAGAGAATCCTTTAGTATGTCGTTTTCTTCAGCGTCGTTCTTCACTTTCTTCAGCGTGATATTGCTTTCTGGCTCCGATGAGGTATCGTTCCCTGCTGCCGATGCGAAGCGTTTCACATTCTGCGATGCGCGGGGCGAAACTATTGCCACCTCCATATTCGCGTAATTCTTCGTCCTCATGCCGTCGGCATACTTAACGGTGTCTTTTTTTGATGCAAACTCATCATAATATATCGTTTCAGCCTTCTGCACGGGCAGTATGTCCGCTGTCTGCACATGACTCACGTATATATCGCCTCGGCGGTCGTTAGTAGGGGTTAGTGTTGAGAGCACTGCCGATGTCACCTTTGGTGAAGTTACAGGAGCCGAAATACTTTCCAGAAAGATATCCACAACCTCTGTCTCACTGCTTATGACACCTGTTTTGTGGTTGTAAGACCCCGGATACTTACACAACTTCGGCAGAAAACCGTCTCTATAGCACTCTATTGTGCATGGTTCGCCGTCGGTGATCACATACAAACGCCCTGATACAGGATCTTTACCCCAATCCAATAGTTTCGTATCTTTCGGCATATTGGCAGTATCAGCAGGCACAGCGTGCAACGTCAGACCTTTAATCGAGTCAGACTGTACGTTGTCGAGGAATAAGTTCACCCAAAGGGTGTCATGATAAGAAAAAAGTCGTGAATCCAGATATGTAGGGTTCGGTGCGTCCAGTCGCTTGTGCTGGCGGAAAGGCATCTTCGGCCCTGTCATCATCATTACGGTATTATCGCTGACATGAGTAACAGCATCCATAGCCCACCATTCGTGCTTCAACTTGATGCGCTTGAAGTTGTTAGTCATCAGGTAAGCCTCCTTCAAGTCACCGTCATTATAATCATAGAACGTATATAGCTTATCAGTTTGAAGTTTCCTAATGTATGCCGTATCGCTCTTCTCTGTCTCGCTGTTATATCGTATCAGTTGCAGGTCGTAGTCGCCATCTACTATACGACTCTTGTCCAGCATCACGGTGCGTACTGATGCCGAACCGTAGCCGTGAATATTAAAGGTATAGGTCTTCGCCTTCTCCTCGCCTTCGCCCTGAGGCCATATCTTCAACTCTATCTGGTTCTCGCTGATAGGGGGCATGATATAGGCATAGTTCTCGGCTGCAAAAACCTTCGAAGTGTTCTGCGAAGGGTCATCAGGGTTATTTTTGCAAGTTACGCGAATATGGAAAGGTCTATTGCCCTGAGCCTTGTCCAGTCGCAGCACGATATACTGGTTGTCGCGTGCATCGTAGATTTGCTTGTAGAAACCGACGGTGTCTTTTGGTGCAGGGTCATTGAAGAGGGTCTTGAGGGCGTCCATCTCCTCGCGGTTATCCAGAATGCTGTGGTCTATCTCCTGCCACTGGAACTGGCTGATGTCGGTCCATGAGTCCAGCTGACTCAGGTTTACTGCACGCTCTACAGTAAAGTCATCTGCTACTGCATTTGCACCATAGACAAATGACAGCAGTAAAGCTAAAAACGCTTTTTCTAATACCTGTCTCATATTCATAATCATTTTTATTCTGCAAATGTGATTTTTGCCGTTAAAGGTTTTGGGTTTACAAATTCGGGTTAGTTTAGGTTGCAAAACTAATAGCTTTTCAGTTTTTCGCCAAACTTTTTTGCCGAAAAATGTATAATAATATAACAGATGATGATTGAAACTTCAGCAGAATAACAAATAACAAAATTACATTCTCCAAAAAAAGATTGTTTTTTTTTGAGAATATAGATACACATACAGGTGATGCCAGTAAGATAACGAGGAACTGATAATCAAACTGAATTGAGGATTGACAATTTTATTATCAAGAATTAGAGAATTGGAGAGTTATATGTATTGCTTGAGGAAAGTAAGAAATTCTCTAATTCTCTAATTCTTGATATTTTTTTAGTCGCGGCGGAAGATGTCGCGAGTATATACTTTTTCTTTTACGTCGTCGAGGGCAGTGTCGTAGCGGTTGGCTATGATGGCATTGCTCTTTGCCTTGAAGTCGTCGAGGTTGTTGACTACCAAAGAACCGAAGAAGGTGGTGCCGTTCTCGAGGGTTGGTTCGTAAATGATTACGTTGGCTCCCTTTGCCTTGATGCGCTTCATGATGCCCTGGATGGAGGACTGACGGAAGTTGTCGGAGTTGGATTTCATTGTGAGTCGATATACTCCGATGGTCACCTGACGTTCCTGCTGCTGGTTCCAGTGGGTGCGGTTGCTGTAGCTGTAGTAACCTGCCATCTGAAGTACGCGGTCGGCAATGAAGTCTTTGCGTGTGCGGTTGGAATCGACAATGGCTGACATCATGGTCTGAGGCACGTCCTGATAGTTTGCCAAGAGCTGCTTGGTGTCCTTCGGCAAACAATAACCGCCATAACCGAATGACGGGTTGTTGTAGTGGGTGCCGATACGAGGGTCGAGTCCAACGCCTTGGATTATAGCTTCTGTGTCGAGACCTTTCACTTCGGCATAGGTGTCGAGTTCGTTGAAGTAGCTGACACGAAGTGCGAGGTAGGTGTTGGCGAAGAGTTTTACAGCCTCTGCTTCCTTCGTTCCCATGAAGAGACAAGGGATGCCCTTGTTTAGTTGAGAGTTGAGAGTTGAGAGTTTAGAGTCAGTTGAGAGTTTAGAGTCTTTTGATGGGCCGATGGCTCCTTCAACGAGGAGGTCGGCAAAGGTGTGGGCTGCTTCTTCAAGGTGTTCGCCACAGATGGCGAGGATAGTTTGGTTTTCTGTTTCGTTTTCTGCGCCCTTGATTACTTTCGGATAACCCACGATGATGCGGCTGGGGTAGAGGTTGTCGTAGAGAGCTTTCGACTCGCGAAGGAATTCTGGCGAGAAGAGCAGGTTGAATTTCTTGCCTGCCAACGCCGGATTGGTCATGAATTTGATGGCATACTTGCAGTAGAGACTGCGGCAGTAGCCAACGGGAATGGTACTCTTGATGACCATGACGGCATTGGGGTTGACTTCGAGGACGAGGTCGATGACTTCCTCCACGTGGCTCGTGTCGAAGTAGTTCTTCACTGGGTCGTAGTTTGTCGGAGCTGCAATGACTACGAAATCTGCATCTTTATAGGCTGCCTTGCCGTCAAGTGTGGCAGTGAGGTTGAGTTCTTTCTCTTTCAGGTATTTCTCGATGTATTCGTCCTGAATGGGTGATTTACGATTGTTGATGAGATCCACTTTTTCGGGTACTACATCGACTGCTACTACTTCGTTGTGTTGTGCCAGCAGGGTGGCGATGCTGAGTCCCACATATCCTGTACCTGCTACGGCGATTTTGTAATCCTTCTGTTTCATTATTTTGTGATTCTGATTATTGCAAGTGAATAGGCTGGCAGGGTTACGTTGAATGACTTGCCAGTGGTGATTGTCTTTGTGGCGTTTTCCGACCACTGATTAGCTTTGTTCGGGTCTTCCGGCTGACTGAGCAGGAGCATCTTTGCTTCTTTCTTGTACTTGCTAAGGTCGATGGAATCGCCCAAATCGATGGTCAGTTCGTTGTCCTTACCCACAAGACTTACTACCTTTATGATGATATCTCCTGTCTTGGAATCCATCACTACGGAGTTGCGTACGCGGAGGTCAAGATCGCCGCGACCTGCCCGATTGTCGTCGCTTACGATGTCGGCATGGAGTCGGGAGTATATATACTTGTCACCGGCATTCTGTCCGAAGGCACGATGAACGTAGTAGTTGGCTGTAGGGTCAGCCTTTGTTTCGTTGAAGAAAATCATGTCGGGCGACCAGTTTCTGTGGTCGTAGTGGCAGAGCAGAGGTGCATAGCTCGACATAACTACTACGTCGGCATTGCGTTCTACATTAGTCATGTACATAGCTTCGACGAGGGCATTGGTAACGCGGTTGCCCTTTGATGCCCATTCGCCCAGATAGACTTTTGTGCCCTTGCGGTCGTAACGGTCGTAGAAGTCCTGATGATGGAAGTACCAGCCAGGGGTGTTGTAGTAGTGTTCGTCAACGATTTCGATGTTGTTCTTGCGAGCTGCCTGCCATCCGTATTCGTAGTCGCTGCCTTCCCAGAACGGACCGACAGTGCCGACGATGGTAATCTCAGGATGAACTGCCTTCACTCCATTGATGAGGAAGAGATAGCGCTCCATGAAGGTGTCGCTGATGAGGTCTTCGTTGCCAATGCCAAGATATTTGAGGTTGAATGGTTTCGGGTGACCTGCCTTAGCACGAATCTGAGCCAGTTTGCTGGTCTTGGCGTCACCGTTTGCCCACTCGATGAGGTCGAGCAGTTCCTGCAGGTAAGACTCCATAGTGAGTGGTTTCCCGTTATAGGTATAAGGTGATGGCTGACCCTTCAAATCGCGTTCGAAAGGAATGCCGCCCTGTTGTCCGTTACCTCCGCGATGTGAGTTCTGACAAGGAACTCCTGCTGCAAAAACTGGGAGTGGTTCTGCACCCATATCTTCACAATATAGGAAATACTCGTAGAAACCGAGTCCGCGACTCTGGTGGTAGTTCCATATGTTCATGTCCGGCTGACGTTCCCAAAGTTCGCCAACGGTAGCTTGCCAGTGGTAAATGTTGTCAATACCCTGTCCGTGGGAAGCACAACCGCCAGGGAAACGTACGAAACGAGGGTGCAGGTCGGCGATGAGTTCTGCAAGATCCTTGCGCAGACCATTCTTGCGACCCTTATATGTGTCTTGAGGGAAGAGGCTTACGAAATCGATGTCGAGCCAACCCTTCTGAAGGGGTTCGATGACCAGTTGAGCTTTGTCGGCAGAAGCAGAAGGAGTGAGTACTGCTTTCGACTGTCTCCATTCCTTTTGGGCAGAAAGGGTAGTGGAAGCAAGGACTGTGCCGTTGTCCACGATACTTACACGCACCTTTCCACTGCCTTTGATGAAGGCGGAAAGGTCGTAACGGGCTTTTGCCTTCACTGCAATGCCGTTCCAACCATGATTGATGAGGCGAGTGCCTACGGTGTTGGTAGTAAGAGTAATGTAGTGGGGATTGTTCTTGTGGATAGGAGCCTGAGTCTTCACTTCCCACGAACCGTCGCCTTCAAAACTCCATGCTGTCTGCGAGTTCCAACCACCATGGTCGGCAGCAGAGTATTCGAAATCGCGATTCTGGAGCAGCTCGGCATACAGACCGCCATCAGCTGCATAACTGATGTCCTCGAAGAATACTCCATAGAGCAGTGGGGAGATGTCTTTCTGGTCGTTGAAATCGACTGTTATGTTGGTGCGGAACGACTTCGCAGCCTTGTTAAGACCAGCTCCACTCATTATGATATTCTCTTGCTCGTTCTTCGCATTGGCTGCTGCTGCCTGTGCACGCTGCATGAGTCCTTTTACATCACAGAAAGGCACTTTCAGTACGCACGACTTGCTTGCTGTCTGCAATTCCTTCTGTTTTGCAGCAAAGGCAGTAGGCGAGAGACGAGGGTAGTCTTGCGGTTTCCAAAGAACGAGGTCACAACTCTCCGTAACACCTATCTGCGGATTCTTCGGACTCGGAATGAACTCGGCACTATAGCGCTTGCCGTCATATCGAAGCACTACATCGTAGAGTTTCTTCTCACTGCCCCAAGGACCATAGTCGCTACTGAAGATAGTGTAGTCGATGAGGTCCCAGTGTTTGCCGTCAACGGAATAGTCGAGTTTCAGAGGTGAACTGCCATTCTTGTAATGAGGACGGATGAAAACTGAGTCGGGCGATGGCTGAGCCAAAGCAGAGAGGCATCCAGTAAGGAACGCCAAGGCGATTGCAAGATTTCTTTTCATAACTATTTAGTGAATTTGTTTGTTATCAGAATGGTTCCGTTCTGAGCTGCCAGCACAACGGTGATGAGAGCATCAGACTTAGCATGGCGGCACTGGAAGGTGTAACTCTTTACTGTGCCTGCAACGAGGTCGGTGAGGAATGTCTTCCACTTGGCATTGTCGTATTCATCAGCAAGGGTGCCGTATTTTGCCATAGCTGTTTCGGGGTCGTATTTGTCGCCAGGAAGTAATTCTTCTGTAATCCCTTCTGTGAAAAGGAAGTTAACTTGTTTCTCTATAGCTATGACATCGTCGTCGGTAATGGTTGCACCTGTTATGATGCCGCTTTCGTCACGGATAATGCCGGAAATGGAATAACTGCGTTCGTCGTCAACCTCAGTCAGTTTGTCTGACTTGAATTTATATACAATCTGACGGGTGAATCCATTGGCAGTTGTCTTTGCAGATGCCTTTCCTGCTGCGTCGAATTCAGAACCTGTGAAAGTAGTGTCGTTGACGTTGATATATTCAGTAACCATTTCGCGAGTGTCGCCAAAGTTGGCATTGATGGCATCTGCCTGCAGCACAGTAATCGAGGTTTGTTTCGTAAGAGGAGGAAAGAGAATTGACTCGCCCTCGGACGATGTGGCACTCTTATTTACAGAAGGAGTGCGGAAGGTGAGTGAATAAATGCCAGGACTGAGTGGAAGTGTTACCGAGTAAGAGAAGTTCTGCGGTATTCTCAAGTCCTTATCTTTGAATACAGGAATGGAATCGGTATTCCTGCCTTTTTCATTTATCTGACTTGTAAAATAATGGGAAGAAGAGAAATAGACATAACTTCCGAAGTCGGAAAAAGAAACGGCAACTGTAGCTTTCTGACCAGTGTAGAGATGTGCAGGACTAACTGCGATACTGCCCAATACAGGAGGGGTTGAGGATGTTTTGTCATCTGAACAACTGCTCAAGAATAATGTCGAGATAGCTGCGAATGCTACCCAAAAAGATTTGTTCATAAGGTATTGATTTTACGTGTGTGTAAAATAAGTAGTAATAAGATTTTGGCACAAAGTTAACCGCTTTCAATAGAAAAATCAATATCTTTGCGCAAAATTATATTTTATTATGTTTAGCGGAATAGTTGAAGAATTTGCTACAGTAGTAGCTATCGAACACGAAAAAGAGAATATTCACCTTACGATGACATGCTCATTTGTAGGTGAACTGAAAATCGATCAGAGTGTGTCGCACAACGGAGTTTGCCTTACTGTTGTAAAACTGACAGACGACACTTATACAGTTACAGCAATGAAGGAAACTCTCGATAAATCGAACCTGGGTCTGCTAAAAGTAGGCGATAAGGTAAATGTGGAGCGCTCCATGATGATGAACGGAAGACTCGACGGACACATCGTGCAGGGACATGTGGATATGACTGCTGTGTGCACATCGAAAACAGACCAGAATGGCAGTTGGACTTTCCGCTTTGCCTATAACTTCGACAGAGATATGGCTCGTAGAGGTTACTTCACTGTGGACAAGGGTAGTGTGACTGTGAACGGAGTGAGTCTGACAGTGTGCAACAGCACGAATAATTCGTTCGAAGTAAACATAATACCATACACATACGAACATACAAACTTCTGCGAGATTGAAGTAGGCAGTACTGTAAACCTCGAATTTGATATTCTGGGCAAGTACATTGCACGACTCAATCAGCTAAACCAGTAAAAATAAACTTGATAAAATTAATATTACACTATGAAAAGAAACTTAACAATCTTGACTTTTGTTCTTTTTGCTGTGACAGCTTTTGCTCAGCAGAAAGTATCGGTGAAATGGGGACTTAGCAATGCAGCTGACCTCAAGGCAACCACTATTACAGGTGACACAGAAGGTGTGTTGTCAACAAATTTTCTGAATGGTACTAATATCGCAACTACCGAGCCTATGTCTTCCGGTAATGCAGAATCAGGTTATACAGTTCCAACCTATGACCCTGTATTCATGAAGTTTGGAGTGACGACAAAGGTAACCGCAAAGTCTTATGGACACAATATCGCAATGAGTGTTGGTCCAGCAACAGGACATACTTTCAAACCTACCAAGATTTCGTTCGATGCTGCTAAATGTGGTACTGACGGCGGAAACTTCGACGTGTATGTCAAGGGCGGTGCTGTGACAACTGAAAAGGCTGTGGCTACAGGTGTTTCCCCTCTGCGTAATAGAACTGGAAAGGATAATCCTAACGGATATTCACACCACGAATATGTAGTGAGCGACATACTCGTAGAGAGCGGCAACTTCGTACTTTTCCTGTATATCTACAACATAAATGGTGTGGACGATGCTAATCCAAAGCAGATTGCTTTCAGAAATATAGTAATCGAGGGTGTGCTCGACGAACCAATTTACGATGTAAGCCACTATGTTACTGCTGCAACATGCAAGACTGCCGGAGGTGAAACCATCAATCTGTATGACATTACGAAAAACCTGAGAAACAACGAACAGGCTACTTATCCGACAATAGTGTATGGAGACCCTACAGACTTCAGTCTTGCCCTTGTCGACGGATTCACCTATACAGTTAATTACAAGGACAAAGTTGCTACTTATAATATAAAGGATGCAACAAGCGAAGTAGTTTTCACATTCAGTG
>JAEEGJ010019266.1_pt1 | contig 15070 bp, 10 predicted proteins | sample 8958761 | NCBI WGS metagenome assembly JAEEGJ01 (sample SAMN16246546, study PRJNA631951) | gut metagenome | biome: gut microbiome; feature: rumen; material: RS-attached | host: Bos | place: Iran: Karaj | collected 2018-10 | reverse complement strand
TGTGGCTTCGAAACTCGGGGCTTTGCCCCTCAGACAGTCTCGCCACGACGGCAAATTTCGTCTCATGAAATCACGCAATCGCTCCCGATGTTTTGCTTATGCCGTTTCTTTGCAGCGTTATTTCTTTTAAAAATGCTACTTTAAGATTTTGTTGACTTATGAAAAATCTTAAAGTACTACTTAAAGATTTTGCTGACTTGCAAATAATCTTAAAGTATCACTTAAAGATTTTACTGGCGTTTTACTGAAAACCCATCGTACTATAACCTTTCCGCTCATATGTTGTTACAAGGCGATCCACAATCAGTTCCGGATCCAGGGTCTCTTCAATACGTTCTTTGCCTACCTGGGCTAGCCATAACTTAAAAGGTTCCGCCTTTCTTGAAGGAATCGACTGAATGATTCGAAGAAGTTGTTCGGTGTTTGCCACATCGGTTAAACGTCGCTTTCCATCGGCCGCTTTTAATTTCAACTGACTACAATTTGTAGTCAGTTGATTTCCTTCACCCCTGATACGAACTTTCAAAACACTCCAGTACTTAGCAGCCCGTCTTGCATCGGGCTGGTCAGTCAGCACTCCAACTACATCAACAACAGAAAAATACCATTCTTCTTCCGATTCATTCCAGACCGTACGAATCGGCTGATCTTCAAATAGTTGCAGATTATCTGTAACGGACATAACAGAGTCCCCCCATCCGAATTTATTTAGAACTATTGTTTGGGATTATTATAGCACATTCTGCACAAAAATAAAAGCAGCCGGATGTTATAATCCGACTGCGTGATGTCATTGAGCGTTGCCCGGTCAATGCGACTATTACAAATCCCCGAAATCAAAATCCACCGGCGCGGGAATCCGTTCGTCGATGATCGACTTCAGCACCAGGTCGATAAACGGGTTGTGGTTCAGCTTCATTGCCTGGATCACAGCCTTTTTTAATGTTACGGGAACCTTGTCCCGGGGCCAGGCGGACACGGACAGGGCGGCCATGCCGATGGCGTGTTCGTAAATGGAGGTCAGGCATGCCTGCAGCAGCGGTTCCCCTTCTCCCGGATAATCTTTCAGGTAATGGGCAAAATTGATCAGCAGGTCTTCATTGTCCATGTACTGTTTCAGATGGGCTTCGGCGCAGTCCAGGAACAGATGGCGGCGGGTATCGATCCGTTTTTCGTCCCCTCCGGCCTCCGCGAACATCAGGTAGCGCAGCGCCGCGTGATCTTTCGGGCGTTCGTTGTAGAAGCGGATTACGTCCGGCCAGATGTCGATATTCAGATCGGCGGCGAAATCCACGATTTCCGAATTCAGGTTTCCGTCTTTATTGAACAGGGACGCGCGGATCTCCGGTTCCCAGTCTTTGCAGTAAATCAGGGCGTCGCACCGGGCAATCAGCAGCTGGGCCGCGTTGGCGGAGAGGGCGGCGCCTTTCTTTTCCGTCGCCAGCACTTCCAGACGGTCTTTGATGGCAAAGATGGTCAGCAGCTGTTTCGGCGTTTTGGCATAGGTTTCCGCATGGCGCAGGAAGTCCCGCAGCAGCGGCTCCAGCGCGATATGTACCGGCAGCATCAGGGAATTCTCAAAAGGATTTTCCGCCGGCGTCTGGTTGGGCATCAGGAAGATCATATAGTTGATGATGACGTTGGACGCGGCAAGATAAATATCTTCCGGTATTTCCTCCTGCTGCAGCGTCCGGGGCAGGTCGCTTTCCTTGATGATGACCGGCGCCAGGGGCGGCCAGAAGATGCGCAGCTCCAGTCCTTTCTTCAGGAGCCAGCGTTTCTGGGCCGGGGTGCGGTACTGCAGCATCAGCAGGGTGATGGCCTTGCCCCAGCCTTCCGTGTGCCGGGCCAGGAACCATAACTCTTTCTGGGGCCGCGTTTCGCTTAACTGGCAGGCCATACACAGGAAAATGGTAAATTCTTCGCAGCGGGCCATGGTAAACAGGTCGTTGTACAGGTGTTCCGAAAATGATTTGCGGACCTGGTCCAGCCCGATGAGGCCGCAGATCAGGTAGGCGAACTTGACCGCTTCCCGGTCTTTGGCGGTGTAGAACCATTCCTGGGCTAAATTCAGCAGGTCGTAGCTGAGTTTTTCGCCACGCAGCTGGCCGGCCAGGGCAAAGAATACGGTGATCTGGGGCGTCGTATAAATTTTCTCATACAGGTAGTTTTTATTAACCTGCGTCGGATTCTTCAGCCACTTTTTGAGAAGCAGGTAGATATCCTTGGCTTCTTCCATGGTGCTGTCGTTGACTTTGGGCTGGAACATGGCGGCGTCTTCCGCGCCGTAGGTATATTCCCGCATTAGGTTGTCGGGCAGGGGGGAGCCGTCGTAGTTTCCCTTGCTGTCCAGATGGTCCACGACGAACAGGAAGAGGCTGTTGTAGTTTGTTGTTGTGTTGGTAACTTTGTTTTCAGAAGACATGGTAACCTCGATGAGTGTTGTTTATTATTATTGTAGTCATTATATTATAGCATATTATAACACAAACGGTTTTCAGGGAAGACCTGTTTGAGTATTTCATACAAATTTTTCAAGAATAATGTGCTTGAAGTCAGGCTTTCTCATAGAGATAAGCTGGCCGGGTCTTTGCTGACCGACCGGCAGAGATTTAATTTGAGAGGACAAATAAAATGTGTTAATATTATTAATAAAATAAATAAAGTTTTAGCGGATAAATATAAAAACAGTTTTGGTTCAGGCGGGACTGATGATGACGCCCTGTATTTCCGTATCAGGATCAGTGCCGTGATTGGAATACAGGCAGGTTGCGCGGAAAACCGGGAGAAAGGAAGAATCCGATTACCATTTCCTATAATCGGGTTATAAGTGAAATTGTGGAAACAATTGTTGAGAGACTGTTTATTAATGCAAAGAAAAATCCTGAAAAAACAGCTGTTGTTTTTGAAAATGAAAGCATCGATTACAGAATGCTCGGGAAAAAAACTCTCCAATGTTTTTGGTTTTTCAGGGAATGCGGAGTATCAGCTTCAGATAAAATAATAATTCAGGGAAAATATACCACGTGGTTTGTAGCGTGTATTTTCGCTGCTCACCTTTGTAATGCGGTAGCTATACCTATTGACAAAAAACCTTCCGAGAAGGCAGTTCTGTCTCTTGCAGAAAAGGTTGCAGCGAAGCTGGTTATCACAGATTTTCCCGTTGACAGGGAAAACAACATACTGTTCACAACGCTTGAGGAGTGCAGTAAATTCGACGTAGGCTTTGATACTATTATTTTTCCACCCGTTGACAGCATAGCGGATATGATATTCACTACCGGAACGACCGGCAATTCCAAGGGGGTAGAGCTTACTCACAGGAATCTGTTGGTTAACGTTGCGGTTCGCACCCATGAGTTCGGGGTCAGGCCGGAGAACGTCGGTTTAACTCTTGTTCCCCTCAATCATGCTGCGCCTATGTGGTTACTGTATCTGAGCATTTATAATGGCAGCACTTTTATCTTTTTAGATGGCATGAGCAAAATTAAGCTGATGTATGATTACATGGATTATTATAAAGTATCGTCAATGTACATTCCGCCTGCAAGTATTTCCGCGCTTTCCATGCTTTCAAAAGATAAGTTGCATGATTACGCGGGTCAAATGGATTATGTAAATACGTCTTCTGCCCCTATGCAGGTATCCCAGCAGAATTATATGAGAGAGATGCTGCCAAAGACCAGGCTGTTTTTCTCTTATTCTTCTTCTGAAAATGGTATGGTATCTTTACACCGCTATCACAAGGATGTAAGGGATATCACTTGTTGTGGCAGGCCTTGTATCGGAGTTGACGTTCGCATTGTTGACGATGATTATGCAGAGATGCCTGAAGGCGAACCCGGCAGAATAATAATCAGAAGCGATATGAATATGAAAGGTTATTATAAAATGCCTGAGCTGAATGCGGAGGTATTTCACGAAGGCTGGTTCCTGTCAAATGACATGGGCTTCATTGACGCAGAGGGTTTTCTTTATGTTTTGGGCAGAAAAGATGATATCATCAATATAGGCGGTTTAAAAGTTTACCCTTCTGAGATTGAGATTGCAGCGTTGAAAATTGAGGGCGTCCGTGACTGTGTTTGCTTTCCGGTAAATGATGATATTACCGGCCAGGCTGCAAAACTCCTGATTAAAAAGCACAGCGGTTGCGACAAAACAACCATTGATATAAAACGACAAATAGCCGCTGATATTGATCAGTATAAGATACCGAAAAGCATAGAATTTACTGACCGGATCGAAAGGACTGCTAATGGGAAATTTGACAGGAAATTCTATACGGACCGGAAATAACTGTTCTTTAACTAAAAATCAGTATACAAAACAGTCTGGATAAAGATGATAATTATCTTATCCCGGGGGCGGAGTTGAACAAGGAGGCGCAATATGTCTGAAAAAGCGGAAGTTATTAAGATTTTGCAAACAGTTAAACCCACGGTAGATTTAAAAAATGTTAAAGATATCATGGATGAGGGGTATCTTAATTCAATTGAATTGCTTGAATTGATTACGGAACTGTCAAAACGGTTCGGGGTTGAAATTGGTTTTGAACTTATAAGTTCGGAAAATTTTAATTCAGTTGAATCTATCGCCAAAATGGTTGAACGGCTGAAAAAGTGATTTGGAGAGGTGTTATTTTGAGATTCAAGCGATTAGTGCATAGTCTAAATCTTCTTGTTCGCGCAGTAATCGGAAGTCGTACAGAGTATATGAAAGAACACGATATTTTAGGCGCGATGGGCAATAATTGTTATTGGGGCCCCTGGCGTGTTCCGTTGTATCCGAAATTGATTAGGCTGCATAATAATGTCACGATTCACAAAAGTGCCAGCCTCATAACCCATGATATGGTTAATAAGTTTTTAAAGAAGGGATTTCCGGACATTGATTTCGGACCGGATGAACGGCTCGGCTGTATTGAGATAATGGATAACGTTTATGTTGCGAATAAAGTGGTTATTATGCCGGACGTTAAGATTCATGAAAATTGTATTATTTCTGCTGGTAGCATTGTAACAGGCGACATACCGGAAAACTCGGTTGTTGCAGGGAATCCCGCAAAAGTTATTGGAAGGTTCGATGCGTTTGTAGCTTTTAGAAGACTATATAAGGGTCAGTATGTTGCGTTTGAAAATCAGGAACTGCCAGACGAACTTGCTTTGGAACAATGGATAAAATTCGGGAAGAAAAGAAAAAAACCTGTTGATGAATAGTCCTTCTCAATCTTTCTTAATAAAAAATAAATCTTTGGAATGTGTCAGACTGACATTACAAGAATAATGTATACATGGCTTTGACCGGTTGAATTTGTAAACTTCTTATAATACAATAGAGCCAATATCTGAGGGACGCCGGTTTTATACTTTTGCGTAATCGGACGCGTTTCCTGTTCCGCCGGTTTTACCCAAATGCCTGATCATTCCAAGGAGGAGTCACGAGATGAGAAAAATTAAGACGGTTTTAGTTGCGAACCGGGGCGAGATCGCCATCCGCGTTTTCCGCGCCTGTAACGAGCTGGGGATTCACACCATTGCGATTTTTTCCAAAGAGGATACCTTATCCCTGCATCGCAATAAAGCCGATGAAGCCTATCTGGTAGGCCGGGGTAAGGGCCCGGTGGAAGCCTATCTGGATATTGAGGATATTATGCGGATCGCCCATGAACATGACGTGGACGCCATCCATCCCGGTTACGGCTTCCTGTCGGAAAATGCCGAGCTGGCCAAACGCTGCGCCGAAGAAGGGTTCATCTTTATCGGTCCCCGGGTGGAACACCTGATCATGTTCGGTGACAAGGTGAATGCCCGCGCCCAGGCGAAGCTGGCGGATATTCCCATGATCCCCGGCAGCGACGGCCCTATTTCTTCCGTGGAAGACGTGCGTGCGTTCGGCGAAAAATACGGCTACCCGCTTTTGATCAAGGCAGTTAACGGCGGCGGCGGCCGCGGCATGCGCGCGGTCAACTCTCCGGAGGAAGTGGAAACCGCGTATGCCCTGGCTAAATCTGAAGCGCTGAAAGCTTTTGGCAACGATGAAATATATCTGGAAAAATACCTGAAAGACCCGAAACATATCGAAGTGCAGATCCTGGGCGACGAGCAGGGCGAGATCATCCACCTGTTCGAGCGCGACTGTTCCGTGCAGCGCCGTCACCAGAAGGTCGTGGAGATGGCCCCGGCCACCTTCGTGAAGCCGGAACTGCGGCAGCGGATCTGCGACGCGGCCGTGAAGCTGATGAAAAACGTGGATTACGTCAGCGCCGGCACCGTGGAATTTCTGGTCACCGCCGACGACGAGTTCTATTTTATTGAAGTAAACCCCCGTATCCAGGTGGAACATACCGTTACGGAAGCTATTACGGGCATCGATATCGTCCAGAGCCAGATCCGCATTGCGGAGGGTTATGGCATCCACAGCCCGGAAGTGGGCATTCCGGAGCAGGATAAGATTGGCATCCGGGGCGAGGCCATCCAGTGCCGTATCACCACGGAAGACCCGCTGAACAACTTTATGCCGGACACCGGCAAGCTCATCGCCTACCGCAGCGGCGGCGGCATGGGCATCCGTCTGGACGCGGGCAATGCCTTCACCGGTTCCGTCATCACCCCGTACTATGATTCCCTGCTGGTTAAGGCCACCACCTGGGGCCTGAACCATACCATCGCGGTTACCAAGATGCTGCGCTGCCTGAAGGAGTTCCGTATCCGCGGCGTGAAGACCAACATCGCGTTCCTGGAAAACCTGTTGCAGCATCCGCATTTTATCAACGGCACCTATACCACCAATTTCCTGGATGAATCGCCGGAACTGTTCCATTTCCCGGAAGGCCGGGACCGCGGCACCAAGCTGCTGCATTATATCGGCGACATCACCGTAAACGGGTACGCCAATGTGGGCGTGGTACCCAAACCGGAATTCGCGCCCATGAATCTGCCGAAACCCTTTACCGGCGAACTGCCTTCCGGCACGAAACAGATCCTGGACGCCAGAGGACCGGAAGGGCTGGCGAAGTGGGTACAGGAGCAGAAGGAAGTGCTGCTGACGGATACCACCTTCCGCGACGCCCACCAGTCCCTGTTCGCCACCCGCCTGCGTACGGCGGACATGCTGCGGGTCATCAAAGATACCGCCGGCAAACTGCCGGAACTGTTCTCCTTTGAGTGCTGGGGCGGCGCTACCTTCGACGTAGCGTACCGGTTCCTGGACGAAAGCCCCTGGCAGCGCCTGCAGGCATTTAAGGAAGCGGCGCCCAATGTACTGTTCCAGATGCTGCTGCGCGGCGCCAACGCGGTCGGCTACACCAGTTATCCGGACAACGTGGTGAAAGAGTTTATCCGTCTGTCCGCCAAAAACGGCGTGGACGTGTTCCGTATCTTCGATTCCCTGAACAGCCTGGACAACATGCGCCTGTCCATTGAAGCGGTGCGGGAATGCAACAAAGTGGCGGAACCGGCCCTGTGCTACACCGGGGACATTCTGGATCCGGAACGGGATAAATATAATCTGAAGTATTTTGTGGATATGGCGAAGGAACTGGAACGGGCCGGCGCCAATATCATCGCCATCAAGGATATGGCCGGCCTCCTGAAACCTCAGGCTGCCTATGAACTGATCAGCGCCATGAAGGACGCGGTGACGGTGCCCATCCATCTGCACAGCCATGAAGGCAGCGGCAACACCATCTACACCTATGCCCGGGCCATCGATGCCGGGGTGGATATCGTGGACGTGGCCATGAGCGCCATGAGCAACGGGACGAGCCAGCCCTCCGCCGCCAGCCTGTATTACGCGCTGGAAGGACATCCCCGCCAGCCCAAGCTGAGTGTGGACGCGCTGAATGAATTCTCCCGGTACTGGGAGACCGTGCGCCCCTATTACAAAGCGGCGGACAAGACCGAGAACTTCCCCAATCCGGAAACCTACATCCATGAAATGCCCGGCGGGCAGTACACCAACCTGAAGCAGCAGGCCGCTGCCCTGGGACTGCTGGACCGCTGGGAGGATATTAAGGATATGTACCACCGGGTCAGCATGATGTTCGGCGACCTGATCAAGGTTACGCCTTCTTCCAAAGTAGTAGGCGACATGACCCTGTACATGGTGCAGAACGAGATTACGGAAGAGGATGTGTATGCCAACGGGGATACCATGGACTTCCCGAAATCCGTCATCGAGTTCTTTGAAGGCCGCATCGGCACGCCTTACGGCGGCTTCCCGAAACGCCTGCAGAAGATCGTGCTGAAGGGGAAAGAGCCCATCAGCCAGCGCCCGGGCGCCGTACTGCCTCCGGTTGATTTTGAAGACGTGCGGAAAAAACTGGAAGCCATAAACGCGCCCACCACGGACGAAGCGGTTTCCTCCTACTGCCTCTATCCCGATGTGTTCAAACAGTGGGTGACCCGCTGTGAGGAATACGGTGATGTAAGCGTGCTGGATACACCGACCTTCTTCTTCGGCATGACCATCGGCGAGGAAGTGGACGTGGAAATCGAAAAGGGCAAAGTGGTCATCATCAAGCTGATCCATATCAGCGAGCCCAACGAAAACGGCAAACGCACCGTGTCTTTCGAATTCAACGGCATGCCCCGCGAGCTGGAGATCTTCGACAAGAATGTGAAGACAGAAAACGTGGCCCGCAAGAAAGCTGACAAGAGCAACCCGGGCGAAGTGGGGGCCACCCTGTCCGGTTCCGTGGTGAAGCTGCTGGTGGAAAAGGGCCAGAGCGTAACCAAGGGAACGCCGCTGCTGGTAACGGAAGCCATGAAGATGGAAACTACCATCGCCGCGCCTATCGGCGGTATCATCGGCCAGATCCATGTGCAGGCCGGCAGCCGTATTGAGAGCGGGGACTGCCTGCTGGAAATTGATTCGAAGAATTAGAGTATAATTTATTTAAAAACAATTACGTGCAAGGCTTCACAAAACCGTACGTGTTTGTGATTCCATGGACTTATGCGCCTGCGGCTTCGAAACTCGGGGCTTCGCCCCTCAGACAGTTTCGCCGCGACGGTGCATTTCGTCTCATGGAATTACACAAACACTTCCGATGTTTTGTTCTGTCCTTGCACGATTTGTTTTTAATTATAGACTTTAAATAATGTTTGTCATACAAAAGATTGACTTTTTGATTTTTCAATTATTTCACTTGTCATAGATATCGTTTCGCGATAGAATGAGATATCATATTATTATAGTTATATTTCTGTATTAAACAGGCGGATGGTATTGCCGGTTTATACGGCCAATATTTGCTGATAACGTTCTTTTGCGAGGTGAATGATTTTATGAATAACAATAACGATAACGGAAAGAGACCGCTGTATTATTATTACATACTGGCTCTGGTAGTGCTGATGTTCCTGAACACTTCGGTGTTCCCCTCCATGTTCAAGACCAAGGTCACCGACCTGTCGTACGATTCCTTTATCCAGATGGTGGACGAAGGCAAGTTCGCCAAGGTGGAGATCAGTGAAAAACGGATCGCGGCCACGGCCAAGGATCCGGAGGACAAGAAGATTTACGTGACCGGCCGGGTGGAGGATAACCAGCTGGTTGAGAAGCTGATGAAGAGCAAGGTAACGTTTTCCCAGGTCATTCCCAAAGAGAGCGGACCGCTGGAAAGCCTGATCTATAACTGGGTTCTTCCTATCATATTCTTTATCGTAATCGGCCAGCTCATTATGCGTTATATGGGAGGCAAGGGCTTTGGCGGCATGGGCAACTTCGGCAAGAGCAATGCCAAGGTGTACATGCAGGCCCAGACCGGCGTTACCTTTGCGGATGTGGCCGGTCAGGACGAAGCCAAGGAAGCTCTGGTGGAACTGGTAGACTTCCTGCATAACCCCGGCAAGTATTCCTCTATCGGCGCTACCATGCCGAAGGGCGCGCTGCTGGTAGGGCCTCCCGGTACCGGTAAGACCCTGTTGGCCAAGGCCATCGCCGGGGAAGCGAAGGTTCCTTTCTTCAGCATTTCCGGTTCCGAATTTATTGAAATGTTCGTCGGCATGGGCGCGGCCCGTGTCCGTGATTTATTTAAGGAAGCCCAGAAGAAGGCTCCCTGTATCGTGTTTATCGACGAAATCGATGCCATCGGCAAAAAGCGTGACAGCGGCGCCTTCGGCAGTAATGATGAACGGGAACAGACCCTGAACCAGCTGCTGTCCGAAATGGACGGCTTCGACGGCAGCAAGGGCGTCATCATCCTGGCGGCTACCAACCGTCCGGAATCCCTGGATGCCGCGTTACTGCGCCCGGGCCGTTTTGACCGCCGGATCCCGGTGGAGCTGCCGGATGTGAACGGCCGTGAGGCGATTCTGAAAGTCCATGCCAAAGACGTGAAGATGCGTGACGATGTGGACCTGAAGAAGATTGCCCGTTCCACGCCCGGCGCCAGCGGCGCGGAACTGGCCAATATTATTAATGAAGCGGCCCTGTGCGCCGTGCGGAATAAACGGGACAAAGTGACCAACGCCGACCTGGAGCAGGCGGTGGATATCATCATCGCCGGGTATCAGCGTAAGAACATGGTCATTTCCGAAGAGGAAAAGAAAAATACGGCGTATCATGAAATCGGGCACGCGCTGGTGGCTGCCAGTCAGACCCACAGCGCCCCGGTGGAAAAGATTACGATCATTCCCCATACCAACGGTTCCCTGGGTTACACCATGCAGGTGGATGAACAGGAAAAACTGAATTACACGAAGGAAGACCTGTTTACCAAGATCGTGACCTTTACCGGCGGCCGGGCTGCGGAAGAAGTGGTGTTCAACCACATGACTGCGGGGGCCTCCAACGATATTGAACAGGCGACCCGTCTGGCCCGGGCCATGGTGACCCGCTTCGGCATGACGGAAGAGTTCGGCATGATGGGGATGGAGACCATCCACAACGCGTATCTGGGCGGCGATGCCACCCTGACCTGCAGTGAAGCCACCCTGGAGAAGGTGGACGTAAAGGTCATGGAGATTATTAAAGAAGCGCACCAGAAGGCGCTGGCTATTCTGCAGGAACACCGGGAGGAACTGGACCGTCTGGCCAATTACCTGCTGGAAAAGGAAACCATTACCGGCGTGGAATTCATGGCGGTCCTGAATAACGAAGATCCGGTGGAAGCCGTGCGCAGAGCGGCGGAAGAGGCCGAATCCCGCAATGCGGAACAGCGAGTGAAGGATGAGGAAAAAGCCCGCAGGGAAGCGGAAGAACTGGCTGTCAAGCAGGCCCAGTGGACGGCGGCTTCGGCTGCGGCCGGCATGGAAAGCGGCGCCCTGGGCAAAGAAGTGAAGGACGGGGCTGCAGCCACCGATGCCGAATTCCGCCCGGCTGAGGAAGAGAAAAAAGAAGAATAGGATTGCCGTTACGGTGAATCGTATACGGTGTAAAGTGAAAATACAAAACTCCCTGACGTACCGTTCAGGGAGTTTTTATTTGAATTACACTTTTTCCGCTTCACCCATTTCACTCCAGCCGGTGCGCAGTTCCGGCGGACGCTGCACGGTGTGGTCGGTGCGCTGGGTAAAGCCCCGGCCGAATACGTCGCTGGCGTCCTGCACGATCATGAAGGCGAAGGGATCCAGCTTTTTGACCAGCTGTTTGATCTTGGCCACCTGGGTCAGTTTGACCACGCAGAACAGCAGTTTCCGGTGCTGGTGGGTGTAGGCGCCTTCCCCTTCGATGTAGGTGACGCCCCGCCCTACAATCTTGATGATGGCTTCCGCGATTTCTTCGTTGCGGTCGCTGATGATGATAATATTTTTCTTGAAGTCAAAGCCGTCGGTGAAGGCGTTGGACACTTTAAATACGATGAAGTAAGCGGTGAGGGTGTAGAGGGCCGGTTCCAGTCCGAAGAAGAAAGCCCCTGCCGTAAGCAGCACGATGTTGATCAGGAAACCGGTGGTGCCGATGCTGATGCTGTAAAATTTCTGGACGATGGCGCCGATGATATCGCTGCCGCCGGTGCTGCCGCCCACCCGGTACAGGGTGCCCAGCCCGATGCCGTGGAGCACGCCGCCGGCGATACAGCCCAGCATGGGGTCGTGGACCTGTGTCAATTGCTGCAGCGGCGCGAACAGCTGCAGGAAGAAAGACAGGACCAGGGTTCCGTAGATGCCGCTGATGAAATAGTTGCGGCTCATGAGCTTATAGGCCAGGAAGAACAGGGGGATATTGAAAATAATGTTGGTGACGCTGACCTGCCAGCCGAACAGGTAGAAAAGGATCATGCCCAGGCCGGTGATGCCGCCGCTTAATAAGTGGTGGGGCAGGAAGAACGCGTTCAGCGCGATGCCGGAGATGCAGGTTCCCAATGTAATCGTGAGGTAACGTTTTATTTGTTTATTCATTATATAGCTCCTTATATATGGATCCCTGTGATGGAAGCCGTTCTGGTTTGTCAGGGGATCATTGGTGCCGGCTGACCGGAGCCGGCCGGAAAAAGAAAATACTTACATAGCATACCACTCCCGCAAAAAAATGCAAGGGGGTGGTTTAAAGTATTTGGCCGGTTCAGTTTGGCAAAATCATTTTTTTCCGAAGCAAATATTTAAAAAATGGCTGTAATGTGCTAAAATATGATAGGTATTTTGTATACAGTATTATTTTGGCTTTTGGGCAAGGCAATCCGGTCGGACTGTTTTCACATAACGCGCGGGTTGCCGGAGAGATAAGGAAATCGTGAATGAAGCTGACTGAAACAGGGTATGCCAAAATCAATCTGGGGCTTGACGTGTTGGGGCTGCGTCCGGACAAGTACCACGAAGTGGCCATGGTGATGCAGACGATCAGCCTGGCGGATACGGTAACCTTTACGGAAAGTCCGGAACTGAAAGTGACCACGGACCTGGCCGGTCTGGAGGGAGGACCTTCCAACCTGGCCTGGAAGGCAGCGGTGCTTATGGGGGAGTATGCCCACCGGGAGCCGCGGATGCATATCCATATAGAGAAAAAAGTGTTTCTGGCGGCCGGGCTGGCCGGGGGAAGCACAGACGCCGCCGCGGTGCTGCGGGGCCTGAACCGGTTCTGGGAGCTGCATCTGTCCGGTGAAAAACTGGAGCGGCTGGGCGCGAAGCTGGGCTCGGATGTTCCTTTCTGCGTAGCGGGGGGAACGGCGCTGGCAACCGGACGGGGGGAAATACTGACCCCGTTGCCGGATTTACCGCCGCTGCAGCTGGTGCTGGCGAAACCGGCCCTGGAAATTTCCACGCCCTGGGCTTACCGGGAGTTTGATAAGCAAAAAAATGTAGTTCATCCGGATATTGAGAAAATGGCGCAGGCGGTGCGGGACGGCGATGTGCAGGGCGTGTTGCGGCGTTGTGGCAACGTGCTGGAGCCGGTGACGGCAGGCGTCCATCCGGAAATCGGGGAGATCCGGCGGCAGATGCTGGAAAACGGGGCTGGGCCGGTCATGATGAGCGGCAGCGGTCCTACGGTGTTTGGAATCGTAAAAGATAAAGAGACCGGTGATAAAATTGCCGGGATACTGCAGGCGCAGCGTCTGGAAACTGCGGTTGCGTATATGACGGGGAGGAAGAATGTATGAGCGGACATCTGGAACAGATTCGTCTGGACAGTTATAAACCTTTGCGGGAGCTGGTGTGCGAACACATCAGGGAAGCGATTATCAACGGCGTCTTCGCGCCGGGAGAACGCCTGATGGAGATCCAGATGGCGGACGAGATGGGCGTAAGCCGCACCCCGGTCCGGGAAGCGATCCGCAAGCTGGAAATGGAAGGCTTTGTGGTGATGATCCCCCGGCGGGGCACCTATGTTTCCAACATGTCCATCAAGGATATCAACGATGTGTACGAGATCCGCATCAGCCTGGATACCCTGGCGGCGGGGCTGGCGGCCGAACGCATCAGCGACGAGGAGCTGGAAGAACTGCAGCGCCTGCTGGTAAAGGTGGGCAATGCCATTGAAGAAAACGATATGGCCAAAGTTGTGGAAGCGGATATCGAATTCCACGATGTATTATACAAGGCCAGCCGCAACGAACGGCTGCGCAACATCATCAACAACCTGCGGGAACAGATTACGGTGATCCGGGGCGTATCCATGCGCTATCCGGGGCGTCTGAAAGATACCCAGGAAGAGCATCGCCGTCTGGTGGAAAGCATTGCGGCCCGGAATGTGGAAAGAAGCCAGGAAGCGGCCCGCATCCATCTGGAAAACGCGGAGCGGACCCTGATGATCGCTATGTCGGAACGGAAGGGCGGCGAGGAGCTCCGCAATTCACTTGCGGCAAAAAAGTGACGGAAAACCATGAATACAGACATGAAGAAACCTGAGGAGACGCCGGTCAGTCGGCGTCTCCTTACCTATGATTTGATCATCCTTGCCGGCGGGGCGGGCACGGTTACGCTGCCGGGACAGGGAGAAAGGGCCAGGGCGCTGGCAGAGTTGAAGGGCCGGCGTCTGTTGGATTATATCGTGGACGGTGTGCGGGAAAGCCCGCGTGTGGCGTCCGTGGTCCTGGTGACCCACAGCGCGCATCTGGAAGCATTCCGGCAGGCGGCTGTTCCGGATCTTCTGTTGTGCGCCTGTGACGGCAGCATGGCGGAATGCGCGGCGGCGGCAATCCAAAAACTGAGGGAGCAGCCGGGACATGAAAATATCACAAAGGTTGCGACGGTATGCGACGACCTTCCCTTTCTGAACGGCGAAGCGTTGGACGATTTTATTGCCCGGGCGGAAACGGGGGAGGCGGACGGGATTTACGCCATCGTGCGGAAAGAGGCCTGTCTGCGGGAGTTCCCTTCGTTGCGGCGCACATTCTTTCATTTAAAAGAAGGCGATTTTACCGGTGGCAACGTGTCGCTGGTTTCCGTAAATCTGTTTCCGGGCTGCATTGAAAAGATGAAAGAAGTTTTTGCCCTGCGCAAGAACCCGGTGAAACTGGCAGCCTGGCTGGGTCCCTTCTTTATTTTGAAGATGCTTTTGCATCAATTATCCCTGGAGGATGTGGAGAGAAAAGTCTCGGAACTGTTCGGTTACCGGGGCCGGGCCGTCATTACGGATTACGCCTGTATCGGCACGGATCTGGATGAGGCGGAGGAGTGGGCGGAAGCAGAAA
>JAEEGJ010019263.1_pt1 | contig 15073 bp, 9 predicted proteins | sample 8958761 | NCBI WGS metagenome assembly JAEEGJ01 (sample SAMN16246546, study PRJNA631951) | gut metagenome | biome: gut microbiome; feature: rumen; material: RS-attached | host: Bos | place: Iran: Karaj | collected 2018-10 | reverse complement strand
TCACGCGGCATGGCTGGGTCAGGGTTCCCCCCATTGCCCAATATTCCTTACTGCTGCCTCCCGTAGGAGTCTGGTCCGTGTCTCAGTACCAGTGTGGGGGACCGTCCTCTCAGATCCCCTACCCATCGTCGCCTCGGTGGGCCGTCACCCCGCCGACTAGCTAATGGGACGCATGCCCGTCCTCCTCCGACCGAAATCTTTCAATCCCCATGGATGCCCACAGGAATCGGTATGGGGTATTACCCGGCGTTTCCACCGGCTGTCCCCCGGATGAGGGTTGGTTGCATACGCGTTACGCACCCGTGCGCCACTCTCACTCCCCCGAAGGGGCGCTCCCGTCCGACTTGCATGTATTAGGCCTGCCGCTAGCGTTCATCCTGAGCCAGGATCAAACTCTTCATTGTATTATTGTTGTACTTTTTCTTTTTCCTGTTTTAGGGCTCCGCTATGATTCCTTGTTCCTTACCGGCGGTCCCCGCCTACTCGGCGGCCCCGCTCGACTTCTTGCTTCTTATGCTGGCCTCAAGCTTTCAAAGAACTGTTCGACCTTCCCTTCTTACTTCCCCTCTTCCGTGTGGTCGAAAACGGCTGCAAAGGTACAACCTTTTTTCATTCCCGCAAGCCTTTTTTCACTTTTTTTTCAAAAAATTTTCTCAACCTTGATTATCAGTATTTTATAAACGCAAAAAAAGAGACCCACCCAAGCAGGTCTCTTCTTTCCGTCTCCTTTTCTCTAACTTATTCAGCAGTCATGTCAACGATAGGTGCCTCTGGAGCATTCTTCATGACTGAAGCAATGCCGTTGAGCATGTTCTTTTCGTTGGCGTACATTTGGCTTGAACCAACAACCTGGCCATTGGTAGCCTTCAGGCTGAAGAAAGGCTTGCCATTCGAAGCCACCTTCTTATCGAAACGTGCCTCGACCTTGCAGTTTTTCTTCACTGATTCAATACCATTCATGCAGGCTGACTTGGTGGTGTAGCCTTCGCTTGTAAGAATGTTCTGGCCATTGGTGGCCTTCAAGTTGAACTGGAACTCGCCGTTCTTTCTGAGTGTGATAACAAATTTACCCATTTTCTTTCCTTATTTAAGTATTAATAGTTGATTGAATAAAGTTTTCCGTTGGCAAATATAATCAAAATCAGAAAAGTAACAAAAAATTAAATCATTTTTTCAATGGACCAGACAAATGCCCGCAAACCCAGTTCAGGAGCCTTTTTATCGCGTGACTGCAATTCACGGAGGACACCGTCTACCCTATCATCGTCCATCACTGATATGATAGCATTGTTCAACGTAGGCCATGCATGGGTGCCCAAATGCGGCTCACCCGTCACACTGCCATGACCCTTGATTTCATTCCATTCAGTATAGCCTTTCACCCCATTCTGATTCAAAATGGCGGCAATCTCATCGTAATAGGCCTGATTATATGTGATCAATATCGCTTTCATTTTTATCTCTTATCTTTTATCTATTATCTCTTATCTAATATTCTCCGTCGCCGTCAATGCCTTTTCGGCCTTACGCTGCTTACGACGCACCGCACGGGTCTCCAAAGAGCAATACAACGCCGGTATTAATAATAAGGTGATTAATGTTGAAACGGTAAGACCCCATGCAACGGTGACGCCCAAGGCATTCCACATCTCGGCACCCTCGCCACGACCAATGGCCAACGGGATCATACCCAAAACAGTGGTGAGTGTGGTCATCAAAATAGGACGCAGACGGGAACGAGCAGCTTGCACGGTGGCTTCCTTCACCTCTACGCCACGCTCTTCGAGCAAGGTGGTGTAGTCGATAAGCACGATACCGTTCTTCACGACGATACCCATCAAGATCAAGACGCCGACGAAAGCCATGGCACCCAAGGCGGTGTTGGTGGCCCAGAGACCGAGCAACACACCGGTGAAGGTGAATGGCACGGAGAACATGATAACGAAAGGTTTCATCAGGTTTTCGAACTGTGATGCCATCACGATGTAAACCAAGATGATGATGAGGACGAGCAAGGTAAGCAGGTCGCCGAACATCTCCTGTTGGGTCTCGTAGTCACCAGCGATTTTGGTCATGATTTCAGAGGGGATTTCGGTGTCTTCGATGACTTCCTCGCAAATCTTGACCACGTCACTCAGCACCATGCCCTTACCGACGACGGCGGTGACGCTGACCAAACGTTCACGGTCCTTACGCTGGATCTGAGGCGGGGTCAATGATTCAACCACCTCGCCGAGATCGCCGACGCGGACAGGTTGTCCGTAGCTGTTGTAAATCTTGATATCTTCAATGTCTTCGACGCTCTTACGGAACTCAGGGGCGTAACGCACGCGGATGTCATATTCCTCGCCGTCTTCACGGTAGTAGGAACCCACGGAACCATTGATACGGTTCTTGACGTAGGTGGCTGCCGTGGTGCTGTTCAAGCCGTTTAAGGCGAGCTTCTCACGGTCGAAGTCGATCTGGTATTCAGGCGTGTATTCATCACGGCTGACGATGACTTGCAAGATACCTCTTTCACGGAGTTTATGAGCGATTTCGTTGGCCACATTGTCAGTGGTACCGAAGTCATAGCCATAGACCTCGACTTGCACTGTACTCATGCCACCCATGCCACCACCGCCTTCGTTGACGTTGGCTTTCTTGATTTCAGGCATGGCATTGAGCTTGGCCCGAATCTCATCGGCCACCTCGCTGGTCTTGCGCAAACCTGCTTTACGGCGTTCCGTCTTGGTACCAAGGCGCAGGTTGAACGACATGATGTGCGTACCATTGCTTCTCATCGAGGCAAAGGCATTGTCGGAGTCGGCCTGACCGAAGCTGTAGTTACAGATCTTCACTTCGGGGATAGCCATAAAGTCTTCAGCGAGGCTCTTGGCAAAGGCGCCAGTAACGTCTTGTCCGGTACCTGTAGGCAGTTCAATATTGATGCTCAAACGGCCTTCGTCCAACTTAGGCATCATCTCAGTCTTCAGCGTCGGTGCGAGCAGGACAACTGAAAGGACAAACAGCACCAACATTCCGAGAATAATAACGATGCGATGGCCAAGACACCATTTGATAAGGCGGGCATAGCCGTTGCTGATGGCATCCAAGCCCTTGTTGATAGGAGTAAACAGGGCTTTGTGGAACTTGCTCTGGTGAGGGTTCATCACCAACATCTTGGAACACATCATCGGCACCAAAGTCAAGGCACCTGTGGTAGACACAATCATGATGATGGACACGATCCAACCCAACTGCTTGAACATCACACCTGTGGTACCCTTAATCATGGTCAGCGGCAGGAACACGGCCAACATGGTTAAGGTAGAGGCGATAACGGACAGCTGCACCTCTTGGGTGGCGTGCACAGCAGCCTCCTTAGGCCTTGAGCCACGCTCGATATGGGTGGTGATATTCTCCAAGACCACAATGGCGTCGTCCACAACCATACCGATGGCGATGGTCAGTGACGACATAGAGATGATATTCAGGGTATTGCCAGTAGCATACAGATAAATCAACGAAGCCAGCAATGAAATCGGGATGGCCAGCACGATGATGAAGGTGGCGCGCCAACGACCCAAGAAGACGAACACGACCAGCATCACCAAGATGAAGGTGATGAAGATGGTATCACGCAGGTTATTGATGGTGTTTTGGATGGATGTGGATCCGTCCACGATAATGTTCACTTTGACATCCGAAGGCAAGGTATGCTCAATAGCCGCCAGCTGTTTCTTGATGCCCTTGATGACGTTAACGGCGTTGGCATCAGTCTGCTTTTGGATGATGATGGTAGCACCTTGACGGCCGTTGCTGTAGGACTCCTGGATACGTTCCTCAGAGCCGTCGATGACGGTGGCCACATCACGCAGATAGATAGGCGCATTGCCACGTGAACCAACGATGACGTCTTCCATCTCCTTAGCGGAAGTGAATTCCTTCTGGATACGAAGGCTATAGCTGTTGGAGCCGATGTCGATATAGCCAGCAGGCACGTTGCGGTTCTCGGTAGCCAAGGTGTTGGAGATGCTTTCCAAAGTCAGGTTGTAGGCCTCCAACTTGTTCGGGTCGACGTAGACCTGAATTTCACGCTTCGGCGCGCCGTTGGCGGAAACCGTACCCACGCCGCTCACACGAGCCAAAGGAGTGGTGATGCGGTCCTCGATGATCTTGTCCAAAGCCGCCAAACTCTCTTCAGCCGTCACACTGAGAAGCATGATAGGCATATCCTCGGCGTTGAACTTGAACAGAACAGGGTTAGTGGCGCCGTCGGGCAAGTAGTTTCGCACCATGTCGATCTTGTCGCGCACGTTGTTGGTAGCCGTCTCAATGTCGATGCCGCTTTCAAACTCCAAGGAAAGCACAGAGGTGTTCTCACGTGAGGTGGATGAAAGGTGTTTCAGATCAGGAACGGCATTGAGGGTATTCTCAAGGGTTTTGGAGATATTGGTTTCGATATCGGCGGCACTGGCTCCCGGATAGGAAGTCATCACCATGATGAAGTTGGTCTCCATGTTGGGCAATTGGTTGATGGAGAGGTTCATCAGGGAGAATATGCCGAAGATGGCGATGGCAACAAAAACGAGTGCCGTCGTCACCGGATTATTGACTGCAGTTCTTTGTAAACTCATTTTGATCGATGTTAGAAGTCAGAAGAAAGAAGTCAGTTTTTTACAGTGACAGCCGTACCGTTCTTCAGTCTGGCTTGACCTTCAGTGACGATTTGGTCACCTTCGTTGATGCCAGAAACAATCTCATAACGGTTACCCAAGCGGCGACCGAGTTCCACCTTGGTATAGGTGACGGTATTGTCGGCATTGAGCACATAGATGAAATGCTCACCCGATCCTTGTTGCTTGACCACGGCGATATCGGGAACCACCACGTGATGGTTGGTGCCGAAGGTTGCCGTCACGCGGGCAAACATGCCAGGTCGCAGCTTCTGATCCGTATTTTGATAGATCACCTCCACCGGGAAAGTGTGTGTGGCGGAGCTGATGGTTGGATAAATCAGGTTGACCTTGCCTTTGAAGACCATGTCGGGATAGGCATCGACGGCGATGTCGAACTCCATGCCCTTGTTCACTTGAGTAAAGAGGCTCTCAGAGATGTTGATCAGCATCTTCACGGGGACAATCTGCTCCACCACAAAGATGGGTTGGGTCATGGAATACATGTCGCCCTTGTCGTAGTTACGAGCGGTCACCACACCGTTGATGGGACTACGCAGGTAGGTGTTCTCCACCAAGTTGCTATAGGTCTTTTTATTGATTTCCAACGACAACTTGGCCAAATCGTAGTCGGCTTGGGCAAGAGCGCCAATGTTGTACAGCTTGGTCAGACGTTCCAGTTCAACGGAGTCGTTGACATACTGCAAACGGGTCTTGGCCATGTTGACGTCATCCATCTTAGCCAGCAGCTGGCCTTTGCTAACACGGTCGCCCACCTCGGCATTGATGCTTACAATACGGCCGGCGGTCTGCGACACGATGTTGTTGATCGCATACGGCTCGACATTAGAAGTGAAGGTGTTGGTGACATCCACATCCTCGGCTTGTGCGGTAACCACGGTGACCACGGGAGCGGTCTGGGGCTTGCCGGCAGCGTTTTCGTTGGTCTTTGAGCCACAGCCAGCCATCAACAGGGCTGAAGCAATGGCGAAAAAGAAAATCTTTGAGTATTTCATATTTTGATATTTATTTTATTCCTTTCCAATCAGTTCGTCAAGTGATGCCTTAGCCACCATGAAGTTATAGATGGCCTGAGCCTTTGTCAGTTGGGCTTGTTCCAAAGCCACCTGAGCATCATTCAGTTCCACCTGGGTGGCCTTCCCCACTTCATACATCTTCTGTGAGATCTGATAGCTCTTCTCTGCAATCTCCACTGTGGCATTGGCGGCAGTGTAGTTCTTCACGCAAAGGGCAATCTGGTCGTTATAGTTACGGATGGCGATGCGAATCTGGCGCTCGGTATCGATACGCTGCACATCGAGCATATCCATGCCAATCTTGGTTTGCTTGATGTTGTAATGCTTCTGGAAGCCATCAAACACCGGGATGCTAAGGCTTAAGGCGGCATTCGATGAGGGGAACCAACTCAACTTGTCATCGCCCATGGCGCTATAGTTGTAGTTGATGCTTGCTGCTAACGTTGGGATGTATTGCTTTTTCTGCATGCGGAGGTTCGACTCAAGCATACGCGACTGGATGTCGAGTTGGAGCAATGAGCTGTTGTTGCTGATGTCTTCCTCGCTGACGTATGGTGTGAGCAATTCATTCGTATAGTCGTTCAAGTCGCCCACTGTCTCAATTTCTGTATTAAGGTCGAGACCCATCACGGCTTTCAGCTGCCAAGTAGCGAGGAACACCAAGTTCTCGGCGCTCGACACATTAGGTTCGGCACTCATCATGTTCACCTGAGCACGGAGTTTCTCTACCTCCGAAGCCTTACCTACGTTGAAGCGTTGCAGGGTCTTCTCGTAATTCTCGCAAGCGTTTTCATATACCTGATTCATCACATTGAGCGACTCCTTAGCCAACAGCACGCCATAGAAAGCCTGCTTGACTTGTGAGATCATCGACACCTTCGAGGAACGGGCCTGTTCCACTGCCAGCTCCACATCGAGTGCTGAGAGTTTCAGGCTTTCCCAAAGTGAGGCATTCACCAAAGGCATGCTGGCCGAAGCCGATGTAGTGATGTTATTGTCACGACCCACCTTGATTTCCATGGTCTGACCGCCCATATCCATCACCATCACCTGTTTCAGCAGGGTGCGCTGGTACGATCCACTCACGCTGATGTTTGGATAAAGCGATGCGTAACTGCCTTTTTTAGCATAGCCGCTCTTCTCCACCGTCATGTTGGCGATTTTGATGGTGTTACTCTCCGACAACGCAATCTCCAAGGCTTGGTCCAGTGTAATCTTTAAGGGCTCCTGAGCTTTGGCTTCAACAATAAATAAACTGATTATCAATAAGATAAAAAGCGGTTTCAAACGATTCCTTCGCATATCTCCACGTCTTTATTAATAAGATGCAAAGATAGCACTATTTCTTTGATGATACTGGCCATTTCAAAGAATAGTTTGGGTAACTCAAACGGGAATAATGGCGATTCAGGACCATTCATCGAGTTCGAGCCAGCGCATTTCCTTTTCGTCGAGGAGGTCTTTGATCTCTTGCAAGCGGCTGCCCATATCCTGAAGTTGCTGGTAATCCGTCACATTGGCCATCTCCTGATGGATCTGCTCTTTTTCAGCTTCCAATGCAGCAATGTCCGTTGTCAACTGAGCGAACTCACGTTCTTCCTTGAAAGAACGTTTTTTCTTCTCACGTACCGTTTTTTTGGCGGGCTCCTCCTCCACTTTTCGGGTGGTTTGCTGTTGGCGTTCCAGCTGTTCTTTTTCCTTGAGGTAGTCCTTGTATTGGGAATAGTTTCCCATGAAGCCTTTCACCTTGCCATCGCCCTGAAACACGAAGAGTTGATCCACCACTTCATCCATAAAGAAACGGTCGTGCGACACCACCAACAGGCAGCCTTTGTAGGCTTTCAGGAAGTCTTCGAGTTTTTGCAGCGTGAGCAGATCGAGGTCGTTGGTGGGCTCGTCGAGGATGAGGAAGTTGGGGTTGGAGACGAGCACCGTGAGCAGATAAAGCCTACGTTTCTCACCACCTGAGAGCAGCGCGATGGGCTGATGGTGCATCTTATAAGGGAACATGAAGTGCGCCAGCAGTTGGTCTGCCGTATAGACCTGATCCTTGCCGTAGTGTAGCACCTCGGCGATGTCGCGGATGGCGTCGATAACGGTCTTGTTTTCGTCGAATTGTATGCCTTCCTGACGGTAGTAGCCGTAGGTGACGGTATCGCCGACGATAATCTTGCCGCTATCGGGGGCGATATGTCGGGTGATCAAGTTGAGAAAGGTGGACTTCCCCACCCCGTTCTTGCCGATGAGGCCGATGCGCTCGCCACGCTTGAATACATAGTCGAAGTCGCGAAGCACGGCGAGGTCATCGTAGGTCTTGGTGACGTTGTACATCTCCAGGATCTTGCCGCCGAGGCGTTGGGCTTGGAGGCCGAACTGCAGTTTGTCGTCGGTTTCCTGGTAGTGTGCTTTCTCCTTGAGGTCGTAGAAGGCGTCGATACGGCTTTTAGATTTGCCAGTGCGCGCCTGCGGAGTGGATCGTATCCACTCCAGCTCGCGGCGAAGCTGCGACGCCGCCTTGGCAGCGGTGGCGCGCTTGGCCTCTTCTCTCTCCGTACTCTTTCTGACGTAATAGTCGAAGTTGCCGTAATGAGTATAGATCACGCTTTGGTAAAGCTCCAGGATCTTGTTGCACACCCGATCAAGGAAATAACGGTCGTGGGTGACCATCAGCAGGGTGACGCTCGACTGGGAGAGGTATTTCTCCAGCCACTCCACCATCTCCACATCGAGGTGGTTGGTGGGCTCGTCGAGAATCAGCAAATCGGGATCATCAAGCAACACCATAGCTAAAGCCATCCGCTTTACCTGTCCTCCGGAGAGGCTCCCAATCTTCAAATCAAGATCTGTCAGCTCGAAACGGGTGAGCATCTGGATGAGACGTTGCTCGTAGGTCAGCGTCTCCACGGAATCCAAGTCGGAGTGCCCTTGGGCAATGACCTCACGGATGGTCAGCTCGGGATCGTACTGGGGCAGCTGCTCCAGATAGCCCACACGGATATCGTTGGCGAAGGTCACCGTGCCGCTATCCATCGACTCACGGCCCACGATGATCCTGAGCAGCGTCGATTTTCCCGAACCGTTCGAGGCAATCAGCGCGGTTTTGTCGCCTTTCTCAATGCCGAAAGTGACATCGGAGAACAAGGTCTTGATGCCATACGACTTGGAGATACCGTCAACGCTGAGGTAGTTCACTTCTTTGCGCCAAACTTATAGATGCAGGTTTGGGTGTATTGCTCACCTGGATTGAGGATAGGCTTCACAGTGAAGTTATCCTGATGGATGGCATCGGGGAAGTTCAGCGTTTCAAGGACAATGGCACCACGATAGAGGTGTTTGCCCCATTTGCCCTGGGCTTCGCCATTGAAGAAGTTGCCGCTGTAGAACTGCAAACCCATCTGGTCGCTATACACTTCCATGAATCGGCCGCTCTTGGGCTCGTAAAGTGTAGCGTCATTCACCATCTTGCCTTTCAAGGCACCATTAATGACATAGCAGTGATCGTATCCGTGACCCATGGTCAGCTGGATGTGGTCGGCATTGATGTTGTCGCCGATTTTATGTCCTTCAGTGAAGTCAAACGGGGTGTCTTTCACCATCATGAAGTTTCCTGTCGGGATAAGCTCTTCATCCACGATAACCAGTACTTTTCCGTTGATAGTGAGCTCATGGTCGAGAATGGTGTTGCCCTCGCCTTTCAGGTTGAAGAAGCTATGATGCGAGAGGTTGCAAAGCGTAGGCTGGTCGGTAGTAGCCTGATAGTCGATGCGAAACTCATTATCTTGAGTCAAGGTATAGGTCATGGTGATATCCATGTTGCCCGGGAAGCCATCCTGACCGTCAGGAAGCACCACATGCATCACCATAGCGGTATCGTTGGCATTCATCACATCCCAAACCACTCTATCGGTGCCAAGCTCGCCGCCATGAAGGGTGTTTTCGCCATCGTTCTTAGACAGCTGATACTCGGTGTCATTCAAGGTGAACGAAGCATCGGCGATACGGTTGGCGCAACGACCCACCACAGCGCCTAAATAGCGATCACCAGTGTTGTTCAGATACTTGTCGATATGGTCGTAGCCCAAGACGACGTCGCCCATGTTACCCTTACGGTCGGGGGTCCACAATGCCACCACACGGCCACCGTAGTTGGTGACTTGCATGGTAATGTCGCCATTGTGCAGGGTGTAAAGCGACACCTGCTTTCCATCCACTTCCTTGTTGAAATTGGCAGCATCAATAAGCTGCACCTTGGTCTTTCCACAGCTTGCCAGCATCATTGCGATGGCAGCCAAAACGAATACTCTCTTCATGGATTTATTATTTTGCTTATTATTTCTTAATGGAAGGCACGACGAGTACCATTGTATGACACATTCTTTTTATTCTTGAGGAACTTCATGACCATTTCCTCGGTAGTCATATTCCGGCTCTCGCCATCGTCAAGGCTCTCAAAACGAACCGTTGAAGCCATATAGCTGTTCATGGCCACCAGATAGGTAGCGGTTTTCGAGAAACGGCCTTTATTAGGCTTGATGTCGACCGATTGAGGATACCCCTCGGAGTCCGTCTTTAGGATGTAGGTCATACCTGACACATACGATGGATGACGGCCATTTTTCTTATAACTCTCCATAATGAAACGCTCCAGTTGTTCACCCGTCATCCTGAACACCACCACATCGTTGTTAAACGGATCGATGCTATACACATCCTTGATGGTGATGGGACCTTTTTTGAGGTGATCCAGTCTGATGCCGCCGGCATTTTGGAAAGCAAAATCAGCGCCACTTATGGTTTTGATGGCGTCTGTGAACATACATCCGAGTTCCTCCTTCGAGTCGAAGTTGGTGGTTGCCTTTGCCAGCGCCACGCTGAAGTGTTTGTTGTTGTTGAATTCGTTAAGCATAGCCTGCACTTCGGCGTTCTTTTTCTTGAAGTGCTGAACATCGAGCGTCTTCGAAACCACATCGACGAGCTTGCCTTTCCTGAACATAAACAAGGTGAGGCTGGCGTTTTTCAGATTCGAGCCTGCCTGAGTGACCATCACGCCGTTATGCTTTGTAGGGGTTTGAACCAGGGTATGCGAATGTCCACCAAGAATGGCATTAAACATTGGGAAACGTTCTGCCACTTCCAGATCGTCTTCATAACCCAGGTGTGACAGCAGGATATAGACATCCGCTTGATCCCTAAGGGATTGGTAATCGGGTAAAACCTCCATACCTTTCTTAAACTTGACACCTTTAAGATATACTGGATGAGTTGACGGAATGCCTTTGACACCGATTTCCACCAAACCTAACACAGCAACTTTTAATCCTTGGTTTTCAATAATTGTATATGGCTTGATGTCCAAGCCCATTCCTGATGGGATCTCAACATTGGCACAGAGGAACGGAAAATCTGCATCCTCGATGTTCTTTTGAAGTGCCTCCACACCTCCATCCCAATCGTGGTTACCCATCGTGGTTAGGTCAAAGCCCAACTTGTTCATGAAAGCAATCATTGGGTAGTTGGCAGGTTCGTACTGGTCGTTGATCGGGTTGCCTGTACGGTTGTCGCCGGCCGAAAACACCAGCAGCTCAGGATAAACGCCACGCAAACTGTCAAGCAGAGCGGCAAACTGAGGCATCATATCAATGGCTGCATGCATATCGTTTACCGAGACAACAGCGACAACGGCGTTTTTATCGTTACCTGTGGATTGTTCAATGACATTTTCGCAGGAGCAGAAACCTATTGCGACCAACAGAACACTCCATAGGACAAAAAATACGCGTTTCATATTGTTGAAATTTCTTGCAAAAATACATTTTTTTCAGATTTAATAGTATTTTTGCGAAATAATGAGCAGGTCTTTTGAAGGAAGAACGAGTTGGAAGGTGGTGGTTACCAACCTTTTTATCATCGCAATGTGCGGTGCCATGTTCTATTATATCTTCAAATTGCAGGGGTCCATCCAGAACCAGCGCGTCAACATCAACATTCAGAATGACGCGCTCAACTACACCAACCGGTTCACCCAGCTGGTTCACGAAGCTCAGTCGGAGGCCAACCTGTTCGCTTTTACCGACAATCCCGAACACCTGAAGCGCTTTAGCATACTGAACAAGGAAATCAGCGTGTGCGCCGATACCATCCTCGCCCTCCTACCCACCGAGCAAAACGAGCATAGAATCAGGGAAGTGGAAAGGCTCATCCTGCGAAAGGGACAGATCAGCTATGTGCTGTCGCGACAATTCTATTATTACGACCCCTTGGCCGAGATTGACGCCAAGTTGCAGGACTTCTCCCCTGACATGATCACCAACGACTCGGTGAACATCGTGAGTGACCTGAAGCTCCTTTCAGACAAGGCGAGACTGGAGTACAAGAAACGCATCAAGGAATACGAGAAAAAGACCGCTGAGTTGATCATTGACGACAACCATCTTTCAGAGGAAATCGCGGACCTGCTGTTGGCACTGAACGAAGAAATCCTAGAATCCACCAAGTTGGAGATGGAAATCAGCGAAAACATCATCAACGAACATCTGACTGCGTCAACCTATATCGGCGGCGGCGTCCTCATCCTGATCGTCATCTTTGTTATCATGATTCTCAGCGACGTGAGCAAGGGATTCCGTGCCAGAAAAGCAGCCGAAAAAGCCCGTGCCGATGCCGAAGAGGCCAAAAAGAAGACCGAAGAACTGATGGAGAGCCGTCACAAGATGCTCCTGTCGGTTTCACACGACATCAAGAGCCCGCTGACCTCTATCTTGGGTAACCTCGAGCTGATGGACAACACCGGCAACGAAAAAGAAGCCGCCTCCATCCAAAAGTCTGCCGACCACATCCTCGACCTGCTGAATAACCTGTTAGAGTTCTCACGACTGGAACAGGGTATGCTTCAGGTGGAGAAAGAGCCTTTCAACGTGAAACAATTGTGCGAAGAAACGGCTTCGATGTTCGAGCCCATCGCCCATAAGAAGGACCTCGTGTTCGACTTCAAAAACGAGATCAGGTCGAGTCTTTTTGCCAATTCCGACCAACTGAAGATCAAGCAGATCATCAGCAATCTGATTTCCAACGCCATCAAATATACTATCGAGGGCAACATCGGATTCAAGGCGAGCTTCGAGATGGGAAGTCTGGTGTTCCGCGTGCAGGACTCCGGCATCGGCATCCCTAACGACAAGCTGGATGAGATCTTCAAGCCTTTTGTCAGAACCGACAGCGGCAGCAAGATCTCTGAAGGCAGCGGCTACGGCCTCTCCGTGGTGAAAGGTTTCGTCGACCTGTTGGGAGGTACCATCGAGGTGAAGTCGCAGGTGGGCAAAGGAAGTTTGTTCACCGTCAAGATCCCTGTGGAGATTGAGATCATCGAAAACGTTGATAGCCAAGACCGTCCCGCCGAGAGCGTCTCAACAGCCGAACAGGTGGCACAGCAACGCATCTTGATCATCGACGACGACGACACCCTTCTGAACGTGGTGAGTAACATGGTCAAGAGACTTGGCCACCAAGTGATGATCTGCCGCTCGAAAAACGACATCGACGAAGCGCTGCTACATATCGACACCTTCGACTACGTCCTGACCGACCGCGAGATGGGTGCCTTGACGGGTAACGACATCTTGAAACTCTTCAAGCAAGCCGATCCCAACAAGCCTGTGTACCTCATGACGGCACGCATGGACTACGACACCGCCAAAGCCAAAGAGGAAGGCTTCGACGGATTCCTGCAGAAACCGTTCAACCTACAGGATTTGGAAGGCATGTTCGGCCGCCACTTTATGGAAGAGGAGCATGCAACAGAGAGCTCTTTCACCGACTTCACCCAGCTGTGCGACATGATGGGCGGCGACGAGGAAGCCATCCGAGGCATCCTTACCGTCTTTGCCCAGTCGACTGCCGACCATTTGGTGGCTTTGAACGAATGTGTGGAAAACGACGACTTCGTCACCGCCCACGGCCTCTGCCACAAGATGCTCCCCATGTTCATCCAACTGCAGCAGGAAAAGGCTATCCCCTTCCTTTCCAAGATGAATGAGTCGAGAGGCCAAGGCGCCGATGCCTATCCTGAATGGAAAGACGATGCCATCCAGTTCATGGCACAAGCCGATGACTTAATTGAATTGTTATCCGAAAAATACGGGATAGGGTAAGAGATTAAAGATAAAAGATAAAAGTTAAAGCTCGAGGCCTAACTGATGCATCTTATTATATAAGGTTTTCCTATCGATTTGAAGCAAACGCGCCGCCACGGTCTTGTTGCCACGAGCCTTAGCCAATGCTGCCTCGATCTGCTCACGCTCATTGCCTGGACGCAAGGCATAGTCATCGTTCGAAACGGTTGGTTTTTCTATCGTTTCAGGGAAAACTGGGAGATCCTCAGCCTCGATGTAATCGCCTTCGGCAAACAGCACGCAACGACGAATCACATTACGCAGCTCGCGTAGGTTGCCGGTCCAAGGCATCTGTTTCATCTGTGCAATTGCCTTAGGCGAAACGCCCTTGATCTCCTTGCCCAATTCCTCGTTGGCTTGGGCGACAAAGAAGGTAACGAACTCTTCTAAGTCTTCAATACGCTCACGCAACGGAGGCACCTGCAGGGTGAACTCATTGATACGGTGATACAGATCCTGACGGAACTTACCCTGCTCAATAGCTTTCTCGATATTCTCATTGGTAGCGGCCACGATGCGCACATCCACATTGATATCGACCGCCGAACCCACGGGTCTCACCTTCTGCTCCTGCAAGGAACGCAGCAGCTGCATCTGCACCTCGTAAGGCAGGTTGCCTACCTCATCAAGAAACACGGTGCCACCCTTTGCTTGTTCGAAAACGCCTTTTTTGTCGGCAATGGCCGAAGTGAACGAGCCTTTCAGATGTCCGAACAACTCACTGGGAGCCAGCTCTTTGGAGAGACTTCCGCAGTCAACGGCAATAAACGGATTGTCGCGACGGGGGCTGCATTCGTGGATCATCTCCGCGATATATTCCTTACCTGTGCCGCTCTCGCCAAGGATAAGCACTGAGAACTTGGTTGGTGCCACTAGCTCCACATGCTTATAAAGCCGCTTAATGGCTTCACTGCTGCCTTTGACCATCACCTTCTTGGGACGGAAAAGCTCTTCTTCCTCCTGACCGGTCTCGAGCGCCGCTGTGATCTTTTCTTCCAGGAGGCTCGGGTTGATGGGTTTCTTAAGATAGTCGAAAGCGCCCAATTTCATGGCCGACACAGCGGTCTGCACCTCGGCGTATCCTGTCATCACGATGAAAGGCACACGGCTCTTGAGCTGCTCCCTGACCCATGTCATCAGCAGGATGCCGTCTCCGTCGGGAAGACGCAAGTCGGTCAAGATCAGGTCGATCTTTTTGGTGGTAATCTCC
>JAEEGJ010019262.1_pt1 | contig 15073 bp, 10 predicted proteins | sample 8958761 | NCBI WGS metagenome assembly JAEEGJ01 (sample SAMN16246546, study PRJNA631951) | gut metagenome | biome: gut microbiome; feature: rumen; material: RS-attached | host: Bos | place: Iran: Karaj | collected 2018-10 | reverse complement strand
ACAATCGTGGCGGGGAATCCGGCGCAGTTTATCCGCAACCGTTTCGACGACGAACTCGTGCAAATTCTGCTCCAGTGGAAATGGTGGGACAAGCCCGTCGAAGAAATCAACGAGCTTATCCCGATTCTCACGAACAGCGATCTGGAATTTGTCAAGTCACGGGTGAAGGAACTTAGTGTGAGCAAGCCATAATCAGTAGGATTGCGAACACTATTGTGCCGAGGCAGCCGCTACACATGGCTTACCTGTTGCGGTTTCCGCGGCGGATGTAGTCGGCGTCCACGTTCTTTTTCCAAGCGCCTTCGTTGATGCGATTGTTCCGAATGTCGCTCACCAGGCAGCATTCCGCCATATACATGGTTTTAATGCCTTCGCCGTCGTTTACGAAGTTTGCCGCGCGGTCTTCGAGAATGCCGAAGCTTTTCGCGGTTTCGATGGCATCGATGTTTGCACCGAGGAAAATGAATTCCCAGCCGTATTTCTGCTTCTGGCGTTCAATCATCTGCTTCACGCGTTCGGCGGAATACTTGCTGCTTGCGTTTTCGTAGCCGTCGGTAGTGATGACGAAGATGGTCTTTTCGGGGCGGTCTTCATCGCGGGCGTACTTGTGCACGTTTCCTATATGGTGAATGGCGCCGCCGATAGCGTCGAGGAGTGCGGTGCAGCCGCGGGCGTAGTATTCCTTCTCGGTGAGCGGGGCGATGCTTGCGAGCGGTACGCGGTCATGGAGTACCTCACTGCAGTTGTCGAAGAGGATGGTGGAGACGTATGCCTCGCCTGTTTCTTGCTTCTGCTTTTCGATGGTGCTGTTGAATCCCCCGATGGTGTCCTTTTCGAGCCCGCTCATGGATCCGCTGCGGTCGAGGATGAATACGATTTCGGTGAGTCCCTGTTTCATGATAGCCTCCGTGCCGCTATTTGTGCGGCTTAGGTGATGGTCGCTGGCTTGGTGCGTTCGCGCCTTTGCGTTCGCGATCGGTGAACGGAAACAATTATAGATGCTGAAAAGGCAAAAATGGTCGCTTGGCAGGCGACATTTTAAAAGGGACTATTTTGGCGTTTTTAGCGGTTATGCGCCTAGGGATGGTTGCCCGAATTTGAAAAGCATGCTGTTGATTTCCCAGATGTCGTACTTTTCGCGTTCAATGAAAAATTTGACAATCAGGTCACCTGTGTTGGAGGGCGAAAGCGCGAGTCCCGCGCGTGCGAGCAGGTCGGCTGTTTCGTCAAGATTCAGGTGCAGGGCGATGGCGAGCGCGAGCGCTGTCTTCTTGGTGGGCTTGTAATCCACGTTGCTACGGATCTTGGAAAAATGCTTGCGGTCAAGATTCGCCTTCTTGTAGACATCGACATCGTCCAGGTTCTTTTCGTGAATCAAGTGGAAAAGCTTGTCGCAGAAAGTCTCGCCCGGTTTCGCAAGAATGTCGTCGAGGGATTCGGCGCATAGACATTTTGCATTGTCGTGCAGTTTGTCGATGCAATCTTCAATGTTGAGTTTAATGCAATCCCTTTCGCAGTTTGCATTGTTCCAATTGGCGTTCCTGAGAATATCTCGGCGCTGCTTCAAGTAATCGTGTACATCGTCGTATTTGTCTTGTACATAATTGTCGTCGATATAGGCGTGAATATCGCTGTACAGGTCTTCGGAAACTTCGAATGACTTGCGGTCAAAAACGACCAGCTGCACGTCCATCTCGTTTGTCTGCAAAAAGGCGCCGATAGCCTTTAACGCAATCTTCAGCGCGCTGTCCTTGGGGAACTTAAACACGCCGCTTGAAATCAGCGGGAATGCGATTGATTCGCAGCCGAGTTCCTTCGCCTTTTCGAGTGCGCCCGTGTAGCAGTTTTCAAGCGCAAGCATTTCGCCGGAAGCGCCACTGTTCCACTTGGGCCCGACGGTGTGGATGATGTATTTTGCCTTCAAAGCGAATGCGGGGGTCACCGCGACTTCGGCGACCTTCAATGCTCCGACTTTTTCACGTGCCGCAAGCAGTTCCGCGTGGCCAGCCGCCTGGTAAATATGGTACTCCGCGCCACCACCGCAAATGGGGTTCTTGTTTGCGGAATTCACGATGGCGTCGGCCTTGACTTTGGTGATGTCGTTGCGAACAATTTTTAAAGGCATAGTAACAGTCCGGTTTGACCTTAATATAGTTAAAAACCCAAATTTAGGTGCTAAAATAAAAAGGTCACTGAGTGGTACACTGAGCTTGTCGAAGTGACCAAGCAAAAAAGCGCTGGGAGAAATTTTCTTCTGGCGCTTTTCTTTATTTTTCACCCTTCCAGCAGCCTTTCGAACAGTGCGCGATACCCCGCGATATCTTCCAGCTGCATGATGGTCGTAATCTTGTTGCCGGCATCTTTGCTTGACGCCCCGCAGTGGAAAAGTTTCTCGCTGTCGGTCCCGAAATCCAGATAGATGTACCTGTCGTGGAACATGTTCCCCGTGGCGTGAACGTCACCAAGCTCCACATCCGGGCGGGCAGCCCTGAAATCCGCCAGCATGCTCCCGGTCAGGCGGGTGCGTCCGTGCTGCTCGCTGAAAATCTGGACCGAAACACCCTTCACCACGCACCGCAATAAATCGAGCGTCTTTACATCCAGGTAGTCATCTACAATCAGCACCGACTTCTTCGCCATGCCGTAGATTTGCGTGTAGGCGACATCGGCCTCCAGCCGCTGCCCGTTCAGAATCAGAAAGTGCTTGAAGGTGCTCGGGTCGATGAAATTTGCCATGACCTTCTGGAGAAAACTCTCGTTCTGTTCCACCTTGTTAGAAAGCGTGAGGACATCCGTGGCAATCTCGGCGATATCCCGCGTGTTCTGGCTTGTCTGCGTCGCCAGTGCGACCATCCCCGCAGAAACATCCGGCGCGTTCTCCGCCGCAATGTAGTCCTTCATCTGCTTGAAAAGACGGATAAGGGCTTTGCTCTGTGCAGTCGCCTGTTCGCCCTTGAGAACCGTCATGAGCATGTAGATGCCCTGCTCCGTGAAGGCATAAGGAGCGTACCTAACACCGCCCCAACTTGAGGCCGATTTTTTCGACCTCAAGTTATCATTTTGGCTAAATTCATCTGTTTTCGAAGTTTTTTCTGTGGTCAAGGTCGAAATTTTCGACCTCGATAATAACGATATCTCGGCATTATTCAATTGAAAACGAAAATCCACATCAAATTTGGCGATATTATTCTTGACCTGTTCATTAAATCTCTTCGTACTATACCCGTAAATCTCCGCTAGGTCAGCATCGAGCATGACCTTTACCCCGCGGATGGTGTATATCCGCGACTTGAGCAGATTCTCGTCTATCAGGCTAAATTCGGGCTTTTTCGGCGAGAGGGTCACGTTTTTCTTCATTTTTGGCTCCTTTGGCATAAAAAAAAGGACCGTCCCGCCTTTATGCGGAAACGATCCATAATACCACCTTTTCTGGTGCTGGGAGCAATATACAAAAATTTGGCAGTCTTTTTGATGTATATTATTGACAAACTGAAAACCATCAAGCCTATCGTAAGGGACTAGCCGTATGTTCGAATTTTTCAGATACTTCAAGGGCGAAAGGGAGAATCCCTTCGAGAGAGTGGACCAGAACAAGGCGGCGCTCTGGTTCTACGAGCAAGGTTATTCCATCACGGGCGACGAAAGAGGCCTGATTGACGAGTACAGGTGGTACGTGAAGGAATTCCGGGAAGACGACGGCGTGCCCGAAGGCTACAAGGCGCTACTGTTCAACCGGTACATGAAAACAGCCTATTCCGTAGTTGACGCAATCCCGGAGTTCACATCACTGCGGGGCTTCAGACGCCAGCCCCGCAACGCCCCGCTGGATGAGATGTACGGGACAGAAATAATCAAAAAATGGCGTTTAAGGCGTTTTTTTCAGAAAAAAGATGAGGCTACGACAATATTTGTCGCACGTGGAGAGTATATTTAATTATTAGGCAAAAATTTTTTAAAAAATATTTCTTGTAAAAAGGGTTCTTGATATGCTAGAGAATATTTTGGATTTCCTGGGCTCGAAATCTACTCAAAATGGTCTTCTTCTTGTTAATCCGTGCACCGGTAGTGGAAAAACCTATTGCTCGTGCCAGGCGATTTACGATTATACGCACCGTTCTTCAGATGCTCACAAAGTCTATTTTACAACAACGCTTCTAAAGAATTTGCCTGAAGGTGACTTGAGGAGGATTTATAATGATAATAATAATCCAAATTACGACAAAGAAGTTCTTGTCATTAGATCAAATGAGGATTTTGTAAAACGCAATCTGCCAAATGTATCTGTTCCTGAACAGTATAGAAATGATGAATATGAGAATCTAAGCAATTTGATTGAAATTGTCAAAAAAGAAGATTATCTTAAATCTCCTGCGATTTATAGAGAAGAGATACAAAAAAGGTTGACAAAAGCAGAGCGAGAATTTCGTAAATATTTGCGCAGGATTGTTTCGGATGAAATAAGAGGGAGTGCTGACGAAAAGAAACAAATCATTCGGAGCGATAGTCGCTACAAGTGGATAGGTGAAATTTATCCGACTGTTTTTACAGATGATTATAAGATATACCTTCTTTCTGTGAAGAAAATGTTGTATCGTAACGATACTCTTATAAAACCTTCATATCCATTTATTTCTTCAGAAAATTTGAAGAATGCAATTATTTTTATTGACGAATTTGATGCGACGAAAGAAACTATTCAGAGTAGTATTATTGAAGAAGCTGTTAATACTCAGAATGATTATCTTGACATCGTAAAAGAATTGCATTCAAAACTTCACGATTACACACCAGCAAAAGACTTTTACGAACCATATCGAATTTATGCAGAAAGTAAGCCGTATTTACACACATTGGAATCTCTGAAAGCTGATGTTGATCTCCTATTTGAAAAATATGCTTTGGGATTCAATTATAAGACAATTGATGAGTGTGTAGATAGAACTAGAGGGTTTCTTTTCTTTGATGGCTCTTTTAGAAGCTATTTAAAAAACAATCGACATTATATTAGGACTGTTGTTGATGCGACAAGTCGCCAGGTAAAAATCTTTTTTGAAACGAAGGAAGAGTATGATAAAAACAAAAACAATAATATTGATATAAACATTTATTCTTTGCTTCGCGATGTAACGGGATTTTTAAATGATTTTGCTCGATTTGTTGCCAATTGGGCTGAACGATATGCAATATCGGAAAATAAAAGACGTAAGGAAAATAATGAATTGGCTGAAGTTCTTTCCGTTGAAAATGCGGTAAGTACGATTTGTAGTAATTACTTTAAAAATGACCACCTTAATTCTGTTTTGCATGATTTGGTCTTGTCGTCAGCGTTAAGAAATATTCCAAAAAATGATTCAAAAATTGATGATATATCTTTTTTCAATCGGGGATTTAAATTTTTTGAATTCATTGATAGCGACAAGCACAACGAAGAAACGAAAATCAATTTCATTCAGATGAATGATACTCCCGAGAAAATATTGCTTTTTATGGCCAAAAATTGTAAGGTTATAGGCCTTTCTGCTACGGCAAAGATAAAGTCTGTTTTGTCAAATTATTCTATTGAATATTTAAGTGATGAATTAGGCGAATCTTTTGTTCATTTTTCGGAATCATCATATAATCATCTGATAGAAGAGCAAAAAGTAAGATTTGCACTGTATGAAAATGGAACGATTAATGTGTGCGTCGAATCGGTTGATAAGGATAAGGAAAATAAATCCCTAAAGGAACGCTTAGATGGCATTACGGAAGATAAGGATCTTACAAAGAATTTCTTAAGTGTGCTTGATAAGATAGTGCTATCAGCTGGACAAGATAAAAAGTACTATCAAAATCGTTATTGCAATATTTTTGAAACGTTGAAATGTTTTATTGAAGAAGATGAGGTGAAATCTTTGCTTTGCTTAAATATGGCTTTGCCGAAAGAGGGCAATGCAACATTTGACATTGATATATTTAAGAAATTTGTGAAACAATATTCTCAAGTTCATGGTAAGGAAGCGCCGGAAATCAGTGTTTTAAAAACCGAAGATTTTGAGACGGAAAAGAATTCTGTGTTGGAGAGTTTGGCTGGAGCAAAAAAAGTATTCGTTTTTTCGTCATATAAAACAGTTGGGGCTGGGCAAAACTTACAGTATAAAATCCCGAATGGGGAAAAAGTAATTCAAATTTATTCCCGAAATGGAGAAAAAGGAGAAGATAAAGATTTTGATGCAATCTATCTTGGGGATGTTACAAATGTTGTTACCAATGTAGGGGATATAGAAAAAATACAATTAAAAGAACTATTGCAGTTCTTGTTCCAAGTCAAATATCTTTACGAAAATAATGAAATATCTCCAAAAGAATTGCGTTCGCTTGTTCAGACTGGCTTTAAAGCCTATTCAAATGTTCGTGATTTTTCAAAACAAATGGAATCGGTTCGAAATGCTGCAAGTACACGGCGTAAAATCACTCGAGATGTGATTCAAGCTGTAGGTCGTCTTTGCAGAACCAATAATAAAAAGAAAAAAATCTTTATTTTTACAAATAACGATTTGCTTTCTAGCCTTGATACTCATTGCGTGAGACGAGAATTGGTAAATCCAGAACTTAATGCTTTATTTGATTTTGCTGAAAATTACGTCACGCCACTTCCAGAAGAAAAGAAGACAATAGAAAATGAAGCATGTAGAAAATCTGAGAGAGCTAATGCTTATATTAAAGGAATGCTGCAGCGAAATTGGACAGATCGAAGCATGCAACTATGGAAAGAGCTTCGAAACTGTGTTTTGAAATATCCAACAGCCTCAAAGGAAATGGCAAATAAGGAGCAAGTCGTAAATAAATTTTATATTCAGAATTTTGAAAAGAGATCAAATTATCATTTTGCTCAAAAGGGAGATTTTAATGATATCAAGATAAATCTTTTCCAGGATTTTTCTGCATTTAAAAAGGAATTAGATTCTGACTATCAACAGCCAATGTGCGTAAGTGAAGAATCTTGTCGATTGCAAAATTTTTTCATGTACAGAGGAATGAAAGAATTCTTTATAGGAAATGGTTTTGCAACGTATTTCGGTAACGAAGACTTGATTTTATCTCCCGTGCTATTTAATAACATTTACAAAGGCGCTCTTGGCGAGGTTGCAGGAAAATATATTCTTGAGAAGGAACTAAATACTACTTTAAAAGATATAACAAATCCTGATTATTTTGAGTTTTTTGATTTTGAATTGTGTAATGGTGTTTATATTGATTTTAAACATTGGAAAAGAACAATAATTACTGATCCTGATGCGCTTCGTAAACATATTACAGAAAAACTCCATAAAATTGAAGGAAAAAGAGCTTATATTATCAATATCCTTAAGGAAGATGATTTGGACATGATGTCTACTGGAGACGTCATCGAAATTCCATATCTTATTGATGAAAAGGGTAACCCAAATAAAGAAGCTATAAAAGAACTTATGGGAGAAATGCTCAATGTGCGATAATTTTGAAGAAAATGAGTTTCCGATCTTCACCAACAATCTTAAAGTGGAAATTAATAGGAAAAAAGTGGACGAGGAATTCACGGTTTTTCAAATTGGAACTAGTGAATCGTTCTTTAAAAACAATGTTCTTGACATTTCTTCGGAGAAATTCAAGGCACAGTCAACAGCGTATTATCGAAATAATCGCTGGTTTGCCTTGTTTAAGAAGAATTCTATTTCGTTGAATGAGTTCAAAGAGGAAGTTCTGTTAAAAGATGAGAGTGCAATTGTAAATCCGGTAGGTTTATTCGGGCAGGATGCAGGGGCGAAAGATGGTATAACAGATGTTGAACTTGCACAATTGCTCGTAAACTCGTTAAAAAATCGAAATAATGAATTGTTTGCGTATAACAATATTACTGGGAGCCTGTATTATTCGTTTGATACTAAGCCAGGTGCAAAATCTTTTGATTTTTTAAAACTCAGATTTTTCCTTCCGAGACAAGATTCTGATACTATTGCGCTTGAGGCAAATACAGAAACATTTTCAGAGGTTAATGCATTAAAAAAATACAATAAGGCAAAAGCAGAGCCGAATTACGTCTTTGATGATGAAACAGGTGAATTTCGAAAAAGAATCCATAGTGATTATGGGGCGCATTGTCGCTATTTTGATAAGGGTGTTTTAACAAGAAAGGGGGCTCGTCGAAAATTCCTTGATTTTTCGAGCAATGAAAAATTTCTCAAATCAAAATCTGGGATAATAGCGACATTTTTTGCAGATGTAAGGGAAAACCTTAGTGATTATATCGAAATATCCCAAATTCCGTTTACTAGATATAATAGCTACGACAATTCTTTGGATGATTATGAAAACAAACAGTATAAGTCGATTTTACAGAATCGAGGAGTCTGTGTTGTTGATACAGTAGATACCACTGAATCGAAATGGATGAGAGACAAGATTTGTAATTTCTTAAAAGAGAAATATGAATTACAAAATATTTCAAATTGTCGAGAGCTAGGAAAGTATATCATAGAGATTATCCATGACAAAGAATCGGATTTTTATGCGTCAAAAGGTGAATTTGAAAATCCGTTTTTGTTTGAGGATATGAATAAGCCGCAAGATCAGCATAATCTTTATACTGAAAAAGATATTATTCAACACATTACTGTTGAAAATTCTGCTGAGAAAGTAGGTGATGATACTGCTATCAAGGATGTGATGCAAAATATCGTTCAAGAACTGCTTATCAAGGGCGACCTGTATGATAAACATGTTTCTCTTGTCAATTGGAATGAACCTAGAGAATGGACATTTGTAAGATGTGGTACAGGAAAATGGAATAATCAGAAACAATGCTATAATTATATTTACTATCGAATGAAATTATCATGTGAGGGAAATATTACGATTGACTCCATGCCGTCAACGTTTTTCCCTGAAGGTGATTGGGAAATTATTGATGAAATTTTCCGGAAATATAACCATAATAATAAAGTATCTCCTATTGATTGTATCGTGTATGATAGTATTAATAATATTAATGTGATTTATCGTACTAAACAATTTACATTGCCCGATGTAAAAAATTTGTCAGAAACAATAAAGCTTACTGATGGTAACAATACTATAGATAAGAATCTTTTGAAAGCCTATATTGAAAAGTATAGAGAAACTAATCACTTAACACCCTCACAAGAAGGCGCATTTGAAATAATAAATAGGAATATTGAGAATTGTCCTGATAGAGAAATTTCCTTTTCTAAAATTCGTGAGAAAACTGAAGATGGTGAAAAAAGGCGTTTCATTAAACCAAAAACAATAAATGATTTTATTCAATGGTTGTATGAAGAAACGGACAAAGATGGTCATCCTGTTTTGCTTCATGGTCAATTGAAAAGTGGTGAGAACCTATTTAGGCATTTTAATTCTTTATTGGGTGTAAAGTCAGCGGAATTAGACGGTTCGTTCAAATATTTTGTGGGAAAGAAAAAAGAAGCTTTACAAACATCATTGAATTGTTCCTGCGTAATACGTGATGTCATTCCATGGAATCAAGATGGTATGAATCCTGGTGGTAAAATACTCTTTGATGAACTCGCACATATGCTTACTGTTGAATTCGTAAGAAACGGTCAATACACAGTCCTTCCGTTCCCAGTCAAGTACCTGAATGAATATATACGTTTTTGTGAAAAAGATGATTCATTTGAGGAAGAGTCTTAACTGAATAGAAAAGCTGGCGAAAACGCTAGCTTGGGGAAAGGTTTGAAGTTTTAAGTGCGCATTATCCGTGAAGTCACATTTGTGATTTTGGACTAGGAAAAAACGATAGGTTTGATAATAATCAGAGGGTGTTTTACATAAATAACCCCAAATTAGGCTTTTTAAGGCTTGATAGTACCAAAAAGATGAGACAATGTCATTATTTGCCGTGTACCGAAATATATATTTCGTAAAAGAGCAAACATATGTTTATTGTGATTGATGTAGCAAAGGGAATAAAGTGAGACTCCTAATGAATGATTTTGAAAATATGAAGTCCAAGGTCAAGCAGTTTACTATTGACCGCGATTGGGACCAATTCCACAATGGTAAAGATTTAGCTATTGCCCTGTCTGGTGAAGCTGGAGAATTGCTTAATGCGTTTCTCTGGAAAAAGCCTGAAGATGTGAAAATAGAAAAGGTAAGGGAAGAACTTGCCGATGTTCTCAATTATGCATTCTTGATTGCCGATAAGTACAATCTTGATATTGAAGAAATTATGGATGAGAAGCTGAGAATCAATGGCGAAAAATATCCAGTGGACAAGGCCAAGGGGTCTGCCAAGAAATATAACGAATTGTAATTAATAAGCCGGATAATTTCGTGTTTAGAATGTCTCCATCAGCTATAAATATTGAGTTCAAGTTTTCGGTGGTATCGGTGTTTTAAAACAATGCATAAAATTACGTGCTTAAAAAAGAATGTTTGGAAATTTTATCGAGGGAAGATGATTCCTCCGAAACGGATTTTGGAGATATCAAATTATTTAGCGCAGAAATATTCTCTTTATAGAGATTACTTGGACGATGGCTTTGAGAAACGTTTAGTTGACGAAGAATTTATGTCAAGGCTAAATGAGCTTTATTTTATTGAAGCGTTGCTTAACAATAATATGAAACTTAAGCATAAAGGAAATGTTGGACTTGATATCTGGATAGAGGATATAAAGGGATGGGGTGAATTTGTTGCTGCTACAGATGATGTTACTGAGAAAAAAAGAAGCCTAGAAGAAATTTTTTCACCAAACGAAGACTATCACTTGTCTCGCTTGACAAGTGTGATTCACACTAAAATAAGCAAAGCGAAAAGGGACATAAAAAAAGGCCTTTTAAAAGAGAATGAACCGATAATTCTTTTTGTATCTTCAGGATACCTACGTGACCCTTTTTTACGAACGCCCAATGGAACCGTAAGTACGTATTTGCGAACGGTATTTCCGATAGGAGAAACCGTTGTTTATGTTGATCCTTTTGCAAAGACAAGTGAAATGCGTAGAAATTACAAATTGGGAATCTCCAAAAAAGGTATTTCAATTTCTAATGACTTTTTTTTAAAGGAAGAAAATGCTCACATAAGTGCGATTGTGTTCTCTTATCAAACGATTCTGCAACACTATTTTTGTCCAGATGTAAAGTTTGAAAGTGGTGATGATTTTGTGATTATTCATAATCCTTTGGCAAAAAATCCGATTCCTGCTGGATTATTGAGATGTCATCACGAATATAAAAGTACTTTTGCTAATGGAATGCTTTCAATAAAGGATTGTAAACGTTGATTTTTTTTGCTACAATGGTGCTGGAAGAAAAAGGCGATAAAAGATGAATGATAAACTTCAAATTGTATCTGTAGAAGAATTGCTTCAATTGCCATTGAGCATTCCTCCATATCAACGTCCTTATACTTGGAGTACAAAGTCAGCGTCAGTGCTGTTTGCAGATATACAACAGGCGTGTGAAGATCATTTGGCGGAATATCGAATAGGTTCTGTAATTCTTTATAGAAACGGTGATTGCTTTGAAGTTGTGGATGGCCAACAGCGTTTAACTACGTTGTCGATGCTCCTTTATTGTTTAGACATGAACTTTAAAGGAGGATTATTGAAGCAAAATTATAAAGCGGCATCAAGGCAATCTCTAGCTAATAATTATTGCACATTGTCTCAGCTTTGTGCTAATCTTGATGAAGATGCTCGCCAATACATGAAGACATATATCCAAAAACGATGCTCAGTGGTCGTGATTGAGGTGCAGAGTGAGCAGGAGGCTTTTCAATTCTTTGATTCACAAAACTCTAGAGGAAAAGAACTCGCTCCTCACGATTTACTTAAATCATATCATTTAAGAGAAATGAATGATGAATCTGTTTCCGAAAAAACAAAAATCATAAATGAGTGGGAAAATACAAATCAGAAACTGATTGCGAACATTTTTGAAAATACATTGTATCCGTTAGTACGCTGGTATAAAGGTCTTGGTGGATTAGGGTACTCTTCAAAAGAAATAGATGCCTTCAAAGGAGTTCAGAGAAATAACGGTTTTAATTATTCTATTTACCATAGGTCTGCAAATCTTTATATTGAACAAGCAAACCAGAATAAAATATATGAATTGATGTCTAATCAAAAGATATGCCAATTTCAGTTGACTCAGCCGCTGATTGCTGGAAGAAGGTTTTTCAATTATACACTACATTATGTAGAATTGTATCAAACTATTGATAAGAAAATGCAGGTTCTTTTTCCTGAATTGTATAAAGGTGACTATAAAGAGGGACAAAGAGAGCGAGGTGATTGGCTAGTTTATAACTTATTGGTTAACGTGGCTATTTTCTTTATGGATCGATTTGGAGAAAAAGAGCTTACGGATGCTGTTTGTAGGAGTTTGTTCTCTTGGGTATATATGCTGCGAATATCATTATATAGTGTGTATGAAGAATCGGTGAATAAATATGCTTTAGGATTACACTCTTTTAATAATGGTGTTAATATGTTCGCCTTAATCAATCAAATGAATTGTCCCAAGGATCTATATTCTATTCCATTGGCAAGACCTGATCGAAAACAATTAGATTCTGATGAGAAAAAAAGTTATAAAGAACGATTGAATATGTATTTTGATATTTGGAATAAATATTCGGGAATAAAGGTCTAAGATGAAAAAAAATGATGATATGGTCAACTTTAATCAGCCGCAAATGTTGAATATAGTGGAAATATTCAACAATGTTGAGTATGTTGTTCCGATATATCAAAGGAATTATGCCTGGGAGAAAGATCAAATAGAGCAACTGATTCAAGATATTCTTGATGTTCCAAATGAGGTGAATTCTTATTATTTGGGCTGTCTGATTGTAAACAAACTTGATGGAACTCGGTATGAAGTTATTGATGGTCAACAGAGGCTGACAACTCTATATTTGACGATGTTTTGCTTAAGTAGAGATTTTTCTCATTTGGGCGAAATTTCCTTATCGCATATTCAAAAAGGCGCTTTGTCTTTTGAGGCGAGGGAAAAATCAAATGATACCTTGCAAAAAATACAAAATAAACAAGATGAGTCGATTTGGGTTTCGGATGAACTGAAAAGCGGATATAGCCTTGTATTTAACTATCTAAAACAAAAAATCAATAAATCTAGTGATTTTGCTTTTTTTTCTCATCAGTTAGAAAAGGTCAAAATAGCTCGTGTTCAAGTTCCGAAAGAAATAGATTTGAATCACTATTTTGAAATTATGAATACTCGAGGAGAACAGTTAACTCCAGATGAAATTGCTAAAGCAAGAATTCTTGGAATGATAAGGCCTTCTGGAGAAAAGGTTGTAAAAGCAGCGGCGAAAATTTGGGAAGCGTGCGCTATAATGGACTCGTATGTTCAAATGAATTTTGACACGAATTCAAGAAAAAGATTGTTTGGTGAAACATGGATGGATTTAAAATGCAATTCCTTTGATGAGGCTATTTCGCTTTGCAATCTTGAAGAAGAGAAAAAAACAAAGAAGAAAAATGACGATACAGATGATTGCGAACAAAAGGATGTTGAACTTCTTGCATTTTTAGAAACAAAAGCGGTGCTTGAAGAGAAGCGTGTGACTAAGGAGGCTGATAAAGAGGAACAGGAACGTTTTGAATCAGTAATTTCCTTTTCAAATTTTTTACTGCATGTCAATGCTCTTACATTAAAAGATAGTGATAATAATCTCGATGACAAATTCTTCCTAGAAAATCTAAAACATAATTGGAGTGATGCAGAAAGTGCAAAGAATTTTATTTATTGCATGCTAAAATGTCGCTATTTGTTGGACAAGTATATTATAAAGCGCGAATTTTATAAGGACTATCGAAATGAAGGCCGTTGGATGTTACAAGGTATCAAGGCTTATAAAGATGAAAAAAAGAATACGCTGAAACCTCAGTATTTTGGAACATACAATACTTCGGATTACAGTGAAAATGAAGATAAAACCAAGTTTGATACCGAAAAGACAAAGCGGATCCGGACATTGGAAGCGTGCTTAAGGATTACGTATACATCTCCCAAAATGATGCATTGGATTACGAATGTCTTGAGATTGTTGTATGAAAATGAGACGGCTGATTTAATAAGATTATTAGAAGATTATTGTAGAAAGAAAGTTGACGAAAGCGATTATGCCAATAAAACAGGTTTCCAAATAGAACGTATTGTATTTACTTATTTGGATTACTTATTATGGCGAAGTGGTTTTTCGCTTGGAAACGAAAAGATTATTGGAAAAATGGATTTCTACCAATATCAATATCGCAACTCTATTGAGCATTTCTCGCCACAGCATCCTTCTGAAAGAAAAGCGTGGGAAGATGCTGATCTTAACTCGTTTGGCAACCTTGCTTTAGTAACCGTGTCAGGCAATTCTCTTTTCTCAAATAATGAGCCTATTGGTAAAGTCAAGAAAAATGAAAGTATAATTAAGCAAAGCTTGAAGCTAACTATTATGGCGGAGATGACGAAAAAGAATAATGGAGAATGGACGCAAGATATGGCTAAAGAGCACAGAGAAGCAATGCTGAACGTTCTCCAAGAAGATTTAAATTTAATGTCAAAATAGAGGAAATATTATGTCAATATCTTTTAATGTCTACGGCCCGTATAAGGTCCCGGTTGATGGGGGCTCTGCGAAAAAAGGGAAATCCCAATACTTCCAAGTTTCTAGCAAGGAAAATTTGGCGAATTTTTGGGATGAATGCGATATGGGAGATGAAAAAGGGTGCTATGTATTTGTAAACTGCTCCACACCAGTTTATGTCGGGAAGACGAATGTTTCGTTCAAAAAAGAAATATTCACTTCTCATAAAAGAGTTCTCTTGAACAAATTTTTAAATACGGCTTCCAAAAGAAAATTGATGGTATTCTTTATCACGTCCAAGGAGGGTGGCCGTCTGGATGAAATTATTGGCGAGATTGAAGACTATCTGATAATTCAGGCCAAGAGGGCTAACGAAGACTTGCTGAATGAAAAGAATACGACTCCTAAATGGTCGATTCCCGGTATTTATGGCGCGAATAAAATTGGCAAGCCTTCGATGGCT
>JAEEGJ010019261.1_pt1 | contig 15074 bp, 11 predicted proteins | sample 8958761 | NCBI WGS metagenome assembly JAEEGJ01 (sample SAMN16246546, study PRJNA631951) | gut metagenome | biome: gut microbiome; feature: rumen; material: RS-attached | host: Bos | place: Iran: Karaj | collected 2018-10 | reverse complement strand
TGTGGAATTCTAGGTTGCGCAATGCTGAGGAGCGGACCTCGATAATTTCCCCCGTGGACACGTTCGCACTCTGTTTCTTGCCCTCAGCCAAGTGCATTTAATAAAAAGTTTATATTTCAAGAAAGCCAGTAAAATCAAGGCTTTGACGGCATTTATTAGCACTCTTACAAAAAGAGTGCTAATTTTTCGTTGACTTTTAAATTTGGCGGTCATAAACTGTAAAATGATGAGTGAACGAGATGGTTCACATGAAGATTTAACAAAGAAAGAAGGCATTATAAATGGCAAAACACGGCAGTTTATCCATTAACAGCGAAAACATTTTTCCGATTATTAAAAAGTGGTTGTATTCAGACCATGACATATTTTACAGAGAGTTGATTTCAAACGGCTGCGACGCCATTACCAAGCTTAAGAAGCTTGCAATGATGGGCGAGTACGAGCTTCCCGAAGGCTACAAGGGAAGAATTGACGTTATTGCCAATTCCACCGACAAGACCCTTACTTTTATCGATAACGGTCTTGGTATGACGGGTGCGGAAGTTGAGGAGTACATTAACCAGATTGCTTTTTCCGGCGCAACCGACTTTATTTCAAAATACAAGGACAAGGCCAACGAGGACCAGATTATCGGTCACTTCGGTCTTGGATTCTACTCGGCATTTATGGTAGCCAAAGAAGTGCATATCGACACACTTTCCTACAAGCCCGGCTCACAGGCGGTTCACTGGGAGTGCGACGGCGGCACCGAATACAGCATGGAAGAGTGCGAAAAGGCGGAAGTCGGCACCAAGATTACTCTTTTCTTAAACGACGACTGCCTGGAGTTCTGCAACAAATACAAGGCTCGCGAGGTCATCAAGAAGTACTGTTCCTTCATGCCCACAGAGATTTATTTGTCCGAAGGTCCCGACAAGGGCACAGAGACCATCAAGGCTTCGGAGAAGCTTGATTCCGACGTTGTTATCGAAGAGATTAAACCCGAAAAAGAAGGAGACGAGGCAAAACTTAAAATCGAAAGACGCCCCGAACTCTTAAACGAAACCAATCCTTTGTGGACCAAGCACCCCAACGAGTGCACCGACGAAGACTACAAGAAGTTCTACCGTGAAGTCTTCAACGACTACAAGGAGCCTCTTTTCTGGATTCACTTAAATATGGATTACCCCTTCAACTTAAAGGGTATTCTTTATTTCCCCAAGATTAACATGGAGTACGAATCCATCGAAGGCACCATCAAGCTCTACAACAACCAGGTATTCATCGCCGACAACATTAAAGAGGTTATCCCCGAGTTCTTAATGCTCTTAAAGGGCGTTATCGACTGCCCCGACCTTCCTCTTAACGTATCCCGTTCCGCACTTCAGAACGACGGCTTTGTTACCAAGATTTCCGAATACATCACCAAGAAGGTCGCAGACAAGCTCTCCGGCATGTGCAAGACCGACAAAGAAAACTACGAAAAGTACTGGGAAGACATTTCTCCCTTCATCAAATACGGCTGCTTAAAGGACGACAAGTTCTGCGAGAAGATGACAGACTACATTCTTTTTAAGAACTTAGACGGCAAATACATGACCCTTCCCGAGTGCCTCGAAGTTAAGCCCATAGATGTAGAAGAGAACGCTACCGACGAAAGCGGCGAGAAGGTTGAAGCAGAAGTGGTTGACGAAGCTTCCGAAGATGAAAAGAAAGAGAAGACCATCTACTACGTAACCGACGAACAGCAGCAGAGCCAGTACATCAACATGTTCAAGCAGGCCAAGATGGACGCCGTAGTGCTCAAGCACAACATCGACCAGCCCTTCATCTCCCAGCTTGAAGCCAAGAATCAGGGCATTAAGTTCTCAAGAATCGATGCGGACATCACCGACACCTTAAAGAGTAAGACTTCCAAGAAGACTCAGGAAGAACTTGACGCTCAGGCCAAGGACTTAAAGCTTGTATTCGAAAAAGCCCTTAAACTTAAAGACTTAAAGCTTACCGTCGAGAAACTTAAAAACAAGAAGATTGCATCCATGATTACCCTCTCCGAGGAATCACGCAGAATGCAGGATATGATGAAGATGTACGCTATGCCCGGCATGGATCCCAAGATGTTTGGAGCCGAAACCGGCGAAACCCTTATCCTTAACGCCAACCACCCTCTCGTAGAGTACATGAGCGCCCACAAGGACGAGGACGTCTCCCTCTTTGCCGAACAGCTTTACGACCTCGCAAAGCTCCAGCAGGCACCCCTCGCTCCCGAAGAGATGACCAAGTTCATCCAGCGCAGCAACGACATCCTCTTAAAACTTACAGAGCAGTAAAACCTTTGCCCCGTGCACCGCACGGGGCTTTTTTTACCCTTTGGGCTTGGCCGATTCGCCTACCTTTCTCACACCTCATCAAAGAGCAAAAGTATGTCCCCCGGACACGTTCGCACTCTGTTCTTTGGCGTAACGGACACGTAAGCGGCTTGAGGAACACCCGCTAAGTGCCGACGCGTCGAAAAGGTCCGGCTGACATACTTTTGCTCTTTGATGAGCCGAATGCAACTGAACGATATCGGCCAAGCCTCCGGACACATTGCACACAATTTAATTATTAAAAAAGTATAAACCCTATTGACAAATAAAAAGAATTGCGTACAATCGAATTATACGTGATGCAAACGAACGGAGGTGTCGTATGAAAGTAGCAATCAGATATTTTACAAGAACCGGTAACACTGAAAAGCTTGCCAAGGCTATTTCGGAAGCATTAGAGATAGCAGCTGAGACTGTTGATAAGCCCCTTGAAGAAAAGGTTGACCTTTTGTTTTTGGGCAGTTCCGTATATGCGGCCGGTGTGGACGATGAAGTCAAAGAGTTTCTAAGAAGCAATAAGGACAAGATTGGAACACTTGTTAATTTCAGTACGGCGGCACTTCTGCCTTCAACCTATAATCAGGTGAAGAAACTTGCCGAAGCTCTTAATATCGAAGTGTGTGACAAAGAATTTCATTGCCGTGGATCCTTTGGCCCGCTTCATAAAGACCGTCCCGATGCTCATGATTGTCAGGCGGTTAAAACCTTTGCAAAGAGCGTGGCAGGCTGTTAATTGTATCGCGCCTAAAATAACTCCTTTTTATATTCCATTTTTTACCCTTTTACCCCGAAGTCCCCATACTTCGGGGTTTAAACTTTTTATGGGACAAAAGATAGTGTATAATGCAGACATAGGTATTGTGAGGTGAATTATGAAACGGATAGCAAGGGGGATTATTTGTATCATGGCATTCATGGGTTTAGGCATGCTGTTGTTTGGCTGCGATAAAAAGAAGGATACCGATGTAAGCGTTAAGCCGGTGGTGATTCCTGAGGGGGATTTTTATTCTTTTACCTATAGGCCGGGGTACAGCGACATGGACGGAGGTTACCACTGCTGCGAACTTAAGCAGACGGAAGCCGGCGACTGGATTATTACAGATACCGACCGCGAAGAAATCGGCGCGCCGGAAATTGTCACCACTTATGCGGCATCCGCAGAGGCCGTAGCTGACTTCGCGGCATTCCTTAAGGAGAAAAAAGTTCTTTCGCTTGAAAACCGTAAAGACAGCGATGAATTTGTGACGGACTACAGCTCCTGGAGTTTTTCTTTTGTATTCATAACGGAGCAGGACGGTAAAAAGAACCGTGACGGGCGCAGTATTTCACAGTACAAAAAATACTATGACAAGGACTATGAGACAATTAATGAGATAAGGGAGCGCTTCATAGCCCTTTACGGAGATATGATTTCCAAAGAAGAAGTAACTGAAGAGTAATTTATAAGCCGAGCTTATTGCCCGGCTTTTTTTATGCAAAAAAAAGCCCCGCGTGAAAGCGGGGCGGAGGAAAGGTAGTATGCGATTTACTGTAATACGGTGATTCTTCTCTTAAGAGATACGGTGAAGCTTGCAAGCTCGGGAAGCTTAACGTACTTGGTCATTACTACGTAACCGAGGAAACCGCCGAGGGTGTTGCAGATAAGGTCGTCTGCATCGAATAAACGATAGGAACCGCTGTAGGTGAAGAATAAACCTGTAAGCTGACCAACCTCGATGAAAAGGGAGAGGAGGAAGGAAACAAGGATTACGTTCTTCTTGGAAAAGCCGAAGCGGTAAGTAAGGATCATGCCGAAGGGAACGGTCATTACGATGTTGAAAAGAACCTGTAATACGCTCTCAAGGCTTCTTTCTTTTGCAATGTCGAAGATGAAGCTGCCGGGAAGGAAGCGTCCGTGGTAACCTGCAAGTGTTGCTGCCTTTTCCGCATCGGGAAGGGGGAAGAACACAAGCATGAGAACGATAATCATGTATGCTACTGCAAGCTGATCTGCAAAGAAGCTTACGATATTAAGTTTTTTGGAAGCAAGTGCCCATATAACAAGGATTGCCGCAACTGTGGGAGCGATTGCTCCGTAAATCTTTAATCCTTCGAGAATGCTTGAAAACCATGTCATCATTTTTGTGTCCTCCGTGTTTCGTATCTTGTGATTTAAGTATATTTCGAGGAGGCGTTTGAAAAAATCGAATGCCCTTACACTTTGGGGGACACTTCTTACAAATTCTTACAGCGTCGTCACATTTTCCGTCACAATTATTTCAGCCTAAAGTTTTGGGTGAATTGTTCCACAATTTGACAAAAAAATGCTATAATGTATCAGTAAGATTAAAAATGCGTTATTATGCGCTTTTTTATCAATTTGAGTGGAGAGTTTGCCCGAAAAAGGGCTTAAGTAGTTGTTAATGAGGCGGACGGTAGAAAGAATCTTAAACGGACAATTCGATTATGAGAAGGGGTCTTTGGACCTTTCTTTGTCGCGGATTGAACTTACCCTTGCTCCGGGTGAGATTTATACCGGCAGTTTCTTTATCAGAGCGGTGAAGGGCAAGCTTACGGAGGGAAGGGTCTATTCCTCCGATATCCGCATGGAACTTATTGTGGACAGTTTTAACGGCACCGAGTCGGAAATCGGCTACACTTTCTCTGCAAGAGGACTTGAGGAGGGGGATGTTTCCAAAGGAGAGTTTTCCATCATCTCCAATCAGGGCGAATACTATCTTCCCTACGTCGTATCGGTGATGAAGAAAAACATCGAGTCAAGCCTCGGCAGCATCAAAAATCTTTTCCATTTCACCAATTTAGCCAAATCAGACTGGAACGAAGCGGTTAAGCTCTTTTATTCCGAAGACTTTATTACCCTGTTTTCGGGCACCGACCTTCGATACAAAAAGTTATATCTGGGACTTTCACGTTTCTACGGCAATGAACAGAACGTGGAAGAGTTTCTGCTGTCCATCAATAAAAAGCAGCCGGTTGAATACATACCGGAGCGCACCCAGATTACCATAGAGGACCCTGTGGCCATTGCGGAAGAATGCATTAACATTACCCGTAACGGCTGGGGCTACACTTTCTTAAATGTCGAGTCTGACGGAGATTTCATAAGCTTTACCAAGTCCACCGTCACGGATGATGATTTCCTCGGCAATTATTTAAGCTTTCCCGTGCTTATCAATCCCGACAATCTTCACGGGGGAGTAAACTTTGGCAAAATAAGATTCTTTAATGCATATACTTCTTTTGAAGTAAACGTGTCCGTTTCAAGCGAAGTCGTTACCAAGTCGGAGCTTTCAAGGCACCTTGAGATGCTTAACTCAAGCTATGACATGTTTACCTACTATGAGGCTTTCAGAACCCGTAAGATTGCCCTCGGAACCTGGCTTACCGAGACCGGGCGCATTGTGGACCGCATGCGTGAGATCAGCCCCGATTTGCTCTATCCCAAGCTTTTCAAGGCCCAGCTCTTAATGATTGAAGAGCGCTACAACGAGGCAAAATGGATACTGGATCAGGCGGAGAATGAGCTTCATGACAACCCTGATATCAATTCCTCGGCTCTCTGGGCATATTATTTGTACCTTACCACCCTGTACAGCAGGGAAGACAGCTATATAGACACGGTCACCGACGAAATTTCCAAGATTTACTCAAGCGACCCTTCGGACTGGAGGGTAGGCTGGATGCTTTTGTATCTCTCCGAGGAATTTGCGGTGAGCCCTTCCAAGAAATGGCTCTTTATCAGACAGCAGATTGAAACAGGCTGTATCAGCCCCATGTTCTACGTTGAAGCGGTTAATATGCTTAATGCCAACCCCACGCTTCTTACCAATCTCTCCGATTACGAGATTAAGGTGATTAACTATGCGGTTCAAAACGAACTCTTATCCGACGACGTATGCGACCAGTTTGTATATCTTTGCTCCAAAGAAAAAGAATACTCAAAGCGTCTCTGGAGTCTTCTTAAGAAGTGTTACGACCAAAAGCCCGACGCAGACAAGCTTCTTATAATCTGTGATTTCTTAATCAAGGGCGACAGACGCGACGGGGAAGCTCACGACTGGTACGAGTTAGGTGTGCTGTCGGAGGTTCGCGCCACCAGACTTTACGAATATTACATGGAATCCATGGATATCACACAGGACAATAATATCCCCAAGATGGTATTCCTTTATTTCTCATACGAGAGCAATATAGGGAGAGACTATGCCGCCTACCTTTTTGCCAAGGTTATAGCGGCCAGGGAAGAGATGCCCGACATTTATGAGAATTATCGGGATCGGATAGAGCGCTTCAGCGTGGACTGTATATCCGCAGGCCTTATCAACAGAGACCTTGTAACTATTTACAAACACGTTTATGCCCATGCGGAGCTTGACAAGTCCCTTGCGGACAATATGGTACGCCTTCTTTTTACCCACAAGATTACCGTGGACAATTTAAGTCTTACGAAGGTTGTGGTGTACCAGAGCCGCGAGAACGTGGAGACGGTTTACCCCATAGAAAACGGCGAGGCTTACGTGCCCCTATACACCAAAGACTTCGAAGTAATGTTTGAAGACAATTTCTCCAACAGATACTCCGTAAGCTCCAAATACGACCTTGAGATGCTCATGGTACCGGGCAAGCTTGCATCCAGCCTTATCCCCATGATTCACGGCAACCTCGAGTTTGATGTATATGTCTGCGAGTGCAGCTCCGAAACCGTTGAGATTAACGAAGAGACGAGAGAACGCTACGCCAACATCTTAGGCGACCCTCGCATAGACAAAGAATACAAGTCCGAAGTCCGCTCAAAACTCATGGACTACTACTACGACAAAGACAGAATCCGCGAGCTTGACGAAGTCTTATCAGAACTTGAGCCCATGGACATGTCGGTCAAAGAACGCATCACCGCAGAACGGTTCCTGGTAATAAGAGGTATGTATGATACCGCCATTGAATGGGTTAAGCGCTTCGGCACCGAAAGCATAGAGATAAGAGACCTCGTAAAGCTTTGCTCCAAACTTATCTACAGAGACGAGTACGAGCCCGACGAGCGCCTCGTAAAGATTGCCGCTACAGCTTTCTTTAACGGCAAATACGACGAGGTAATCCTTAAATACCTTGCGGACAATTACTGCGGCATGACCAAGGACCTTCGCAAGATTTTCAAGGCCTGCGAGAACTTTAACCTCGACACGTACAAAATGTGTGAGAACCTCATACTTCAGATGCTCTATACAGGATACTTCGTATCCGAGCGTATGGAGGTGTACAAAAAATACGTGCAGGGTGGCGGCAACAGCGACATTAAGCTTGCTTTTCTCTCCAAATGTTCTTTTGACTACTTCGTCAAAGAAACCATTATGGAGCAGGATGTATTCACGGAGCTTACCAAGGCTCACTTAAGGGGCGAGCCCATTCAGACCGTCAGCATGCTGGCATATCTTAAGTATTATTCCGAGAATCCCATGAAGGTGGGTGAGACGGAAGCATCCATTATCGGGGAATATCTGACTAAGCTTATTAACGAGGGCATTTACATGTCCTTCTTTAAGAACTTCCTTGACGAGCGGGGAATCGAGCTTAGCAGATTCTCGGACAAGACCATTATCGAGTACAAGACAGACCCCGGAAAAAGGGTATTCATTCACTACATTATCGAAGGTGACGACGAAGAAAACGGCGAGTATGTTACCGAGGAGATGCGTGATATGTACGGCGGAGTTCATGCCAAGGCTTTTGTACTTTTCTTTGGCGAGAACCTTTTATACTACATCACCGAGGAGAATGACGAGGGCGAGGAGTTCTTAACGGAGAGCGCCAGCATCCAGAAGAGCGATATCAGTCGTGAAATTGCGGATTCCTGCTTTAACGCCATCAATGACATCGTCATCGCTAAGACCCTTCGCGACTACGATACGGTGGACAATCTTTTGTACGATTATTACAAACACGACCATGTGGTCAAAAATATGTTTACGATTTTGTAAGGAAACCATAAATGGATTTATTCGGAGATTTGAGAAAACCGAATACAGATGAATTTGCGGTGGGCTTTGACTTAACCGACTCCTATTCGCAGGTGAGCTTCTGCCGTTTCGGAGACGACAAGGCGGATACGCTCTCTGTGGTGCCGGGAGGAGCCTCTTACCTTATTCCCACGGCTTTGTTCAAAAGAAGAGAGGTCAACCAGTGGTTTGCGGGCGCGGAAGCCCTTAAGAACCGGGAAAATGACGGTTTCTTTGTGGACAGGCTCTTAGAGAGAGCGGTTTCAGAGGGCGAAATCCAGGTGGGAGACGAATCCTTCAGACCTTCTGCTCTTATAGCATTGTTTATGAAGCGTACCCTCTCGCTTCTCAGCATGACCGTGCCCCTCAGCAAGATAGCTTCACTCATGATTACCGTTTCTTCTTTGGACGATAAGATGGTGGAGGTACTTACGGAAGTTGTGGCATCCCTGGGACTTAAGACGGAGAATGTCTTTTTCCAGAACCACATGGAAAGCTTTTACTACTATACGATTTATCAGGATACTGCTCTATGGACGAGAGACGTGCTTCTTCTTGATTTTTCCGAGGAACACCTTAAATCCTTCAGAATGGAGTGCAACAAAAACACCACTCCCATAGTGGCTTTTATAGATCCCGGTTCCTATCTTTCTTTTAAAACCGCGGATATTACGGATTTAATCATCAATTCCGATGAGGCCAGATACGCCGACAGAGAGTTAAACAGACTCCTTGATGAAATATGCGAGGGCAGAACGTTTTCTTCTGTATACTTTATCGGCGACAATTTCAGACAGGAAATATTCGGCGACACCGTCAGAAACATGTGCAAGCGCGGCAGAGTGTTCGAGGGTAATAACTTATACTCCAAGGGCGCCGCTTTTTCCGCAAAAGACAAGCTTAAAAAGACGGAACTGAGCGAAAGCCACGTATTCCTTGGCAACGACAAGCTTAAGGCCAATGTAGGTCTTAACGTATTAAAGAGAGGGGAGCCCGGCTACCTTGCGCTTCTTGATGCAGGCGTTAACTGGTTTGAGGCAACGGGAGCCTGCGAGGTGATACTTGACAAGGGCAACAAGATTTCTTTTGTCATCACTCCCTTAACGGGCAAGAATCCGGAAATTGTGGACATTACCCTTTCGGACCTTCCCAAACGCCCGCCCCGCACTTCGAGAGTGAGAGTGGAGGTTTCCATGCTTTCCGAGATGCGTATGCAGGTTATCGTTAAGGATATGGGCTTCGGCGAGCTCTTCAAAGCTTCGGATACCACGTGGAAGGAGGTTATCAATCTATGACCAACAGAGTACTTACCACAGTGGGCCGGGTTGCGGCGAGCCCTTATTATTTTGAAAAGGTCTATGCGAACCTTTACTCCATGGAGGAGCTTTGCTACGTCCTTTATGAGAACGCTTTTCTAATCGACAAAGACATCCTCGACAAAAAGCTTGTGGAGTGGATAGACAAAGAATGCGGTCTTACGGACCTTGCCAGAAACCTTTACATGCTTATTAACACAAACGCTTTACCCGGAGCATTTGTGGGCACAATTCTTGAATACGTGGGCTACTACACACAGGATGAAATAGAGAAGGCGGAGAGCATTCTTCGCATGAATGTTTCATTGAACGTGTTTGAAAAGTGGAAAGCCAAGGCGGATTTTTTGTACGAGAACAAACACTATTATCTTGCCATCAAAGAATACGAGAGAGTTCTGGCAAGTATCGACGACGAAGAAACCGACCTTTGCAGCCGCATTTACAATAACATGGGAGTCACCTACATGGCTCTCCGCATTTACGATACGGCCGTGGAATGTTTCAAAAAGGCCTACGAAATCAACAATGACGCCAATGCTTTCAGGCACCTTCTTACAGCCGAAAGAATGCGCCTTCCCGAGGCGGAATACATTAAGCTTATAGCCGACTCCGAGGACGCCTACCGTATGAGTATCCCCATCGAGGGCGAAATTGAGGAGCTTCAGGCTGAATTTGACGCTTCCGACAAGGCAAGGCATCTAAAGAGCCTTTTCGAACTTAAGGACCAAAAGGACGCGGCTCTTTACTACGACGAAATAACCGTCCTTACACAGAATCTCAAAGAAGAGTACAGAGACATCGTTTTGGAAAACGGCGATTTATAGCGCCATAGGGGAATGTAATGGGATTTTTTGGAAAACTCTTTAAGAAAAAGAATACTCCCACCAGCGAATGGGACGAGCTTACAGACTCAAGGGACAGGATTAACATGTCCGACCCATTCACAAGGGAGCAGTATGTTATCAGCTGCCTCGAGCAGATGAAGGATGCCTCCGACGAAATCGACAGGATTAACGACGAATACTCAACCGTCACTTCCTATCTTACGGACATGGAAGAAATCGAGGCTCTCGAGGGAGAAGACAAAAAAGAACTTGAGGACATAGCCCGCCAGATTCACGACTTAAGAAAGGACCATGACAAATATTCCAAGACTCCGCCCCTTATGACGGACAAAGAATACGACCACATGGAATCCATAATAGCCGACGTTCCGGAGGGCATCGAGAAGCTGTTAAAAGAAGAGGACTACAAGGCCAAAGTCAAAAGCGACCTTGCAAGGATCGATACAGAGAGAACGGCCTATTACATGCGCCACAGAGAGGTTAAGAGCAACCTCGAGAATACCAGGGGCATTGCCACCATTACCATGGTTGCGGCAGCAGTACTGGTGGTCATTCTTTTTCTTTTGCAGGTGGGACTGAAGCTTGATGTGGCCATCGGATACTACATCACTATAGGTATCGCTGCCATAGCCATCACTTGGGTATACGTCAAATACACGGATTACGCTTCCGAGAAAAAGAAGATTGAGAATACGTCCAATAGCCTTATTTTGCTGGAGAACAAAGTCAAAATAAGGTATGTCAACAATAAAAACCTGCTTGATTACCTATACGCCAAATATCAGGTATCAAGCGCCGCGGAGCTTAAGGACCTGCATGAAAGATATTTAAAGGAGCGGGAGGCGAGGCGTTCTTTTGAAAAGAATGAGGCGGCTTACGAAACCGCAACCGCAAGGCTTTTAAGACGCTTAAGGAACCTTCGCATCAAGGACCCCGATGTGTGGGTGCATCAGTCCGACGCCATATATGACAACAGGGAAATGGTGGAAGTGCGCCACAACCTTATAGGCATGCGTCAGAAATTAAGAAAACAGCTTGAATACAATCAATCCATCGCTTCGGAAGCAAGAGACGAGGTCAAGGACGTTATGATGAGATATCCCGAAGCCCAGAAATCCCTGATGGAGATTGTGAATAAATACGGACAGAAATAATGAGAAGAGGTATATAAATGATTAAGAACATTGTATTTGACATCGGAAACGTCCTGGTGGACTTTGGATGGAAGCCTTTCTTTGAACGGTTTAACATCACCGATGAGGAACTTGACAAAATCGCCAAGGCTACGGTTTACGATCCTATCTGGAACGAAATCGACAGAGGCGTAATGTCCGAGGAAGAAATCCTTGAGCGCTTTGTGGCCAATGCTCCCGACATGGAGAGTAAGATTCGCGAGATTTACGAGAATTTCCAGGGGCTTCTCAAGATATTCGACTACACCAGAGGCTGGATTATCGATTTAAAAAGAAGGGGCTACAAGGTATACTGCCTTTCAAATATGTCCTTTAAGGCGGTGAGAGAGTGCTGGGATGCTTTAAGCTTTATCGAGGAGCTGGACGGCTACATCTTAAGCTGCGACGTTAAGAAGACCAAACCCGAGCCGGAGATTTACGAGCTTCTTTTTAAGAAGTACAATTTAAAGCCCGAGGAATGTATCTTCATCGACGACCTTGAGAAGAATATCGAAGGCGGCAAGGCAGCAGGCATGCACACTATTCTGTTTAAGGGTGTCAAAGAAACCGAGGAGCAGATTGCCAAAATTGTGGGAGAGCAGGGCTTTACATCTTCCTACACCAAAGGACAGAGAATTGCGGCGGTTATATGTCTTGCACTTATCGTTCTTTTGTATCTTGCTACGGCGGTACTTGCTTTTATCAAGACTCCTTTTGCAAGGCAGATGTTCAGAATCACTTTGGGCGCAACCCTTATACTGCCTATTCTTACATGGATATACATCTGGCTCGCAGGCAAGCTTACGGGTAAGCGCACCATCGCCGATTTTAAATTCTTTGAAAACGACAAATAACATGTTTTATTGCAAATATAATTCTGCTGTGATACACTACGTGCGTGGCGTTTTACGAAGACAACGCATTTACTTAGGAGATTTGAGAGGTTAATTATGGCACAGACATTACTTGAAAAGTGGCGTAACAGCGCCTATTCCGAAGAACAGGATCAGAAGAAGCTCCAGGAACTTTGGAACGATTATTTTGAAAAAGAAAAAGGTATTTACGAGAAACTTTTAAAGAATCCCGATGATGTGGTAACCGGTACCGTTGCAGAACTTGCCAAGAAGTATAAGGTTTCACAGATGATTATGACCGGTTTCCTTGACGGTATCAACGATTCCCTTAAGAATCCCAACCCCATCGAGACCATGGAAGCAGACACCGAAGTTAACTTAGGCTTTGACAAAGAGCTTCTTTATAAGAACATGGTAGCTGCAGGCGCAGACTGGCTCTACAAGCTTCCTCAGTGGAACGCTATTTTCAGTGAAGAGAAGCAGCAGGAACTCTACAAAGAGCAGAAGGCTTCCCAGACCATCCGTAAAGAAGCAAAGGTTTATCCCAACGATCCCTGCCCTTGCGGAAGCGGCAAGAAGTACAAAAAGTGCTGCGGCAGAAACAAGTAATTTTTGATAACTATATGGGCATCTCGAAAGAGATGCCTATTCTTTAACAGGTATTGGGTATAATAAGAAATGGACGTTTGACAGGAGGGTTACTACATGATTGGTATTATTTCTGCAATGGACAGCGAGATGAAAGAACTGGTGCGTCTCCTTAAGGATAAAAAGAAGAAGATGCATGCAGGCCTTGACTACTACACAGGCAAACTTAACGGCGTGGAAGTTGTAATATGCCGCTGCGGTGTGGGTAAGGTTAATGCGGCCATGCATACGCAGATTCTTATAGACCTTTATAAGCCCAAGGCTTTGATTCAGAACGGTATTGCGGGAAGCTTAAGTCCCGATGTGGGAGCTTTCGACCTTGTAATCGGAAGCGAGCTTGTATACCATGACATGCAGGACTTCGTCATTAAGAATTTCGAACCCCTTGAGCCCGTATACTACTCTGACGAGAAGCTTCTCAATAAAGCCATCGAGGTAGCCGGCGATGAAGGCGGCGTTCACGTGGGACGTATCGCTACCGGAGATACTTTCGTATCTTCGTCCAAAGAAAAGCAGGATATCTATAAGCGCACCAAAGCGCTTTGTACCGAAATGGAGGGCTGTGCGGTAGCTCATACGGCTTTCCTCAACAAGATTCCTTTTGTGGTAATCCGTTGCATCTCAGACTCTGCCGATGACAACGCATCCGTTGATTTTGACGAGTTCCAGAATGTTGCTTCGGACTGCCTGGTGGATATGATTACGCATTTGGTGAAGAAAATATAATAAAAATAAGGCGGTGGCGTGGTTCACCGTCTTTTTTTTGTGAATAATTAATGTTAAAATATAGCATTGAGATTATTTGGGAACATGGAGTATTTATGCACACGGATAATAATATTTTAAGAGCAGTGTCGGCGGCTTTTTTGGCAGCTGTAATCATGCTTTCGGGATGCGCGGAAAAGATACCTGCGGAAGTGTCCTCGGTTTCGGAGAGCATTTCGGAAGCCGATACACAGACCGAAGAGCAGGCAGAAACAGAGACTCAGGATTCAGAGCCGGAAAAAAGAGAAGTTAATGAAGACAGATATTATCTGTACAAATTCGAAACAGGAGATTACGTCGCCTTTCACGAGGATATAGAGGCCATGGGACTTGACAAATACTATGTGGAGTTGAGACAAGACGGGACGGGAGAAATAAGCATATTGGGCTCCACGGCTGATTTGAAATGGGAGGATGACGGACGCCTCTTTGTGGATACATATGCCGATGCTGCATTTGAACGGTACGGTGATGTTGTACATGTTATTTCTTTTGCCTCGGTTTATACCTTTGTAAGGGACGGAGTTGAAGCAGACCCCGATAAAATTCCGACTGTAAAAGGAACCGGCCTTCACTATTATCTAGATCCGGGGGATTGGGGAGGCGGAAAAGAATATGAAACCGATACCGAAGAAGAATCAGGCGGCGACTACGAAAGCAGTGTGTTTTACAAGCGTCTTACGGAACCGCATTGCGGAGGCTCCATCAGAGAGTATGCCGTGGCACTTGCTAAGTCTCAGTTATGGTATCACGAAGGAAACAGTGAAAATGACCTTTGCGGACTTAACGCCCTGGGCGACAGGGAATATACGGAATACGGAAGGTATTGTAACAGTCAGGGAACATACTGGGGCAGTGAATTTGTGACCTGGTGCGTAAGAATGAGTGGGCTTCCTTTTGACAGTTTCGCAGACAGTACAGTTGCCAACGCGTCTCATTTTACCGATGGGACCTCGGCCCGGTATTATGAGTGGTCCGATACAGCGTATGCGGGAGGGACGATTTATCCCAGAAAAGGGGACATTCTGCTCTTTAAATTCAATTCGGAACCCTGTGGGCCCGATGATTCAGTGGATCAGGCGGTTTTGGTTGAATATGTTACACCGCCGGAGAATGGAATTATTACGTTTCGC
>JAEEGJ010019258.1_pt1 | contig 15075 bp, 12 predicted proteins | sample 8958761 | NCBI WGS metagenome assembly JAEEGJ01 (sample SAMN16246546, study PRJNA631951) | gut metagenome | biome: gut microbiome; feature: rumen; material: RS-attached | host: Bos | place: Iran: Karaj | collected 2018-10 | reverse complement strand
TCAGAAATATAAACGATCTTTTAAACATTGATGAATGTTACAAAGATGTTATCGTTCAGGTTGTATTAAAAGACGTATCTATAAACGGTATCGGGCTTTTTGCCCAGGAAAAGCTTCCGGAGCAGTCAGAGCTTTCCATTATGATACCTACAGAATACGGTATCATACAGGCTGTCTGCACTCCTGTGCGTACCTTTGTAGACCACGAAGCAGAATATCACTATTTTTATGGCTGCAGGCTTTTAAAAGTTTCTGCCAATATCTCAAGGATACTTGTGTCGCTGCAGAGACGCCAGATGGCCATAAACAGGTTCCAAAAAGGAAAACCAACTTAATTTAGATTGGCTCGAAAAAATACGCTCCTATCCTGTCGGACATGAAGATACGAAGATGTTTTTCTATGGTTAAAATGATTCACCTTAAGGTATGAGAGAATAAGCAGTTTATCGATGAGGTGAATTCGTTTTTGATACTTTGCCCCCATCTCATACTTTAACTTTCGGTAAAACTTTCCAACTACTAAGAAGTAGGAGCAGAAAACGGAGTGAAAAAAGAATAAGAAAATGCGGTAAATTCCAGGTGTTTGGTTGTACCTGGAATTTTTTTTGAAAAAAGTTTAGATGTAACCATTGACATTACAACTAAACAATGTTATAGTATGGTCATCAGATGAAACCGCGACGGTTACATCAAAATTGTTTACAGAATTTAGGAGGATACGACTATGACAAACAAAGAAAAAGCATTGGCACTTATCAACACTTTCGCAACAGGCGATACCGCAGCAGCTAAGGATCTTCTGGCGGATAGTTACATTCAGCACAATCTGGCATATGGAACAGGGCCGGAGGCTTTCATAGGCAGTGTAGCATATCTGGCATCCGCACCGGTGAAGACCATAGTAAATAACATCCGTGCGTTTGAGGACGGGGACAAGGTGTTCCTTCAGACAGTTTACAATTTCGCAGGTGCAGGCGAGCAAGTAGCGTTCGACATTTTCCGTTTTGATGCAGACGGAAAAATCGCTGAGCATTGGGATAATCTGGCTGCAAAGGCAGAGCCTAATCCTTCCGGGCATACTCAGATTGACGGTTATGACAGCCTTGAGGATCTTAACGAGACGGAAGAAAACCGCGAGATCATCAAGAACTTCCTCGTGGATGTAATGCAGGGCAAGCATCCGGAGAAGACACCTGATTATTTTGATGGAGATACCTATATCCAGCATAACATCGGTATCGCTGACGGTCTGTCCGGACTGGGTGCAGCACTTGAGGCTCTTGGCAAGCAGGGAATCGCAATGATCTATGATACGGTTCATCAGGTTTTGGCACAGGGTAATTATGTGCTGGCAGTTTCCGAAGGAACTTTCGGCGGAGCGCCTACATCCTACTATGACCTGTGGAGAATTGAGAACGGCAAGATTGCGGAGCACTGGGATGTAATGGAGACCATCGCAGCTGAGGATACATGGCAGAATAAGAATGGTAAGTTTTGATAATGTAACCGTTGAAATTACAACTAAACAGTAGTATGATGATGCCAGAGATTTGGAGGGCGCACGACATCCGGTGGATGTTGGTTTTGCGCGGACCGGAATGAAATGGAGAAGATAAGATGCAGATTTCAAGCAGATTTACGGTCGCTCTGCATATCTTCACTGCTGTGGATGTCTTCAAGGATGACTATAAGGTGACCAGTGATTTTCTGGCTGGTAGTATAGGCACCAATCCTGTCATCATCAGAAAACTACTGACACAGCTGAAGAACGCGGGACTGATCACAGTAGCCAGGGGAACCGGCGGTATAGAACTGACAAAAGAATTATCAGAGATATCCTTCTATGATGTATATCAGGCAATCGAGCCTTTAGAGGGCGGGGATCTGTTCCGATTCCATGATGCACCGAACCCGCAGTGCCCGGTCGGCAGAAATATTCATGCATTACTGGATGATAAGCTTTCGGACATACAGGAAGCGATGGAAAGCGAGATGAAAAAGTACACGCTTCAGGATCTGCGGGAGGGTATGCAGGAACTTCTTGCTGAAGAAGTGTAGAGAGCACGGCTCCATGGCTACAGCCTTGGAGCCGTTTTCAAAAAGGAGATTTTGGAGATGTTTAAGTGGATCAATGAGGGAAAAATATGTGAATCTGATAACAGAATAGAGATATATGCTCCGGCACAGAGTGATTTCTTCTGTAATAATGGAGCGGTAAGTGAAGAAGGTATTACTCCGGACAACCTGTGCAATGCGCCTTTTTATTATACAGATGTGAATGGTGATTTTGTTATGACGGTCAGAGTGTCACACGATTTTAAGGATACCTATGATTCTGCTTCTGTAATGGTTATGGTGGATATGAATACATGGGCGAAGGCGTGTTTTGAGAAGACTGATTTCGGAACCCATGCGGCAGTGAGCGTTGTCACCAAAAATGGAGAATCCGATGATGCCAATGGATGTAACATTGAGGGAAATAACGTATGGCTTAAGATCTGCCGTGTCGGTAATTCCTTCTCATTTCATTTTTCAGAAGATGGCAGGCAATTCTATATGATGCGTTTCTTTAATCTGCCGGCGGAGAATGCGGTTAAGGTAGGTCTTTTGGCACAGGCACCGCAGGGAGATGGTGGAAATCGTATTTACGAGGATCTATCCATCGAAAACAGAACGGTTAAGAATATCAGGTTTGGCGAGTGATCTTTATTAACCGTGTGAGGAAGAGATATGTTAGCTGTCGAATATTTAAAATATATCGTTAATGAGATTCATACGACCATTGTGGCTACGGTGGATGATGATGGACTGCCTGTTACAGCGGCAATCGACATGATGGATGCGGATAAAAGCGGTCTTTATTTCCTTACGGCAAAAGGAAAGGGCTTTTATGACAGGCTGAAGAAGAGAGAATATTTGGCACTGACGGCAATGAAGGGTGAGGATACCATGTCAAGTGTTGCTGTATCCATCAGAGGCAAAGTGCGTGAGCTTGGCTATGATAAGATCCCTGAGCTCTTTGAAAAGAATCCGTACATGCATAAGATTTATCCCACTGAAGAATCCATGAAAGCCTTGACGGTATTTCAGATTTACGAGGGAACCGGGGAATGGTTTAATCTGTCAAAGAAGCCTATAGAAAGAGACTCTTTTACATTTGGCGGAGTGGAGAAAAAAGAAGAGGGTTATTTTATAACGGATGCTTGTATAGGCTGCGGAAGCTGCGTGTCAGTCTGTCCGCAAAACTGCATCATCACAGAAGGTATTCCTTACGTGATAGAGCAGGAACACTGTCTGCACTGCGGGAACTGTATGACAGTTTGTCCTGTAGGAGCTGTGGTAAGGAGGTGATGGGCATGATGAAGAATATAACACAGGAAGAACGCCTTGATTACCTTGTTGAAGAGTTTAAGGCGGATTCTGATGAATATAGAGATTTACAAACACCTGCCGATACTGAAGGGAAGCGACGGGTGCTCAGGTCGCTTATGAATATCCGTATGCCTCGCAGCATGTCGGAGGATGTGCTTAAGGTACAGGATGACTATCTTAAGGAACGTATCAGCGAAAACGGGATCGTGACGCTTGCGGATATTCCGGTCACAAAAAATAATCTGTCAATCTGGCAGGGGGATATCACAAGGCTTAAAGTGGATGCCATCGTGAACGCCGCCAACTCGCAGATGCTTGGCTGTTTTCAGCCGTGTCACACCTGTATCGATAACTGCATTCACACCTTTGCCGGTGTCCAGTTAAGGGCAGAATGCAACAGGAAGATGAATCAGCTCAGGATAAAATACGGCAGGAATTATGAGCAGCCCACGGCGGTTCCGATGCTGACAGACGGATTCAATCTTCCAGCGAAGAAGGTGGTGCATATCGTCGGTCCTATAGCGAACTTCTCACTTACGCCTGCCTTGGAAAAGGATCTGGCGGATTGTTATACGAATACGCTGGACATTTGTGCAGAGAATGATTTAAGGAGCGTGGCGTTTTGCTGCATATCAACCGGAGTATTTCATTTCCCGAATAAAAGAGCAGCGGAAATCGCGGTCAAGACTGTGACGGACTGGATATCGGATCATCCCGGCAAAATGGAAAGGGTGATTTTCAATGTTTTTAAAGACGAAGATAAAACCATCTACGAGAGGCTTTTATCTTGAACTGCTGAACGGCTATCAGGAATCCATACAGAAGGGGATGAGAGCGATGAGATATTTTAACAATAAGATGTCAACAGGCATTGGCACAAGAGAAGAACAGATTGGACGCCTCGCTATAGAATTGGAGACTGCGGATGCTATTGTGATCGGAGCGGGAGCAGGGCTTTCCACATCAGCAGGGCTGACATATAACGGAGAAAGGTTCGATAAATACTTCTTTGACTTTGCAAAGAGGTTCGGCATCCGCGATATATATTCAGGTGGCTTTTATCCTTTCCCGAATGATGAAATACGCTGGGCATGGTGGGCAAGACACATCTATTACAACAGATTTATCGATGCCCCAAAGCCGGTATATCAAAAGCTTTTGTCATTAGTAGAGGGTAAGGATTACTTTGCAATAACCACTAATGTAGATCATCAATTCCAGAGAGCCGGATTTGATAAAAAGCGACTTTTCTATACGCAGGGTGATTACGGACTGTTCCAGACCGAAGAAGGAAGTAACGGGAGAACCTATGACAACGAAGACTGGGTAATGAAGGCGATGGAAGCACAGGGCTTTGTCAGAGATGAGAATGGTGTATTCCAAGTACCGGAAAGCAAGGATATCAAAATGCAGATTCCAAAGGAGCTCATTCCAAAGTGTCCGGATGATGGGTCTGCAGTAACTATGAATCTTCGTGCGGATAATTATTTCGTCGAAGATGAGGGCTGGCATAGAGCTTCTGCGGCATACTCCGACTTCTTAAGGAGGCATGAGAATCTTCATGTGCTTTATCTGGAACTTGGGGTCGGAGCCAACACTCCTGTTATAGTGAAATACCCGTTCTGGCAGATGACAATGGCTAACGAGAGGGCAGTCTATGCGTGCCTGAATTATGGAGAGGCATTCTGTCCGGGAGAGATTGAGGATAGAAGCATCTGCATTGACGGGGATATTGGAGATGTTTTGAGAAAGTTGAAGGACTGAATGGAAGAACGTTATATTCCAGTATGGAACAAAAAGATAAGGAGGCACAAAATGGCAGCATTGAATGAGAGAAAAGTAGCAGTTGTAGGTTGTGGATTTGTAGGTTCGGCATCAGCGTTTGCGCTTATGGAGAGCGGGCTATTTTCCGAAATGGTGCTGATAGATGTGAATAAGGAGAAGGCTGAGGGTGAGGCTCTTGATATCAGCCACGGACTTCCCTTTGCAAAGCCAATGCAGATATATGCCGGTGACTATAAGGATGCAGGAGATGCCGCAGTTGTGGTTGTTACGGCAGGGGCAGGACAAAAGCCCGGTGAGACAAGGCTTGATCTGGTAAAAAAGAATGTGGGAATTTTTAAGTCTATTATTCCCGAGATTTCAAAGTACAACAAAGAAGGAATCCTTCTGATAGTAGCTAATCCTGTTGATATACTTACATATGCTGCAGCCAAGCTCAGTGGATTTCCTGAAAACAGAGTGTTTGGATCGGGAACAGTGCTTGATACCGCAAGATTCAAATATCTCCTTGGCGAGCACCTTAGTGTAGACAGCCGTTCAGTACATGCATTTATCATAGGTGAGCATGGGGACAGCGAGATTGCTGCTTGGAGCAGTGCAAATGTTTCAGGAATTCCTATCAATGATTTCTGCGAGATGAGAGGACACTTCGAGCATGAAAAAGCCATGAAAGAGATTGCTGAGAACGTTAAGAATAGTGCTTATGAAATCATCGAGAAGAAAGGCGCTACCTACTACGGCATTGCAATGAGTGTAAGGCGTATCTGTGAGGCAATCATTCGTGATGAGAAGTCTATTCTTCCGATTTCCAGCATACAGCATGGCGAAAACGGCATTGATAGCGTGGCACTCAGTATGCCAGCCATTGTCGGAAGAAATGGAGTAGAAGGTGCTGTGCCGATCAGACTTAGTGAGCAGGAAAAAGATGCATTACTTAAGTCGTCGGAGACGTTGAAAGCTGTGATTGATGAATCTCTTTGAATACCAATGTGAGTTAATAGTGTTAAAGAGCTTCAGTCTGATATGGGCTGAAGCTTTTTCAATGATAAGTAGCCACCCATGGCTCACACTATTCGGTCATGAACCTCATCTCTCCAGGAAATGACCGAAGCTCACAGGAAGTTTTAGGTCTTTGGGAGCAGTTTTAGAGATATATACAGAAAGCCTTTAGCATATCACGTCTTTCTTCGTACTATGTTTGTTGCCAGAAGGCTTTTGGTAAGAGTAGGTTTTTAGAGTTCACTCCATTTTTTCAAAAGCCTGCCACTTAGAATGAAATGAAAAATGGATTTTGCTCATCGTGCTACGTGCGATCATACCATCGCTAGAGTAAGGGGGTTGTTGGAGTGAAGTTTTATGTATGAAATAGCTGTCATTTTGAAAATCATAGTTTTCAGTGCACTCCAGGCAGGCCTTGACTAAAAGAATAGTATGAACTCACAAAAAGTGGCTCATACTAAATATCTACCAAGGAACCATTTGGAGAGAACTTCTGCCACACAAAGGAGAAGCAATTCAGATCTGCATATTTCTCATCACACTATATTTCTGGCCAAAGGGCTTTTGGTCCGCATGCCCCTTTGTAACTTCATAGCATAGACCCCTGAATGTCACAGGAACATTTTCTCGATTTGGCAAATCCTCCATGCCCGAAGCCAGCCCGCAAGGTGAGCCAGTCACAAAACTTCGCCTGCCCCGGTTGGTGACCTTTTTGCACAGAGCAAGGCTCGCTGTCAAGGGACAGTACGCTGTGGTTACGAGGATGAGCATCCCGTTTTGTGGGATGCCATCCGTAGTTACACGGGCAGCCCTTGACGGCGGGCCGAGTGGTGCTACAATCCAAACGCCGGAGCAGGAAGTAGGAGCTATCTCATGTCCTCTATAACATGAATTTATAGAAAATTTACTATGTTTTCTGACGAATTTAAGCGATAATATATGTGTGTAATTCCGACTATCGAGAAGCTCACTATGATGGGCTGAATGTAGGATAACTGCTAGCGTGAAAGGAGAATCAGCATGGAAGGCATGAGCACAGAGGATATTCTTAAGGGACAGGATCTCTCAACAGCTAATGTAGATGATCTTTTGGCAGCGATGGAGTCAGGAGAAGCTCCGAAAGCAGCTGCACCAGCAGCTGAGGAACCAAAGCCGAAGCGTACTCGCAAGAAAGCTGCTGAACCGACGCCAATTGAAGACATTCCTAATCTTGAGGATATTCTGGCAGCATCCAGTGCTGATGGAAATGGTACAGCAGAGGCAGCGCCTGCGGCAGATGCTCCGGCTGATGTGGATGCAATAATGGCAGCTATGGCGGGAGCGGAGGCTGCACCTGCGGCAGAAGCTGCTCCTGTGGATATGGATGCGATGATGGCAGCTATGGCTAGTGCTGAGACTGCTACAGATGTTGATGCAATGATGGCAGCTATGGGATCAGCGGAGGCGGCTCCGGCAGAAGCACCGGCAGCGGCAGATGACATTGATCCAGTTATGGCTGCAATGATGGCTGATGCGGCAGCGGCGGAGGCTGCAGCAGCTGCGGAAGTGGCACAGGCAGCAGAAGAAGCGCCGGTAGATATGGATGCAATGATGGCAGCAATGGCCGCAGCAGAGGCGGCTCCGGCAGAGGCAGCACCCGCAGAAGATGCGCCGGTAGATATGGATGCAATGATGGCAGCAATGGCTGCAGCAGAGGCAGCACCAGCAGAAGCAGCTCCTGCAGCAGAAGAAGCGCCAGTAGATATGGATGCAATGATGGCAGCAATGGCTGCAGCAGAGGCGGCACCCGCAGAGGCGGCACCCGCAGAGGCAGCGCCAGCGGCAGAAGCGGCTCCAGTAGATATGGATGCAATGATGGCAGCGATGGCAGCAGCGGAAGCAGCACCCGCAGAAGCAGCACCAGCAGCAGAAGAAGCTCCTGTAGATATGGATGCGATGATGGCAGCGATGGCTGCAGCAGAAGGCGCTCCGGCAGAAGCAGCACCAGCAGCAGAAGAAGCGCCGGTAGATATGGATGCAATGATGGCAGCAATGGCTGCAGCAGAGGCAGCACCAGCAGAGGCAGCGCCGGCGGCAGAAGAAGCGCCAGTAGATATGGATGCGATGATGGCAGCAATGGCGGCAGCTGAGTCAGCACCTGCGGAAGCAGCGCCGGCAGCCGAAGAAGCATCGGTAGATATGGATGCGATGATGGCAGCGATGGCAGCAGCGGAGGCAGCACCAGCAGAGGCAGCGCCAGCGCCAGCGGCAGAAGAAGCTCCGGTTGATATGGACGCAATGATGGCAGCAATGGCTGCAGCGGAAGCCGCCCCGGCAGAGGCAGCACCGGCAGCCGAAGAAGCGCCAGCAGATATGGACGCAATAATGGCAGCAATGGCAGCAGCGGAAGGTGCACCAGCAGAGGCAGCACCAGCTGCCGAAGAAGCGCCAGCAGATATGGACGCAATGATGGCAGCAATGGCAGCAGAAGCCGCTCCCGTAGAGGAAGCACCCGCAGCAGAGGAAACCCCTGCTGAAAACCTTGACGCCATCCTAAATGCAGAAGTAGATGCCCTCACAGAACCACCTGTAGAGGAAGCACCAGCTCCAGAGCTTGCTCCGACAGATCTTGATCCGGTTGCAGCAGCAATGCTTGCTGCAGAACAGGTTGCAGCAGCGGAAGCTCCGGCAGAGACTCCTATCATTGAAGAAGCCGCAACAGAACTCGGCATAGATACAGAACAGGTTGAAACTACACCGGCTCCTATGGACATGGATGCAGCAGCAGATGCCATGGAAGGTGCAATTGAAGATATAGAGAATTTCCTTGCGGAAGAGGACTACGAGTACACCACCGTAAAGAGTGGCGGAAGAACCCTCATTCTTATGAAGACCAGCGATAACAATTCTATGGCCATCGTATATGAAGGAAATGACTTTGACAGCCTTGAGTCAGGCTATAACAAAGATGGCAAGAAGGGCTACAATGAAATTATGAATGTTTTTATCAAAGAGACAATCAGAAATGGTGGCAGTAGTGAAATCAAGCGCCATAAGGGTACGAAGGTAGTAGCTAAGTAAAAAAAATCGATGAAACTATTTCGCCGACTGCTTAAAACTATATGCTTGGTATTATGTATAATCTCAGCCTGTGCGCTCACTTCGAGCGCACAGGATTCTTCAGAGCGGCAATTTCGCATTCTCTTTATTTCTTCTTACAGTTATTATAATGCCTCGGTTCCTGAGCAGCTCAAGGGCTTTCAGGAAGGAATTGAGGGCATCGATGTAGAAATCACCTACGAATTCATGGATTCTGACCAGTATTACGGCGCAGTTGATATTCAGAACTTTGATAAATATCTTCGGTACAAGGTCTTTTCTGCAAGAAACTTTGATCTTGTGGTGGTGGCCGATGATCCTGCTCTAAGGTATGTCACAAATATCAGATCAGAGCTTTTTCCCAACATTCCCCTGGTGTTTATGGGGGTGAACAATAAGACAGAGGCAGTTACTGCAGCTGCCATGAGAAATACAACAGGAATCTTTGAAAGCCCGGATTTTGAGGGAAACTATGCCCTTATGAAGAGTCTTTTCCCTGAGAGAAAGCATGTTTATGTTGTGGTTGATTCTTCTGTTGCAGGCCAGGGTGACTATGTTGAATTTATGAAATTCAAGGAGAATCATCCGGAGCTTTGGGCAACAATTCTCAATACTTCGTATTATACAGCTGCAGGGTTAGAAAAGTTCCTTTCTTATCTTGGGGATGAGGACGTGATTTTGTTTCTCGATTTCTCCGCTGATGGTAATAAAAAGAGCTATTCACTCCAGTATGCGGCTAATTTTCTTACAAAAAATGCTCCAACTGTGCCAATTATAAGGCTTGCAACCTCAAATATCGGACATGGAGTTCTTGGTGGTATTTCCTATTCATATAGCGAAGCGGGAAGGATAGCCGGAGAGGCGTGCAAGGACATTTTTAGAGGCGAATCGGTAGATGACATGCCTCTTATGACTACGTCTATTACGACCACATATTTTGATCAGGAGGCCATGGACAGGTTTGGGCTTAAGTATAAGGATCTTCCATCGGGCTGCGTCATTATTAACGAGCATAAGAATCTGGCCAGATTTTATCGCGAGAACACGGTTTTGAGCAATCTTGTAATTGTAATAGTTTTCCTTATGATTGCCATTATCATCATTCTCTATATTTCGAATATATTCAGGAAAAAAGCCATCAGAACAGACTTCCTGACTCAGATGCCCAACAGAAAGAAGATAATCGAGGATATAAACCAGGCAATAACATTTTCTGTGCCTTATGGAATCATAATGCTGGATGTGGATCATTTTAAGAGCATTAACGACACCTACGGTCACAATGTGGGCGATGAGATAATTGCAGGTGTAGGAGAAAGATTAAAAAAGCTCACCAATAAAAAGCTGAAATTTGCAAGGCTTGGAGGGGATGAGTTTTGCGGAATGTTCACGGATCCTTCTAAAGAAAATGCAAAAGAAATATGCGAGAGCATAATAAAAGCAGTCAAAAAGCCCTTCAAGACTTCAAAGGGAGATTTAAAGCTCACAGTAAGTATAGGCTGTGCGATGTTCCCCATGGATACAAAGGATAACAATGAAGTAATGGTCTGCGCAGATAAAGCTCTTTATATTACAAAGGAAAAGGGCAGAAACGGATACACGCTATTTTCTCAAAAAAATTAGTCATCATCAACAGATTGATCGGGGGTATCTGACTTGACCGAATAAATAAGACCTGACGAATTTCTGGCATAGTAGCCCGTGTCAAAGAGCTCTTTTTCCAGATTGTCGTATGTAACAGCTACAGGGCGAAGAAGATAGGAAGGAACAACCTTGACCCCGTTGTTGTAGTCTGTGGTGTTATAGGTGCAGGTAAAGTCCCAGTCAGCTTCCTTGATGAGATCTTCTCCGGGAGTAGTTCCTGAAAGAACGGATTTGGCAAGGACTTCGGTAACAACTGCTTCCTGATCAAGGGCCTTGAATACAGTCATGCTCTGGGTGTGATCCAGGATGTTGTAGATATTTGCAATGTCAGCATCCTGACCGGTAAGTACAACATTGTTTTTGCCGGTGTAATCAGTCTCCAGAGCTCTTTTTACGCCCAGAGCAGTTGAGTCGTTGGCGCAAAGAACAGCGTCCAGCCTGGCACCGTCAGGATAGTAAGAATTAAGGATTATCTGAATTCGCTGTTGGGCAATATCTGAGGACCACTGGGCTGTTGAGGTCTCATAGAATCCGGTCTGGCCGGAGGCAACTACAAGCTTGCCGGAGTCCAGATAGGGCTTAAGTGTATCCATGGCGCCATTATAGAAGAACCTTGCATTATTATCTACGGGGTCCCCGGTTACAAACTCAATGTATTTGGGCTGTTCAGAGGTTTTCAGCCCAAGAGATGACACTATATAGCTGGCCTGTAAATAACCAACTTTGTAATTGTCAAAGGAAACATAATAATCTACAGCGTCAGTATCCATCAAAAGCCTGTCATAGGCTATGACCTTAACGCCATTTTCATGGGCTGTCTCAAGAGTTCCTGACAGGGCTGAACCGTCCACGGCGGCAACCACTAAAAGGTCAGCGCCTTTTTCAATCATTTCCTCAAGTCCTGTTATCTGCTTGTCTATAAGATTGTCGGAATATTTAAGGATTACTTCACAGCCGCTATTTTCAAACTGCTCTTTAAGGAAAGCGCCGTCTCTGTTCCAGCGCTCAAGAAGCTTATCGGGCATAGAGATGCCAACAACCGTGCGGCCGTCATCCCTGCGATCAGCCTGCGCCTTCTGTACCTCTGAATCATCAGTAACATTCTGGGCGCTCTGAGTATCAGCTTCACCAGCAGTTTTTCCGCCACACCCGGTTACAAAAAGTGAACATATTATTAATGAAATAAAGATTTTTTTTAATCTGTTCATAGTAACATTATATCGCATTATTTTTATGGACAAAAGAGCTAATGAGTCCTATAGTATTATTAACCGCGGAAAACGATTTCTGAAAGTTGCCCGCGCTATGGAGGAAGAAATGGTTTCAATAAAAGATGTGGCAAAAGAGGCCGGAGTAGCTATCTCCACAGTCTCAAAGGGTCTTAATAATTACCCGAATGTAAGTGACAGTACAAGAACAAAAGTCCAGGAGGTGGTGGACAGACTTGGATTTGTGCCAAATGCAGTGGCAGCAAGCCTCTCTTCAAAGAAAACAGGAAGGGTAGCACTTCTTATCAAATTGAACAAGGATACCCAGGCTGCTGACGAGATCAGCATGCAGTATATAGCTGGAGCAGTTCACCGGGCAAAAGAGCTGCAGATGGATGTAATTACTTTGTTCACCTCAATGATCGAGGACATGACAGCTTCAGAGGTGTCAGGCTATTTTGAGTCCCAGGGCGTAAAGGGAATCATTGTTTACGGTCTTACAACCAAAGACAAAGTAGTGCACAAGCTTATTGAGAGCCAGGAGTTTAAGATAGTAGTGGTTGATGCCCCGATTGTGAATGCCTCAACCTCATGCATAAGTGTAGACAACGAAAAAGCTCAGTACGATGTGGCAAAAAAGACCATAACCGAGAATAAATGCAAGAAAGTTCTATATATTTCAGGAGATGAGGACGGCTATGTTACAGCCCAGCGCCTTGCGGGAATCAAGAAGCTTTGCTATGAAAAGAAACTCAAACTCCTTGTAAGAAGTGGCAAGTTCTCAGAGCTAAAGGCCAGGGAGATAACGAGAAAATTTGCAAAGAACAATGACTGCGTAGTGTGTGCATCCGATCTCATGGCTATAGGTGCCATGAAGGCCCTTATAGATATGGACATTTTCAGGCCGGTCTGCGGATTTGACGGAATAATCCTCATGGGCTATGTGGGCAAGCAAATGAACACAGTCAAACAGGACTTTGTACAGATATCAGAGGAGGCCCTGGATGAGCTTGGGCGCCTCATGCAAGGGGAAGAGGGTCGTAAAGTCATAGTACCCCACACCCTTGTACGACTTAAATATGAAGACATAATAAGGTAGACAACATGAGACTAATCAAAAAATTCATTCCTTACTACAAACCACACATAGGCGTATTTCTTTTGGACCTTTTGTGTGCATCGATTCTGTCAGTGATAGACCTGGCATTTCCACAGTTCTTAAGGATCCTGCGTTCGACACTATTTCTTGAGTCAAAAGAGCTGATCCTTAGTAAGCTTGGAATAATTGCAGCACTTCTTATTGCAATGTATATAATTAGAAGCCTCTGCAGATACTACGTTGCTTACCAGGGCCATATGATGGGAGCAAAGATGGAATCCCGCATGAGAAGCGAGCTCTTTGAGAGGTTTGAGGCTTTCTCTTTTTCCTATTATGACACTCATAATACGGGAGAAATGATGAGTAAGCTCGTGTCCGACCTCTTTGATATTTCTGAGCTTGCCCATCACGGTCCGGAGAACATCTTTATTTCCGTGATCAAGATAGTCGGTTCTTTTATCCTTTTAATGAGGATCAATGTTCCGATGACACTATGTCTTGTGGCTGTAGTTATGTGTATGGCGGTGTTTGCTGTAACCCAGAACAGGCGTATGAGAGCAACTTTCTCAGACAACAGGAAGAAGATCGCAGGCATCAATTCCTCTCTTCAGGACACTCTGGGAGGCATAAGAGTTGTTAAGTCCTTTACAGGCGAGAATATTGAAAAAGAGAAATTTGACGCAAGTAATACTGCGTTTCTTGATTCTAAGAATGCAAATTACAGGCAGATGGCGCTTTTCTTTTCAGGAAACAATTTCTTTGAAGGAATGATGTATGTGGCAGTCCTTGTGGCAGGCGGATTTCTTATTGCCAGCGGACAGCTTACAGGTGAAGACCTTGCAATTTACGCACTGTACATCAGCATTTTCATAAATCCGGTAAATGTACTTGTTGAGTTCACAGAGCAGCTACAGAAGGGAATGGCTGGCTTGGAGAGGTTCATGGAAGTCATGGACACAGAGCCTTCGATAGTTGATAAGCCCGGAGCAAAAGAGCTTTCGAATGTGACGGGAGTTATCGATTACAGCAATGTTTCTTTTTCCTATGAAAACGATGAGACAGTCCTTAAGAACATCAATCTCCACGTGGATGCAGGTCGCAATGTGGCAATAGTAGGGCCTTCTGGCGGAGGCAAGACTACTCTTTGTTCACTGCTTCCCAGGTTCTATGAGGTGACAGGGGGATCTGTCATGGTGGATGGAACAGATGTCAGGGACGTTACCCAGAAGTCGCTTCGTTCTTACATCGGTATTGTTCAGCAGGATGTATATCTTTTTCATGGTACTGTAAAAGACAATATTGCTTACGGCAAGCCTGATGCCACAATGGAAGAGATTGTGGAAGCTGCAAAAAGCGCCGACCTTCTGGAATTTATAGAGAGCCTTCCAAATGGCTTTGATACAGAGGTTGGAGAGAGAGGTGCAAGGCTTTCCGGCGGACAAAAACAGAGGATAGCAATTGCAAGAGTCTTCCTCAAGAACCCTCCTATTCTTATTCTTGATGAGGCTACGAGTGCTCTGGATAATGAGAGTGAGAGATACATTCAGGAGAGTCTTGAGAAACTTTCAGTGGGTAGGACAACAATAACCATAGCTCACAGGCTTTCCACAATCCTTGGAGCAGACGAGATCATTGTGCTTGATGAGGATGGAATTAAGGAAAGAGGAAGACATAAAGACCTGATAAAGCAGGGCGGACTGTACGAGAAGTACTACAGGATGCAGCTGGGAGCTGTCTGAAAAGCCTTCAGGATGGGCACGAAAAAATCCTGAAAGAAAAAGCTTGCAGAAAACGTTTTCCTGTGATATGATACATTCAACAAGAACAGAAAACGTTTTCCAAATAAACATGGAAATTTGGAATAGTAATGATAGGAGAGGGGATTCAAAATGT
>JAEEGJ010019257.1_pt1 | contig 15075 bp, 12 predicted proteins | sample 8958761 | NCBI WGS metagenome assembly JAEEGJ01 (sample SAMN16246546, study PRJNA631951) | gut metagenome | biome: gut microbiome; feature: rumen; material: RS-attached | host: Bos | place: Iran: Karaj | collected 2018-10 | reverse complement strand
AAATGTAGGATTGACAAATAGTAAATAATTTAATTATAATAAAAAATTTAAGTATTTGCCGAATATAAGCCTTTTTTGTGAACTGGATCACTACATGATTTCACTCTACTTCTCAATAATCATTCCGGTAATCTGGATGGTCTTCAGATCAGTCAGAGCACTGAATGCCCTCAGCAAAAGGAAGGATGTCTATACCGGCAGAATCTACGACGGAAACCCGGGGAAATACACACAGGAGGCATGACAGGCTTCTGCTCAGCCTGGAAGGCAATCACCAAAAGTGCCCGTTTCCGAAGGCAGGCATTTCAGATTTAGGATGTCTGGTTTCTGGCTCAGTCCTGTCAGAGCAATAATTTACAGGCTTGACTCTATAGACATACTTGAAATGGTAAAACCTGGACCTGTTGCCGGGAATAATTGATAATGCCGGGCAGAACGCCCGGCATTAATGACAGCTTAATTTGATAGCTGCACATATTTGGCCTTTTTGGCCATAACATAATCTACTTCTTCTTGTTAATCAGCTGCAGGAATGTGTTCTTTGCTGAGGGCGAACCGGCCTTCTCGGCCTCATCGGCAAGCTGCATTGCCTTATTGTAATTTCCCTGCTTTACAGCATCCTCAATCATTGAGTTGTACATCTGCTCTGTCTCAGGGAGCATGGAGCCTGATTTTGCAGACGAAGCATCTGGCAGCGACTGAGATGAGACTTTTCCGTCTGCGATGTCACTAGCGGAAACGCCTCTCTTTGACGATTTGACTGCGGCATTCTTTATAACCGCATTCTCATTGCGGCTCTTCTCGTCCTGTTCGGAAAGAACCTGTCCTTCATCATTGTCCGGACGGTACTCAGCGCCGCCTCCGAGAAGAGGTCCCTTGAGCTGTTCCCAGAGGTTGGTACCCTCTGTTCCGAAATCAAATGAGACATTGATTCTGCCTGCCGCACTGTGCGGAACAACTACATCCGCGAATCCGCTCGTGTCATTGTGAGCGGCCTGCTGGAACTCCTTGGCAGGATTGGGCAGGGTCGTGGAGGAATTTCTGGACTCATTCGTGATGAAGAGCACTGCATACTGTACAGCGTTGTCGCCAGCGGAGAAGTTGTTGATTGCAAGGGAAAACCTCATGCTCCTCATGCCGAAATCGTTCGCCGACCGATAGGTGAATGCGCTGTATCTTATAACCTTAATCAGCTTCTTCTTGCTGTTGAAAAGAGCGATATCAGGAATAGCCATGGTCTTCCCAATATAGCTTGTTACGACAAAGCGCATGTTCGATGCGGCAAGGGGCAGCTTATAGGTCTTGAAGAAGCTCTTTCCGGTCGAGAAATTGTATGAGTTGAGCTTGTCAGAGAAGTCTATCGTTTCATCGTAGTTTGCCTGCACAACATCGACATTGCGCCCTTCAAATACATTGTCAACCGTCTCTGACCTGCTGAGCATCTCAGAAGCCTGTTCCCTGGTCAGATCCGACGGGGAATTATAGGAGAAGATGTACTCGACAGTCGAGCAGGACATCAAGAGCGCAGCTGAGAGCGCGATAATTGTTTTTTTATAATGAAACAAGGCATGCTCCTCAAATATGAGTTACAGAATTCATCTGCAGACAGATAACCCCTGAATTTTACCACTTAAAATCACTCTGCCGTAAGCCACCGGCGATAAACGAAACCGGAATGACCTCAAATCCCGGCATGGCCTGATAAAAGCCAATATGAGCAGGGTCAGGAGTACCGCTCGCTTTTATGCCTGATGAACATCCATACTCTCTGGTTACAGCCTGATCTTCAGCCTGCTTACCATCGCCGGAATATCCTCATCAGGCTGCTCAATCCCCAGCTCCTGGAATATTGTCCGCATGTCCCAGGTCAGAGCGTATACGGGAGTCCAGGTTTTGTCCTTCTGAAGCTCTATCCTGTACTGGCTGAGAATTCCAAGCGCATGGGCCATGGTCCGGCGGGTGAGTCCGAAGCCAAGATATTTCCGGATATACCAGCAGAATGCCGAAGACAGAACGAGCGCAAGGAAGCATCCGAACATCTGTCCTTTATAAAGATCTCCGTCTGTCCTGCAGACTCCTGAAAAGTCAAAGTGAGACTTTGCCCTTCTGAGCATCTGCTCATAGGAGTTTCTTTTGCGGGCTCTGACTATTGTTTCTTCCGTGCTGCAGTCCCTGTCTGACACCACCATGAAGAAACCTGCCTTGTCCAGCTCCTGCTGAATAGCCTCATCGTTGTCTTTGATCCTGAATTTTCTGCCTGTTTCCGGATCAGGCTCTTCGAGCTTCTCGAATATGAGCCATGGAGCGAACCTGCTGGTAGTCTCAGCGGTGCATTTCTGACCTGATTCTGCTTCCGCTCTCAGCATGTCAAGTTTCATATGAATGGCGCTCCGCTCATCTTCAGCGCGCGCTGAGTCGTAATAAAGGAAAGCCTTGTACGTCTTTCCGTAAACCTCCATATCGCCAGCCTTTATGCCGTAGACATTTTCCGCAGGCACGAAGTGCTCATACCGATCCTTAATCTCAGCGGCATGCTTCGATCTGACCTCGTCTAACTCTGGAATATTCTCCGGACACATGCAGGCAAAGCTCACATTCTCGCATGCCTTGAGGACATCCTTGCGGCAATAGCTGCGGTCCATCACCAGGAAGATCTTCCGTAAACCGAGATGCTCTGCGTTCATAATCGTAAACCGAGTCTGAGACTGGTCAATGAGTGATCCCATGAAGAGTTCGTAAGAGACAGGTACTCCTGTCATCTCGTCAGCAAAAGCGGCAAAGCTGATATCAGGCAGGGCATCTTTTTTCTTTGCACTGCCGGACTCGGTCATGTCATTGTCCATGAAGCTGCTGCTGTGATTTTCTGAGTCAAGAATGCAGGCTGTAAGAGCGCGCTCCAGTTCGGATGATGCTGCTGTTTCATCACCGTAAACGCTCTTCTCATAGCGCTCGCGGAATAAGGACATGAAGCTGTCGATGCCGTTCTGATCAGCCCCTATATCACGGTAAAGTCGGCTGATCTCATCAACGGTAAGGCTGCTTTCAAGCCCGCAGTAGTTGTCGAACTGCCAGAAAGGGAAAGCCTGCGCCGTTGAGCATTCATCGCAGATGAAATGGACAGTCAGGGCAAAGATTTTCTCCCATTTGTCAGGAAATGTTTCCTTCAGAGTCTCTAGGAGGCCGATTTTATCTGCAGCAAGCTGCAGCGCGAGATAGGCGCCGTAGCTGAGACGGCTGGAGAACTTGCCCGGTTCTTCAAGCTGAGCTGTCTTTTCCGGAATCCTTCTGGCACCATTGGCGTTGTGCTTCTGATCAGGGAAAAGCTCCCAGTACTTCCTGTTCGGATAGAAAAGACCTTTTTCAGCATCAGCCATCTTGCCGATTGACACCCTGCTGTCCCTCATGCGCCTGGCTTCCTTGTCCCATTTGCCATCGTTTTCCCAGTACACATAGCCATTGGTCAGGATGTGTAAATGTCCGGTTTTGGGGAGTTCAACAGGTGTGTTCTTTCCAGCGTACATGACTTTCTCGCAAGGCTAACTTTAATCCGCAGTCTCATTATAACCGACAGGAATTTCATCCCATACAGAACCAGAGAATGCACCGGTGACTCTTTAAGAACATACTCGGCATCCCTGTTCAAAAACATCTGAGGAGGACCAGACTTTAAGGTGTCCGAGCAAAGACATGCAGCTGATGGCAAGGGATTTGAAGACAATCTGGCTTATATGAACAAATGAAGACAGAGAAAGAGACATTGTCCGGATAACAAGCAATCCATTATTGCACCAGAATTTTCGTATCAGGCACATCCGGTTTGTTTATTAACGTAATACTTTATTTTAATTTGAATGGGTAAATATGACTGCTCGGAAAGTGAATTTATCTCACAGCCGTACTGGCATTGTCGAAAGGTTTTGTGATTGCTGCCCCACAAAAAAATGACTTACAGAACATCAGGCATAAAAAGAGGGGCCAAAGGCCCCTCTCCTGTGACTGCTGCGGGTTTCAAACCCTTAGCAGATTACCACCAAGCTTCAGCCTGAGCACCGATGGAAACCTCACCATCGTGGTCATCCTGGCCGGTGTACTTCTTGTTCATCAGGTCGCCGCCGAGGTAGGAGACATAGAACCTGATGGAAGGACGGGACCAGAAGGTGGTCATCGGGGAGAACTGCTGTGCAAGGGTGAACTTGTAAGCGTCTACATGGTCGTTGCCAGGATTTGCCCAGCCGTTCCATCCGGTGTTCTTCTGGGTGGTGTAGCCGGCCTCGAATACGGTGCTGGTGAAGTTAGACCACTTGTATGCAGGACGTACAACGAATGAGTAGTCATGTCCGTTAGGATGTGACCAGTGAGCCTGATCAGCATGCTTGTAGGCACCCATGAGGGAGTAGCCGAGGTTCCACTTATCCTGCTCGATGAGACCCCAGTCGATTACACGGATACCCCAGGAATCTGCATCACCAGGAGCATACGAGTCGCCTGCATGGTTTCCGCCGTTGAGGACACCTACATATGCGAAGCCGTCAGTACCGTAGGTAACAGAGAGCTTGTTGAAGCCGCCGAAGAAGTTGCCCTGAACGTACTCAGCCTGAAGCAGAACGCCGGAGTTGGAGCTGAGGTCAGACTCAGACGGATTGTCGCCTGCGGCAGCCTTCTGGGAATCGGTGGTTGAAGGAAGTCCCCAAATCATAGCGAGGTCGAGGGAAGCGTCCTTCCAAAGAGGAATACCAGTCCAGCGGACATCGAACTTATAGACATCCCTTGCATTGAGAGCCTTGTAGTCAACAGACTCAGTTCCCTCATACTGTCCTTTGATATCTTTGCCGTCCTTATCCTTTGACCGAGCTACCTTGTAGGTCCACTGAGTAGCTCCGGAGTTCTCATCGATCTGCTGCTTGATAACAGCGAAGGAAGCCTGACCGAGGTTGCCGACAGGAATAGCCTCAATACCAGCACCGGTGCCGCTGTCGTTCAGATAGTAGAAGTCGAGGATATGGATATCCTTTCTCTGATAGAAGCGCTTGCCTGCCCAAATCTGAGCGCCCATAGGAAGAGTGTAGCCTGCCCATGCCTCACGGATGGAAGCACGCTGGCCGTTCCATGCGGAAGAACCCTTGTCGCCTGCACGATCGCCGCCAAAGCCTACACCCTGCCAGGAGTTGCCCTGCTCGTCCCAGGTGCCTTCATGAGTGCCCCATGCAACGAGGGTGTTTACAGTGAACTTATTCTTGGCCTTGTTGAATACTTCCTGGGAAAGAGCGATTTCAGCATAGGTATCGCACTCATCACCGAGACGGCCCATGAGGTGCCCCTGGTTGCCGTTGCCGAAGCAGTAAACAGCACCGCCGTTGGTCAGGTTGTTCTGAATGCCTGAGCGGAAATAACCGTGGAAATCAACTGCTGAAGCAGAGAATGAACCGAGTGCTAAAGCAACAGCTGCAGAAATTGGAAGCCACTTTGCTTTCATGATATTTGTCCTTTTCCTATATTATTATAAGAAACCGCGAAACGCTTTAGAGAAGCTTTTCTGGAGACCTCTTTGCAGAAATCTCTGATTTCTTCCTTCTATGGTTCAGTATCAACTAAACTCATGCGTTCATGATAATACTGAAATCATAACTGTTCAATTAAAAATCGATCTAAATAGGCTGTTCTTTTTGACTGAGATCAATTATTCATCTATTTACTTAAAATAATTTTGAACTTTATAGGAACTTCATTGTCGTCAGCAGCAGAGCGGGTTACCATGTCGGGAGTGAGTGAGGGAACATAGAGGAAAATTTTCCGGTATATTATGGCACTAGCCAAAAACTCACGCTTGCGGCATAGAGCATTATGTCCGGCAGCATCCTCCTGACCAGCAGCTTAAGGCCTCTACTTTGTGACAACAGTTCAGCCGGCCGGCGCCACGCAGCCAGCAAGCATAGCAAAACCAAGTGCTCATGCGCTGCCGTTTTCATGCTTTGGCAATCCAGGCTCACAATGGCAATCAAACATAAGAAGCAATGCTGTCACAGAGGTCACGATAACTCTCTGTATGCCAAACAGCTCCGCACAGTCAGTCGGTCAGTTTGAACACTGGTACGCAATGGGAACAGCTAATTCCATGAAAATGACTTCGTCAAAAATTCTGCTTACTGTCAGAGCAGTCTAGAAGCTCAGATGCCATCACTGCTCAGGCTGGTCTCTGAGAGCTCTGTCCAGTTTCAGAAGAACAGATGCAAGCTCACGGAACCTGAAGATTTCCCTGCCGAAATACACCTGCGCCATCGGGAACAGCCCTGATGCAGACGGAAGCTCATCTTCTCCGTCAACTATCGCCTGCATCCTTCTTATAAATACAAACTGAAGCCACTCCGGATAGCTGAGCGTATCGGCGCAGAACGGCACTTTGCTGACAAGTTTCTCCGCGCTTATCTCCTCAGCACTCCACAGCTCTGACTCCCTCAGGCTGTTTTCCAGCAGCACAAGGAGCTGTCTGATTTTTTCTCTTCTATTCATATTGGAATAAGCTAACCCTAATTTATAATCATGGCATCATTATAAATGTGAGTCGGAGCTCTTATGGAAAATAGCATTGATATTCAGCAGAATGAGGCATCAGTCCTTAACCTGCCGCTCGGGAGAAAAGTCACCTATCCTAAGCACTACTCTCCTGAAGTGCTCAGGTTTATTCCGCGCCAGATTAGCAGAACTGCAAACGGCATCGGCCCAAACCTGCCTTTTACCGGTTTTGACTGCTGGAATGCCTGGGAGTTCTCCTACCTTGACAGCCATGGCAAGCCTGTTGTCAGAATACTGAGACTTGCAGTGCCTGCCGAGTCCGAAAACATTGTCGAGTCAAAATCACTGAAGCTCTACCTCAACTCATTCAACTACGAGAGGTTTGACTCCGACAGCAAAATTGCAGAGGCAATAGAGAAGGATCTCTCAGCCGGGTTCAAATGCAGTTTCAGCCTGGAAATTCTGCCTCTTTCCGGCAGTTCAGCGCTTCATACGGCAGTTCCAGCGGATAAATTCCAGTGCATTGACTGCCTTGAGGTCGAAAGCCCGTCCTTTAAGTTCAGCGCCGACTCGCTTTCTGCTGATCAGAACACCGATGCTGAAGAATATCTGTATTCAGACCTGCTCAAGTCAAACTGCCCTGTAACAAGCCAGCCGGACTGGGGAAGCGTGTTCATCCACTATAAAGGAAAGAAGATCAGCCGAAAAGGACTGCTCCTTTATATTCTTTCCTTCAGGGACATAAATGAATTCCACGAGTCATGCGCCGAGCGGATATTCACTGACATAAAGCGAATCTGCTCGCCAGAGAGCCTGACTGTCCAGGCAAGGTACACGAGAAGAGGCGGCATAGACATCAATCCCCTGCGCACTGACTGCGGGGACTTCTCCCTTGCCCCAAGGACCATCCGTCAATAAACGTACCGCCGCAGCATTGAGATAAGGAAGGAGGACGGGCGCCTCCTTCCCCCATTTGAGCCCCGGGACATCCGGCTGAACCATCAGCCGCCAAGGCTCATCTGAGCTGCGTCCTGGCATGTATCAGAACCGGGAACGCTTTTGCTCAGAATTTCAGATATCGTCATCAGCGGCGGGCCACATGATCTGATACCTGCCGCCTTCGGTGAACTCCGCAAGCTTGAGCGAGAGGAGATTCTCGAGCACAACGACCAGCCTTCCCCCGCTGCTGAGCGAAAGCCTCTCTGCGATCTCCTCAGCTGTGAGCGGAGTCCTCCTCAGCTGATAAAGGACTCTAAGAGCCGTAACAGAGAGCCTGCTGCCATTTGAAAGAACCTTTTCAATCAAAGATGACAGTGCCAGATCCGGCTGGATCCGGTGCAGGAAAACCGACACCTGCTTCTCGCTGCTCTGGCTGTAGTCAGGCTCCGGGCGCCCGTACTTAAGCGCCGAATAGAATATCTCCCTTATGCCGTTCCCGTTCATCGTGCAGAAGCCGAGCATTCTGAGAGCCCTGCCAAGCACAGGGTTCCTTGAAATGCTGTTCGCGTAGAGAAGCTTCTCAGGGGACGCCTGGTTGAAGAGCCCGCCAGGGCTCTTTATCTCGACGCCCTCCGGATCAACCAGGATCTCAGTCGGCACTCCCATGGTGTAATCCCTGTGGATGAGCGCATTGAAAAGAAGCTCATCAAGCGACTCAAGGCTGAAGTCAGTGATTTCCGGTCTGGCGCTGCCCTTTCCGTTGTTCTGCAGGAAGATTTCACGCATCCGGTCGATCATCTGCGGTATTGTTCCGCCGAGCTCTTCGTCAATCTCAGTCTTGAAGTCAGACACAACCCGCACATGTATGCCCGCAGAGGGAAGGAAGCGCTCCACTGCCTCGTCCTTTCCCTCCAGGAGGATGCCGGTTACAGTCGGGACAGGCGCTCCTCCCCTGATTTCCGTCAGGTGAAGCGCCGCGTCAAATTCAGAATCAGAGAGCGAGAGGAGCTCTTTCTCACCGTTCTCATCCTTTATGGCCTGTCTGAGCCTGTTTCTCCTGTCAGCACTCAGCTCCTCATAAAGGGCCTCATATACTGCTGTTGCGCTGAAATCGGTGAACTCATTGAACGGTGAAAATGCCATGGAGAGAATCCCTCAGAATTGAAACTGCCCAATTCTATCCGAAAGGAAGGAGATAAAAGTTGAGGATCTGCCGGGTTTGGATAAAAAGAGGAAAAGAAATCCGGGCACCCTGCAGAATTTTCCTGCATTGTGCCCGGCAGGCGGCAAAAAGCGCCAAAGATCCTCAGTTTCTCAGGCTGTTATGCGATCTCGACAGGCTCAAAGCTCTTTACGAGATCGTCAACTGCCTTCACCTGCCTGAGGAACGGCTCTACCTTATCGAGAGGCAGCGCGCTCGGCCCGTCGCAGCGCGCCTTGTCCGGATCCGGATGCGCCTCGAGGAAGATTCCGGCCAGACCTATCGCAGTTCCTGCCCTCGCAAGCTCCAGTACCTGCGAGCGCCTGCCGCCAGAGGCAGCGGACTCGGAGGATCTGCACTGGAGCGAATGGGTCACGTCAAAGACGAGAGGAGCATTGCCGCTCTCCTTCTTCATCACGCCGAAGCCCAGCATGTCGACCACAAGGTTGTCATAGCCGAAGCAGGATCCGCGCTCGCAGAGAAGGATATCCTCCGAGCCGCACTCCCTGAACTTCTCGACAATGTTTTTTGTCTGCCCCGGGCTCAGGAACTGCGGCTTCTTGACATTGACCGGACGCCCTGACTTCGCGAGGGCCGACACCAGATCGGTCTGCCTCGCGAGGAACGCGGGGAGCTGCAGGATGTCTGCGACCTCCGCGACAGGCTTCACCTGCGACGGCTCATGCACGTCAGTGATGACCGGGACATCAAACTCATCTTTTACATCCGAGAGGATCCTGAGCCCCTCGTCAATGCCCGGTCCCCTGTAGGAGTAGACCGAAGAGCGGTTCGCCTTGTCGAAGCTTCCCTTGAAGACGTACTTCATGCCAAGCTTTGAGGTAACCTCAGCCATGACCTCGGCCACTTTGAAGGCAAGATCCCTTGACTCAAGGACGTTCACCCCGCCGATAAGGACTAAGGGGCTTCCGTTCGAGAACTCCACGCTGCCTGCAGAGACAGCCTTGTTGCCGTTTACCACTCTCATAGAGATCCGCTCCCTGAAAATTATTCCGCTGTTCCCGCCGCGCCATCCGGCATGGTTCCATAAGTCACCCGCTCATGTCCGCCGTAGTCCCTTACCGAACGGACATCAGTAAATCCTGCATCGCCCATGAGCCTCCTTACGGCAAAGCCCTGGTTCCAGCCGTGCTCCACCGCAAGATGCCCGGAGGAATTAAGGTGCCGGGACGCGCCGCCGATTATATGCCTGAGATCGTCAAGCCCGCAGTGCCCAGAGACAAGTGCCGTCCTGGGCTCGAACCTCACGTCACCCTCACCGAGATGGTGATCTTCAGGATCGATGTACGGAGGGTTCGAGACGATAAGGTCAAACTTCATGTCCGTGACCGGCTCATACCAGGATCCTTCCCTTATATCGGCCCTGACTCCGTTTGCCCCGCAGTTGCGCCTCGCAAGAGCGGCCGCTTCCGGAACGAGCTCGGTCCCGAAAGCCTCTGCTTCCGGACGTTCCCTCGCTATTGCAATGAGGATCGCCCCGGTTCCTGTCCCGAGATCAAGGAGAGTCCCGCCCTTGAAAAGCCCCAGAGCGGTCTCGACCAGAAACTCGGTCTCGGGGCGCGGGATGAGCGTCGAGCTGTTAACCTCAACCTCAAAGTCCCAGAATCCTCGGGTACCGGTTATATAGGCAACCGGCTCGCCGTTATTGCGCCGCTCCGCGCATGATTCAAGCCTTTCTGTCTCAGCGTCAGTGAGCGCTCTTGATGACTCTGTTATGAGCTCTGTTCTCGTGCAGCCGAGAACAAAGCAGAGGAGCGCGTCAACGTCAGCCTTCGGCGACCCGCTCTGTATGCCCTGTATGAGCCTTGCCCGGTATTCCCCAAGAGTCACAGTCAGAATTACCCTTCCTCGGAGAGGCGCTGCAGCTGATCTGCCTGGTACTCCTCGATCACAGGTCCGATGAGCGGATCCATGTCGCCGTTCAGAACCTCGTCGAGCCGGTAGAGCGTGAGGTTGATCCGGTGATCGGTCACTCTTCCCTGCGGGAAATTGTAGGTGCGAATACGGTCAGAGCGGTCACCGGAGCTCAGGATGTCATGCCTTGCCTGATCCTCCTCGGCCTTCCTCTTGTCATCCTGCAGCTTGGTGAGCCTCGCGAGGAGCACGCTCATCGCCCTTTCCTTGTTGCGGTGCTGCGAGCGCTCGTCCTGGCACTCGACGACAAGCCCGGTCGGAAGATGCGTGATGCGCACTGCGGAGTCGGTCTTGTTGATGTGCTGTCCGCCGGCGCCTGAGGAGCGGTAGGTGTCGATCCTGAGATCCGCAGGGTTGATTACCGGAGCCTGCTCGGGCGGAACCTCCGGCATGACCATCACCGTGCACGCTGAGGTGTGCACCCTTCCCTGCGACTCGGTGACCGGCACTCTCTGCACCCGGTGCCCGCCCGACTCGAACTTCAGCACGCCGTAGGCGCCGTCCCCGGAGACCTTGGAGATGATTTCCTTGTAGCCGCCCATCTCACCCTCGCTCGAGCTGATGATCTCAAGGTGCCATCTCTTCCTTTCTATGTAGTAGGAGTACATCCTGAAGAGATCGCCCGCGAAGAGGCAGGCCTCGTCGCCGCCCGTGCCGGCCCTGATCTCAAGGAAGCAGTCATTGCTGTCCCTCGGATCCTTCGGGAGAAGAAGGAGCTGCAGCCTGTGCTCGAGATCTGCAAGGGTCTTTTTGGACTCCCCGAGCTCCTCCGCCGCGAGATCCTTCATCTCGTCATCGGCGCTCTCAAGAAGCTCCTCTGCCTCCTTGCAGCTCTCCTGGGCCTTCTTATATCTGCGGAACTCCTCTACGATTTCAGTAAGCCCGGTATACTCCTTGTTGAGCTCGCGGTACTTGTCAAGATTGGCGATTACATCAGGCTCCGCAAGAAGTCTCTGAACTTCCTCGTAACGCTCTGAAATGGACTCAAGTTTTCTCTCGACGCTTTCTTTCATCAGCAGACAGTTCCCCGGAATGCGACACCGCGCCGGACAGGAAGGACTGGATCTGCCGGCAGAATATGATTTATGGGGCAGTATTTTAGCAGAAACAGCAGTCAGAGGACATACGGCCAAAAACTGGCCTGCCACAGGATGCTCACGGGGACCAGTGAAAAACAGCCCGGCAGGAAACAAAAAAGGCCCTGCGCGATGCAGAGCCCTTCATGAGTTACGTACAGCAGCTGTTCGATCAGGCCCTGAGCGCCCTCTCGCCTCTCGCGATGCCGCAGACGCCGCTTCTTACCACCTCAAGAATGCCTGCGCTCTTCCCGACAATCTCGATGAAGGCGTCAAGCTTCTCTGTGTCGCCCACGAGCTGTATGACATAGAGGTCGGAGGTGACATCGACAATCTGGCCGCGGAAAATGTCAGCGAGGTGCATGAGCTCAGTCCTGACATCAATAGTGCTCGCGCGGCACTTAATGAGCATGATCTCACGCTCAACGTAAGTGCTGTCAGCGAGGTCGCAGACCTTGAGGACGTCCACGAGCTTGTGGAGCTGCTTCGTGATCTGCTCGATCTCGCTGTTGTCGCCGTCGGTTACGATGGTGATCCTCGAGAGGGTGGAGTCCTCGGTCGGAGCCACGGTAAGCGACTCGATGTTGTACCCGCGCTGTGAGAAGAGGCCTACGACGCGGCTGAGAGCGCCTGATTCATTTTCAAGCAGAATTGAAATCAAATGCTTCATTTGCGTGCCGTCTCCGTAGTCTCTGTCTCACTGAAACGAATGTCGCACATAGCGCCGCCGCCGAGCTGCATGGGGAATACCTTCTCCTCGGGATCGATGCGGATGTCTATGAGGACCAGCTTATCCTTGTACTTGTCGGAAAATGCCTCGGCAAGGCCGTCGTGAAGCTCCGAGGGAAGGAGGATCCTCATGCCGACATGGCCGTAGGCCTCGGCAAGCTTGACAAAGTCAGGGTTGTCGTTGAGGATGGTCTCGCTGTGCCTTCCGCCGTAGAACATGTCCTGCCACTGCTTGACGTTTCCGAGGGCCTTGTTGTCCATGATGATGATCTTGAGCGGCAGATGGTACTGCAGGCAGGTCGAGAGCTCCTGGGAGTTCATCTGGAACGAACCGTCACCGCTTATTACGCAGACCTTCTCGTCGGGAAGCGCAATCTGCGCGCCGATGGCTGCGGGGAAGCCATAGCCCATGGTGCCGAGTCCGCCGGAGTTGAGCCACTGGCGGGGTCTGTCGAACTTGAAGTGCTGAGCGATGAACATCTGGTGCTGTCCGACATCGGAGCAGACGATGCACTTGCCGCCCGTAACGTTCCAGAGCTCCTCGATGACCTCCTGGGGCTTGATGTTCTCCGGATCCTTCCTGAATGCCAGGCAGTGCCTGCCGCGCCAGCCGTCGATCATGCTCCACCAGTCAGCGTGGGCGGAGCTGTCCTGCTTCACGCCGAGCTCATCGGCTGCCTCAAGGAGCTGCCTGAGGACGATCTCGCAGGATCCGACGATGGGGATGTCGGCCCTGACGGTCTTTGCGATCGAGGTCGGATCGACATCGATGTGGATAATCTTGGCGTTCGGGCAGAACTTCGCAACGTTGTTCGTGATGCGGTCAGCAAACCTCGTTCCGACGGCAAGGATGACATCGGAGTTGTGCATGGTCATGTTGGCCTCATAGGTGCCGTGCATGCCGAGCATTCCGAGGAAGCGTCCGTCAGTTGCCGGGAATGCGCCGAGGCCCATCAGGGTGCTGGTGACCGGCATGTTGAAGCGCTCTGCGACTTCCTTCACCTCAGCAGAGGCGTTGGAGATGATGGTGCCGCCGCCGATGAGCATTACAGGGTGCTGCGCGCCGGCAAGAACCTTGGCCGCGCGCTTGACCTGCCCCTTGTGGCCGACCAGGGTCGGGTTGTACGAGCGCATGCTTACTGACTTCGGATACTCGTAGTCAAAGAGGTTCTTCGGGCTCTGGCAGTCCTTGGGGATGTCGATGACGACAGGGCCCGGGCGGCCGGTGGAGGCGATGTAGAAGGCCTTCTTGATGGCGACGGGGATGTCGAGCGCCGACTTGCAGAGGAAGCTGTGCTTGACGATAGGACGGGTGATGCCGATCGTGTCAACTTCCTGGAAGGCGTCCTGGCCGATGTACTTGGTCGCAACCTGCCCGGTGATGACAACGATAGGCACAGAGTCCATGTACGCAGTCGCAATGCCGGTTACGGTATTGGTAGCGCCAGGGCCTGAGGTTACGAGGCAGACGCCGACCTTGCCGGTTGCCCTTGCGTAGCCGTCAGCAGCATGGGCTGCGGACTGCTCGTGGCGCACAAGAATGTGCTTGATCTTGTGAGAATTGTAGAGAGCGTCGTAGATATCGATGACTGCGCCCCCGGGATAACCGAAGATGTGATCAACACCCTCGTCTTCTAGCGCGCGGATGACCATCTGGGCGCCGGATAACTTTTCCATTTAAACTGACTCCATATACATTAACTGTTGACTTTCGAGTCGTCACACCGTTAGAACGGACGCACTGCAGTTAGACAGGAAACCAGACGGTGGAGAGATTCCCTGTCAGTTTGCGCGGTTAACGCAAATCAGACAGCGTGCCGCCGTGAAGTCGAGACAGAGGAAACCAAAAGCAAGTGCAGTTTTCAAGAGCCGCGCTGAAACGGCATGCCGCAACAAGTCTGAAAGGATCAACCCCGAAATCACTGCCGACCAAAATCAGCGGCTAACATGATAGCAAAAATTGCCTCAGTCGGCTACATTGAGCGGGGATTTGTGTCCCTGCCGGAATCCGGCGCCCCTGGCATTCTGCCATGGTCTCTTTGTCCGGATGCCGCGCGTTCTGCTAAAATCCGTGCGTTCATCCGGACAGCATCAGAGGAGGCCCCGATGTTTGATTTTCTCTTCAGGCACAGTCATAAAGAAGATGATGCAAAGGGCCGCGCGGAATCATCAGATGACCAGGCTGTAGGCACTCCGGCAATAAGGCGGAGCGTCTGCACCGGCGAGGCTGTGGGCGGCTACCTGAAGGACGGCAGGTTCCACGACACCGAGCTCCTCGCGACCGACAGGGATATCGACGAGTTCGCGAGGAAAAACCGCACTGACCGGACCAGGATAAAGATTATTTACGAATAGGCTCCGTGCCGGCGCGTGGCGGTATTCCACGGCCGGCCGTTCAGCCTGGTTTAAGGATTTCTGTATTATGCTACCTACTACAGTCAATGCCCTCTTCATCCTCATCGGAAGCCTCGCGGGGCTCCTCCTGAGGCGCGGCATCAATGAGAAGCTCAAGCTCGCCATACTCAACGCGATGGGCCTCTCGGCCTTCGGCATAGGCATACATTCCCTGGTGAACGGCATGGACCACAGCGGCTATCCGGTGCTCTTCATCGTCTCGCTTGCCCTGGGGGCCCTCATCGGCAACTGGATTGACTTCAGCGAGAGGCTTGAGAAGCTGGTCGCAAGGTT
>JAEEGJ010019256.1_pt1 | contig 15075 bp, 5 predicted proteins | sample 8958761 | NCBI WGS metagenome assembly JAEEGJ01 (sample SAMN16246546, study PRJNA631951) | gut metagenome | biome: gut microbiome; feature: rumen; material: RS-attached | host: Bos | place: Iran: Karaj | collected 2018-10 | reverse complement strand
GCCTAAATTATTATAAGAATAGCTTATCAGGTCGTTGAAAATCAGTAGCGGGTAATCGGTCTTGGCTAGTTTTTTGGCTTCGGTTTGAGCCATTTTTTCTTGCAACTCGAGGTCGGGAAGGAGGGTGCGTTCGGGCGTGTCCCAGAGTTTGTAAACCGTTTCGTTTTTCGAGTGTGCCGATCTCTTTGTGCCGAATGCGCCTCTAACGCAACCGTAAAACAAATTGATGTTGCCGGTTCTTTCCGTCGTGCGATAGGTGATGAGTTCCTCGCCGATTTGCAACACGTTGATGTTGGCAGGCTGGTCGAAGAGGTCGGAGTGGTAGACGGCAAACTCGGTCTGCTCATCGTCTATTGACAGTTGGAGATGCAATTCGCCTTGGATTAATATATGTTCCGAAGGTTTGGGCGTGACGTATTTGCTGTCGGTCGAGAGGCGGTTGGCCAATACGGAAAGGCCCAAGTCTAGACCGGCTTGACGGCATTTCTCTTTCAGGAAAGCCGTGTCTTTTGGATTGTAATCAGCTATCAGATAAGACTTTGTGCTTCTTATGATGCCTGACAAACTATCAGAAACTTGCGCAAATGAAAACAATCCGCACAACAAAAGACAAACGATGGTTAATATCCTTTTCATCAGTCGATTCCTCTCAGGTCTTTATAGAGTTGTACGGCATAGAGGTCGGTCATGTTGGAGATAAAGTCGATGACGGACTGGAGCTTGGTATAGATATCATCGGTCTGCACCTTGAACTGCTCGGGCATGAGCGAGAGGAGTTTTTTATTGTAGGGTGTGTTGGGGTTCAACACGGCATCGGTAAAGTCTTCCAACAGCGTTCCGATGACATTGAAGCCCGTCAGTTCGATTTTCACCACGGAAGGGTGACGATAGATATGCTTCACCGATTCATCGCGGCAAAGGTCAAGGGCATTCTTTTCAAAATCAGGTAGATGCGAAATCAAGCTCTTTTCGAAGCGGCCTTCCATGATGGCGTCGTGGTTTTTGACGAAGATGTCGCTGGCCAGGTTCACCAACTTGTTGATGAGCATGGCTCGGAGAAAAGCCATTCGTTCGTTGACATCGGTCACTTCGCGGTAAACGTCCTCCTTGTGCTTGAAGAAAGCCTTATCTTTGTTCGGGTCGAAAAATGAGACAAAGCAGCTCTCGATGGCCTCCGTGCTGATGATGCCGCGTTTGTGGGCGTCTTCCATGTCGAGAACGAGGTAGCAGATGTCGTCGGAGGCTTCCATCATGTAGGACAGCGGATGTCGGGCGTAGACCAAATGCTCATCATCTAAACGTGGAATACCACATTCTTCGACAACTTCCTTAAATGCCTCGATTTCAGAATAAAAGACGTTGTATTTCTTGCGGTTGCCTTTGTTGAAAGAAGGGTAGGGGTATTTCAGTAAGGTGGCCAAGGTGGCGGAGGTCAACGAGAAGCCTCCTGCCCGACGTCCTGTGAACTGGTGCGTCAATTGGCGGAAGGCGTTGGCGTTGCCCTCAAAGGCGATGAGGTCGCTCCATTGCTCAGGTTTTACAAGCTTTTCCAGCTCCTTGCCTTTCCCGTCCTTGAAGAAGCTGCTGATGGTGTCCTCGCCCGAGTGGCCGAAAGGCGGGTTGCCGAGGTCGTGGGCCAGACAAGCCGAAGCCACGATGGTCTCGATGTCGGACTGACGCTCTTTCAGTTCGTGATGCTTGTTTGACAGCTTTTCAACAGTTCGGCAGGCGATGGAGCGTCCGACGCTGGCCACTTCGAGGCTGTGGGTCAAGCGGTTGTGGACCATCTGAGCGCCAGGCAGAGGAAACACTTGGGTCTTGTTTTGCAGCCTACGGAAGGGGCTACTGAAGATGATGCGGTCGTAGTCGCGCTGAAACGAGCTGCGGATGTCGGGGCTCTTGTGCGGCTGCGCGTAACGTTTGTTGGAGAGTAGGTCGGGCCAGAACATCATAATGCTTAAATCAATTTCCAACCCTCAATCCGACGTGTAGCAGAGGAGAAGTTGATGCCGATTTTATAGAGTTTGCGACTGATAATAGACCTCGTTTAACTTCAGCATTTGGAATACCCAACCGAAATCCATTGAATTTTTGGTCATAATCTTTGATTGTCAGATATCCAATTTGATAGAGCGATGCCAATAGTGAATCTCCAAACAATTCAGTATCAAACAAAAACAAATCTGCTTCGTTCTCTTGGATTAGATTCTCCAACTTATAATTGTTCTGCCTTAAAGTCTCAACAATATATTTTTTAGTATCTGTATCAGGCCCAAAGTCCTTGAACTTCATGGCATTGAGAACCTCTATCAAACAGAAAGGATTGTACATTCCAGAGGAATCCTCATTGAAATGGTAACCATCGTAATTCTCTTTCAGTATTGCGTAACACTCTTCTTTTGTCAAAAGGTTTTTCTTAGCCATCAGTCCAACTTCATTATCAAAATTGTTGCGGTTTTCTTCTTCAGTAAAGCCACAAAGTTCTGTAAAATGTTTATCTAAAGATATGTTGGTAATATTGTTTAGGTCACCGAAAAGACTATCAACTGATAATTTCGTCACACCGGTGAAGAAAGCCATCTGGATATAACCGTCCATCGTTTTGGCGACGCCGTAGACTGACTTAAGTAAGGCGCGGTATTCGTCTTGGAGTGCCTTGTTCCCAATGGCTTGCAAGAGTGGCTTGTCGTACTCATCGACTAAAATGACCACTTTTTGCCCTGTCTGTTCGTAAGCACGCCGAATGATAACCTTGAAACGCTCAGACAATGACAGTCCGTTTGGAGTTGTACCATAGGTCTCTTCAAAATAACGGAAATGGCCGTCGAGAATGGATTCAAGTGCTTCGGAATCGGTGTATTTTGCTGCATTCAAATCCAAATGCAGCACAGGATAAACTTTCCAGTCCTTCTCCAACTGCTCCAAAGCCAACCCTTTGAAGAGTTCCTTTTTCCCTTGGTAATAGGCTTCGAGGGTGGAAAGGAACAGACTCTTCCCGAAGCGGCGTGGACGGCTGAGGAAGTAGTATTTCCCGCTTTGTGCCAATTCGTACACAAAGGCTGTCTTGTCCACATAGACATAGCCGTCTTCGCGAAGCCCTTGGAAATTCTGCAAGCCGATAGGATATTTAGTCATAAGGCCCTAATCTTGTATTCTGTCCGCAAAATTACAAAAAATCATTAAACTTGGCAGGTTGCTTTGTTTTTTCTTATTTTTGCCCACCAACAAACGTAATAAAATCTAACCAATAAAACTGATGAGATAATACCCTCTCCTGAGACATATCTGATGAAATAGCTTTAGCTTAATATAAAATTTTCATTCATTCTGGTGCGTATTCAAAATAAGTTCCTATTTTTGCCACAATATCGTTGAACAAACCAAGCAATTCAAACAATGGATACTCCAAGAATACTCAGCCTTGATGAAGCCCTCCAACTCGTCAGACGCTACAAGCAACTGATTGCCCCGCGTTTCGACGGCAAGTTGAAGGTTATCCTATATGGTTCCTACGCGAAAGGCTCGGCTAATCCGTGGAGCGACATTGATGTTGCAGTTATCGTTCCCAAAATAAATGATGAGGAATGGCTGCAACAGTCGGTTATCCTCGTTCGTGAGGGACATGCAGTGACAAGTCTTATAGAGCCCGTCCTTCTGGAAGACCATGAGGACAGCATTCTCTTTGATGATGTTATGCGGACTGGAATTGCCGTATAAATCAGAGTATAAATATATCATACCAATAAACCACCCAAAGTCTAACCAAATAGAATTGAAATGAATACAGCGCATTGGGCGCAACAACGAAAAACGGCATATCATAATAATAGCGTTAGCTTAAAAGCTTGTTCTTAGAAACTACAACTTTCTATCAATGTCACAAGCGAGTAAAGACGATGTTCACGTGTGTTTTCACGTGGGCTTTACACATTAAATTTGTGACATTGGGCTGTAGTAGGCCTCATTAACCAACTGAAAATAGAGCCCTTGTTTTTTGTTGTCTGCTCGGGAAATGAATAAAAAAGTAGAAAACACTAACAATTTAAATCTTTAATATTATGAACAATAGAAATCTACAACCAAGAAAGGGGACGTTCCACTCCGTCCTGCTCGTCCTGCTGCTTTGCACAATGGGAATGACAAATGTAATAGCTCAACAACCGAACCAAACTAAATTGACGGAATACAGTTTCAATAACCTTGGTACTATTGAAGAGCGTGTGTTTTTCCTGCATTCGATTCAGGAGAATGATTTATTCTCATACGTTCTCAGTGATGATGAAGGCAAGATTGATATTTACGTTTCAGAAAATTACACTAGTCATGAATCCAATGCTAATTCGGATTTCGATTTTTTCCTTGAAAGTCTATACAATGAATGGACTACATATTCTAATCTTGATAAGATAGAACGTGGAGGCTTGTTCGTGGAATGGCGTTACCAACTTGAAGATGAAGTCTTTTTAGCCATTAATGAAGACTTCGATCGCCAATTGAGTAGTGTCAACTCCACTTGTGGTGGTTCTTTGCCTTTTTGTACAGACATTGGTTCATACGAGTATCCAGCAGGTGTTAACTCTGGTTCGGGTGAACAAGGCCCCTACTATGGTTGCCTGTATTCACAACCCAACCCTGCATGGTATTACATGCAAATCGATCAACCTGGTAATTTGAGCATCAAGATGCACACTACTCCTGCTCGAGATATTGATTTTGTTTGCTGGGGACCTTTCAACGACATGGGAAATGCCTGTAGTCAATTAATCAGTAGTAATGTCGTTAGTTGTAGTTACAGTATTAATAATACTGAATATTGCAACATCAACAATGCTCAAACAGGACAATATTACGTTCTACTAATTACCAATTATTCAAATCAGCCTGCAAATATTATTTTTGAGAATATAGGTACTGGTTCAACTATGAATTTTCAAGGAGTCTCCTCAACTATTACTACTACGGCTAATCCACTAGATGGCGGTACTGTCACAGGGAGTGGAGAGTATGAATTCGGCTCAACATGCACATTAAATGCGACTGCCAACGATGGTTATTCTTTCAAATATTGGACGGAGAATGGTGTGGTGGTTTCGTATGATGCCGAGTATACTTTCGCTGTTACGTTTGATCGGAACTTTGTGGCTAATTTTACCCCTAATTATTCTGTTACAGTATCCGCAAATCCAGAAGAGGGAGGCTTTGTTTCTGGCAATGGTGTGTATGAGCTTGACTCTTCTTGTACTGTAACAGCAACAGCCAATGAAGGTTTCTTTTTTGTAAACTGGACGGAAAATGGGACTGTTGTTTCAAATGATACTACATATACTTTCACAGTTGTACATGAGAGTAACTTGATAGCAAACTTTGTTGTTGAAGGTACTATTGTTTTTGACGATGCCAATGTAAAAAACCTGTGCGTGGCCAATTGGGATGCCGATGGCGATGGTGAACTGAACCAAACAGAAGCCGCTGCGGTAACGAGCTTGGACGGTGTGTTTATGTTTGACGGAGATATAACCTCCTTCAACGAATTACAGTTCTTTACAGGATTATCATTTTTTGCAGACGATGAGTTCAACTCATGCACCAGTCTTGTTGCTATCACTATCCCAGGTGGTGTGACTTCTATTGGAGATTATGCATTCTCTGATTGTAGCAGCCTGACCTCGATGACCTCGTATGCTTGCATGCCTCCCGCCTTGGGCTACGAAGTCTTCTATAATGTGCCATCCGTTTTGGTTCTCAATGTGCCTTGCCACACTTCTGCCATGTACCAAGAAGCCGATGGATGGAGCGACTTCTCTAATTACGAGGAGTTTGAATATGGTTTATGCCCCATTCCTTTCGCCGATGCCACTGTGAAAGCTATTTGTGTGGCGCATTGGGACACCAATGGCGATGGCGAATTGAGTTATGCCGAAGCCGCCGCTGTGACCAACTTGGGTACCTATTTCAAAAGCACCGCCATCACCTCGTTTGATGAATTGGAATACTTCACAAGTTTGACATCTCTTCCTAATACGGCATTCTACAGTTGCACAAGCCTTGCCTCTATAGCCCTGCCTGCTTCGGTCTCGGCATTAGGCAATGGCTCGTTCTACAATTGCAGTAATTTGTCTACGATGACCATATATGCTGAAACGCCACCTACAGTGGGAACCAATGCGTTTAAGAATGTGCCTGCCGAAATGGAGGTTTATGTGCCTTGTGGAACTTATGCCGCATACCATACCGCTAATGGCTGGAGCGAGTTTGCTAATATTCAAGAACCTGGTACATGCCCCATCGTTTTTGCCGATGCTAACGTGAAAGCCCTCTGTGTGGCCAATTGGGATACCGATGGCGATGGGGAATTGAGATATGATGAGGCTGCTGCGGTGACGGATTTGGGGCAAGTGTTTAGAAACAAATCCTCAATTACATCATTCGATGAATTACAGTATTTTGTTAGTCTGACCTCGATAGGCGGTGATGCTTTTTCTTATTGCAGCAGCCTGACCTCCATAGAGATACCGAGTTCCGTGACCTCGATAGACCAATATGCTTTCTATAATTGCATTAGCCTGACCTTGGTGGAGATACCAAGTTCCGTGATTTCTATAGGCACAAATTCATTTGGAGGCTGTATAGGTTTGGAGCAAATTATGGTGGCTTCGGAAAATGCCTACTTTGATTCAAGAGAAAACTGTAATGCCATCATCAAGACCAGTAACAATGCATTGGTAACGGGTTGCAAAAACACAGTAATTCCAAGTTCCGTGACCTCGATAGACCAATATGCTTTCTATAATTGCACTAGCCTGACCTCTGTGGAGATACCGAATTCCGTGACTTCAATAGGCCAAAATGCTTTCTGTAATAGCGGCCTGACCTCAATAGCATCTTTTGCCAATACTCCACCCACATTAGGCAATAATGTGTTTTATTTTGTCAACAAATCTATTCCCGTGTATGTTCCTTGTGGTGCATCGGAAGCTTATCAGAGTACCAATGGCTGGAATGAATTCACCAATATAATGGGAATGTGTCCCGGAACCATTACCGTTGCGGCTACACCAACGGAAGGCGGTTCGGTAACGGGCGGTGGTTCATATGAAGGTGGCGGTGCTACTTGCACTTTGACGGCTAACGCCAATCACGATTACTGTTTCTTAAATTGGACAGAGAACGGCGAAGTGGTTTCATCTGATGCTGAATATACATTCACGGTTGCAGGGGATAGGAATCTTGTGGCCAACTTCTCATTTACACCTCCCGCACCAGTAGTTGCCGAATACTATCCTGATCCCAATGAGTCAAACAGTCCGTATGTCAAGGTGCATTGGGCAGCGACTTCATTTGAGGCTCAAATTGGAGAAGGTACCTCAACTTTCGGTTACTTCCCATTTTATACGTTGTATAATTATAGCATTTCCGAAAACCTTTTCCTTGCCTCCGAGCTTGAAGAAGCTGGCGTGAACATGGCACCTATGACGAGTTTGAGCTGGTATGCCACTAATGCCCCTGGTTATGAGCAACAAGGCATCAGCATCTGGATGGCCAACGTGAGCGATACGGAACTTACTGCTACTTCCCATACCGTGAGCGACATGACCCTTGTCTATACTGGAAGCATAACACCCGAAATAGGTTGGAACGAGTTTGTCTTCAATGAAGATACATTTATTTGGGACGGTGTGAGCAATGTGTTAATTCTCTGTCAGCGCAACAATGGTGCTTGGAATAGCACGGTCTATTGGCAATCTCAGATTGTTGGTTTTAACGCATCTTCCTACCGTTACCAAGACAGTGGACCATACAATGTCAACATAGCCAACACCGTGTACAATAGTAACCAACGTTCGAACATTATTATGAAAAGTGAAGGGGCGATGACCTACAACCTCTATCGCGCCAACTGCGACGGCACCGATGCCCAACTGATTGCCGAGAACCTGAACGACACACAATACATCGATGAAACTTGGTGGCAGCTTGAGAATAACAGCTACAAATACGGTGTCAGCATCGCAGATTCCACCAACACGGACATTTTCTGGTCGAACTGCATTGAGAAACAAGGAAATGTGGCAGTCCAAACCATCGCGCTTTCCCAAGGCTGGAACTGGGTGAGCCTGTCCGTCGAGGCAGGCGATCCTGTCGAGCTGCTCCAGATGCTGGAGACTGCCCTGGTCGACAACGCCGTGCAAATCCAGTCGTTCGACGACAACACCGAGTTTGACGGCGAGGAATGGTTCGGCGGCCTGGACGACACCGGTATCTCCAACGCACAGATGTACATGATCGAGGTCGTCAACGACTGCACGGTGGAGCTGCAAGGCACGCCTGCCAACCCTGCCGACTACGAAATCTACATCGAGCCCGGTCAGTGGAACTGGATTGGCTTCCCCTGCACGGTGGAACTGGGCATTGCCGAGGCACTCGCCAATTTCGAGCCTGAAGAGGCCGACCAGATCCAAGCCGGCAATATCATGACCGAGTTTGACGGCGAGGAATGGTTCGGCGATTTCGAGACGCTGGTGCCTGGACAAGGCTACATGTACTACTCCAACAGCTCTGAACTGAAGATCTTGGTCTTTTCCACGACTGCTAAAGGCAAGGGTGTCATCTTACGGAAAGAAAAGAAATAATCTTACGAGATAATAGGATGAAAAACGACCGCTCTCGGAGAAGGGCGGTCGTTTTTTTGCATCTTTAACGTCTTTATCGCTTTGTGTCATTGTGAGAAACATCGACAGAAACGAGACGGAATACGAATACCTGCAATTGGTTGACCACATCACTGGCTTGACAGTGGATTTGTTGAAACAACCCACCTACGGCTACCATGTCACAGGACAAGAACCTGAAGCCCGTTTCAGCATCAGATTCAAAGTGGCGGAATAAATAGGGTAGTTATTCATGAACAAACGGTCATCTCATTCGAGGTGGCCGTTTGTATTATGGCTAGTGCTTAAATCATTTTCCAACTTTTATTCTTCGCAAAACCCTTGGAAATTCTGCAAGCCGATAGGATATTTAGTCATAGCACCCAAATATTGGAATCTGTCTGCAAAATTAAAAAATCAACTAACTAACATTGTCGTTTTATTTTTTCACTAAATTTGCCCCCAACAAACAAAAATGCAGTTCGCCAAACTTCCGCCAATGAACCACTAATGTACCGAAAACATAGTTAGATGAAACATCTTAAACAACAAAATAGTATCATTATGAAAGAAAAACCTTTACATCGGAAAAGGGCGGTTTTCGCCGTCCTGTTCACCCTGCTGCTGAGCATGGCAGGCATGACGAACGCAACGGCCCAGAGCTTCACTGTGGGCGACCTCACTTACTCCTTTAACGACGACGGGGCATCCGTAACCCTGACCGGCCATGTGGACGGCATCAGTGGCCAATTAGTGATTCCCGAAAGCGTGGAACTGTATGGCACTTCCTATCCCGTGACAGCAATTGGTAATTATGCATTTTCAGAGTGCTATGACCTCACGGGCGATTTGGTCATTCCCAATTCTGTGATTACCATTGGAGAGTACGCATTTTATTATTGTACAGGTTTGAATGGTTCGTTGACTATCGGCGATGCAGTTCAAACAATTGGTCGTGAAGCTTTTTATGATTGTTATAATATGACAGGCTCCTTAACCCTCGGAAGTTCTGTTCAAACTATTCACGACTATGCATTTGTGTTCTGCAATTTTACAGGAATGCTAACCATTCCAGAGAGTATGACATATATTGGAAATTCTGTATTCTATGAATGTGATTTTACCAAATTAAACTACAATGCAACTAACTGTGAGGTTGATTATTACTGGCTATGGTATTGTGATTTGTTGAGTACATTGGCCATAGGCGAAAACGTGCAGGTTATTCCTAACGGTTTCCTTTACCAGCGTCCTTCTTTTACAGGAGGATTGGTTATTCCGAATTCTGTAACTTCTATTGGTGAAAACGCTTTCGAAAGTTGCACGGGCTTCACTGGTGCATTGAATATTCCTAATTCCGTGACCACAATCAATAGCTCTGCTTTCTATGGTTGTAATGGTTTTAGCTCGTTAAATATTGGTAATTCTGTGACTTACATTGGTGAAAATGCTTTTTATGGTTGTTCAGGCTTTACAGGTTCATTGAATATTCCCAACTCTGTGAACACAATCAGTAATTCTGCTTTCTATGGCTGTACAGGTTTCACGGGTTCATTGAACATTGGAAATGCAGTGACTACTATCGGTGAAAATGCTTTCAATGGTTGTAGCGGCTTCACGGGTTCGCTCACCATTTCCAATTCAGTAACCACAATCGGTAGCAGTGCATTTTTGAATTGTTCAGGCTTTTCAGGCACTTTAACCCTCGGCAATTCCCTTACGCAAATCGATAACAGCGCCTTTTTCGGAGCGTGCGAGAACATTACTTCGTTCGAGGTGTTGGCCGAAACGCCACCTACTCTTGGCAATTATGTTTTCATGAGTGCCAACACGGGGATCCCTGTCTATGTGCCGTGCAGTACCTTGGAAGCCTATCAGAACGCTTCAGGCTGGAGCAATTTCACCAATTTTCAGGAGTTTAATCCCTGCCAATGGATGATTACAGCGGAAGTCGCTCCCACATCAGGCGGCACACTAAGTGGCACAGGCATTTACGAACAGGGACAGACCTGCACCCTTGTTGCCAACCCTAACGAAGACTTCTCTTTCGTGAATTGGACGGAAGACGGCGTGGAAGTGAGTACCGATGCAACCTATGCTTTTACGGTAACTGCGAGCAGACATTTGGTGGCTAACTTCCAAATCGATAATCTCATTGGAGAGGGTACGGCGACCAACTCATATTTGCCGAGCTATAGTTATTACCCTTATTCTTTGACGCAACAAATCTACACAGCAGAGGAGATTGGCCAGATGGGTGTAATCAGAAGTGTGGCTTTTTTCAATGCAGGTAGTCAAAAGAACCGTAATTATGACATCTATTTGGTGCATACTGAAAAGAGCAGTTTTAACAGCTCGAATGATTGGGTTGCCGTTACCAATACGGACAAGGTGTTCAGTGGTAATGTGACCATGCTTTCCAACGATTGGACCATCATAACCTTTGATACACCTTTTGCCTATAATGGTACATCTAACATCGTTTTGGTAGTGGATGACAATACTGGCGAATGGAATAGCGGTTTGGCTTGCCGTGTGTTCAATACACAGAGTCAAGCTATCTATATCTGTGGTAATGGTACAAACTTCAATCCAATCAATCCTTCTGGGTATAGTGGAAATGTAATGAATGTGAAGAATCAGATTGCCTTAGGCTTTTCTTCTACGGACGCTGCAGTGTTTGCAACGGTTTCGCCAGATGGAGCTGGTTCGGTGAGTGGTGAAGGTGCCTATCAGTTGGGCGAAACTTGCACTTTGTCGGCAACACCAAGTTCCGATGATTATGTTTTCGTCAATTGGACGGAAGATGGCGAGGTGGTTTCAACCAATGCCCAATATTCATTTACTGTTACAGGCAATCGGAATTTGGTGGCAAACTTCTTGCAGTTTAGGGTTAACATTATTGTTTCGGCAAATCCAGAGGAAGGCGGCACAGTTACAGGTGCTGGAAACTACTTGTTGGGCCAAACCTGTACTTTGACGGCCACACCCAATGAGAACTATGTCTTTGTGAACTGGATGGAAAATGGAGAAGAAATCAGCACAGATTTGAGTTATTCTTTTACGGTGACGGGGAATAGAACAGTAGTGGCACGTTTTAAAAATCCTGTTGGAACGGTTCAGGCTGAGTATTATCCTGATAATTTGAATCCGGAAAGTCCTTATGTACAATTAAATTGGACTATTCCGTTTGAAGCCTTGATTGGTGACGAGGCCAGTGCCACTAACACACCCTATATGCCTTTTTACACCCTTTACAATTACTCCATCTCTGAGGCTCTTTACACAGCTGCCGAACTTGCTGAGGCGGGTGTGACCCCTGGTCAATTGACCAGTTTGAGTTGGGAAGCTGTCGAAGTTACGACAAACCAAACCCAGAACAACATCAGCATTTGGATGGCCAATATTCCTGACTCCGAACTGACGACCACTTCTCACCTCGCCAGCAACATGACTCTCGTTTATTCGGGCAACATTGGTGTTCCTCCATTAGGCTGGAATGAGTTTATATTCAATGAGGGTAGCTTTGCTTGGGACGGCTACAGCAATGTGCTTATCCTTGTGCAACGCAACAACGGACAATGGAGTGGCCATGTGAGTTGGCGTAGCCACAATGTTGACTTCAATGGCATGACCTATAAGTATCAGGATAACACACCATATAATGTCACGAACTATACATATGGTGTGACTTGTAGCACCATTCGCCCGAATATCATGTTTAAAGGTGTAGGTATGAACCCTGGGAATTATCTATACAAAGTGTATCGCAAAGAATGTGATACCAATGATTATTCACTTGTCGCCGATAGTGTGTCTGGATCGACGTATCTTGATTCATTGTGGCTGCAACTGCCCCTTGGTTCATATCAATACGGTATCAGCGCGAGAAGGAATGATGGTAGCGAAACTGGAATCGTGGCATCCAATTGTATTGAGAGGGGTTATTACACCTATCAGATTACAGCTACGGCAAATTTGGAGGGGTGTGGAACGGTGACTGGTGCCGGTGAATATGAATTGGGATCGACTTGTACTTTGGTTGCCACAACACTCAATGGTTGCTCGTTCCTTAACTGGACAGAAGACGGGCAAGTCATCTCGACAGAGGCCGAATATTCCTTTATGGTTTTAGGAAACAGAACGCTTGTGGCTAACTTTGTCAGGCCCATTTATACCATCACTGCGACGGCCAATCCAGAGGAAGGAGGAACTATTTCAATATCCGGTCTCACCACCGATTTTGATGATGGTACACTGCAAGGATGGACTGCCATTGATGCCGATGGAGATGGCAGAAACTGGTATGTTCGTTCCAACGATGACTCAGGGGACAGCTACAATCTTTATGGCCATAGCGGTTCCTATTTTGTGGCATCGTTTTCATACTATAATGGTTCCATTAATCCTGATAACTACTTGATCTCTCCTAAAAAGTCAAATGCAAGTTCAATTCACTACTTTGTGGCTGGCAATTATAGTTATCGTGACCATTATGGCGTATATGCTTCCACTACTGGCAACAGTATTTATGACTTCAGCCTCGTGTATGAAGAAACGATTCCTTCAGCCAAAGTGAATATGACTTCATGGTACGAAAGAACGGTTGAGTTGCCAGAAGGCACAAAATATGTGGCTTTCCGTCACTTCAACTCTTATGACATGTATTTTCTCCTTCTTGACGACATCACAATTATTGACGAGAACACACCAAATAGGGGAGAAGTGAACTTTGAACAAGGTTCCACATGCGTCTTAAACGCTATCCCCAACTATGGTTATGCCTTTGAAAACTGGACGGAAAACGGTGATGTGATTTCCACAAATTCAGAACTTTCATTCATTGTTAATAGCGATAGGAACTTGGTGGCCAATTTCGTCCTAGATCCTTTCACCATCAACGCTACGCCTAACTTCGATGACCGAGGCACAGTGAGCGGCTCAGGAGGATATTTAATTAACCAGGCCTGCACAGTTACGGCCACTCCATATCAGGGCCACAATTTCGTGTGCTGGACAGAGGATGGGCAAGAGGTCTCGACGGAGGCTTCCTACACCTTCACCGTTGAAGGACCGAGAAACTTGGTGGCAGTGTTTACCGCCTATGTTGACGACATCATCGTTTTTGCCGATCCCAACGTGAAAGCCATTTGCGTAAACAATTGGGACACCGATGGTGATGGTGAACTGACATACGACGAGGCCGCCGCTGTGTGGGATTTGGGATATGCTTTCTACTACAATCAAGTCATTACATCCTTTGACGAGTTGCAGTATTTCACGGGATTGACATCCATTGGCTATAGTGCTTTCTACGAATGTACCAGCCTTAATTCAATTGTTATTCCAGAGGGAGTAACTATAATAGATAGTTATGCGTTTTATGATTGCTACAACTTGGTTTCTGTCAATATTCCCGATGGCGTTGTTTGGATAGGGGAGTATGCTTTTTATGTAAGCGGCCTCCTTGGAGAACTTACTTTGCCAGAGCCGCTTGAACATGTCGGTGAATACGCTTTCTTCGGCTGCGACGGCATCACCACGGTCAACTACAATGCTGTTAATTGTCAGACGATGGGCAGTGCGGCAAAGCCGGTTTTCTATGACTGTGCCTTCACACACCTCAACATTGGAGCGAATGTGCAAAACATTCCCAATTTTGCTTTCAAACGTTGCTTTATGATCACCGATATGACGGTGGCAGCAGTCAATCCGCCAACCATTTATTCTGGCACTTTCGGAATGGTTTCCCGCAGCATCCCTGTCTCTGTGCCTTATGGTTCAGGTGACACTTACCGCAACACCCAGTATTGGGAGGAATTCTTCAACATCGTTGAGGTTTATTTCAATGATGTGCAAGTCTTGCAATTGTCCCAAGGTTGGAATTGGGTGAGTCTCTCCATCGAGGCAGGCGATCCTGTCGAGCTGCTCCAGATGCTGGAGGCTGCCTTAGGCGACAACGCCGTGCAAATCCAGTCGTTCGACGATAACACCGAGTTTGACGGTGAGGAATGGTTCGGCGGCCTGGACGACACCGGTATCTCCAACGCACAGATGTACATGATCGAGGTCGTCAACGACTGCACGGTGGAGCTGCAAGGCACGCCTGCCAACCCTGCCGACTACGAAATCTACATAGAGCCCGGTCAGTGGAACTGGATCGGCTTCCCCTGCACGGTGGAACTGGGCATTGCCGAGGCACTCGCCAATTTCGAGCCTGAAGAGGCCGACCAGATCCAAGCTGGCAATATCATGACCGAGTTCGACGGTGAGGAATGGTTCGGCGATTTCGAGACGCTGGTGCCCGGACAAGGCTACATGTACTTCTCCAACAGCTCTGAAACGAAAATCTTGGTCATTTCAACGACTGCTAAAGGCAAGAGTGTCATCTTACTGAAAGAAAAGAATTAAACTTCTGTGATAATAG
>JAEEGJ010019255.1_pt1 | contig 15075 bp, 15 predicted proteins | sample 8958761 | NCBI WGS metagenome assembly JAEEGJ01 (sample SAMN16246546, study PRJNA631951) | gut metagenome | biome: gut microbiome; feature: rumen; material: RS-attached | host: Bos | place: Iran: Karaj | collected 2018-10 | reverse complement strand
TCGAATAAATTGGCTAGTTTTTCAATAATTTCGAGAGAAACATTACGGCGGCCGTTTTCAATGTCGCTCATATAGCGACGGCCCACACCTGTTTCAAGAGCAAGTTTTTCCTGCGAAACACCTTTCTGCGAACGCAGAGCGCGAATCGCTTTGCCAATATTATTTTGAAGAGACATAAAAAATTCATTTAAACAGTTCTCTTCAAACATATAAATAGTGCAGTTTTTAACCACGCCATATAGTGCACGTTATTAAAAATTCATTCAATATTGCATCAGATAAGTTGTCCAAAGATCAGACAAGAAAAAAAGAATTCATGTCGGAACCCACGAATATCAGAAATCACCGGGATTGGACCTGATTTAAAAGCACATATTTGGCCGTCTGCATAATGTTTTTTGAACACGCCAAGATTGTGTTCTATATGGCGTGGCGTTTTTTCTTGTGGATTATACGTTTCAAAAAGAAAGTTGTACAAAAGACAACCAAAAGGCAATGATCATGACATTTAACACATTTGAACAGCAATTTGTTCCTTTCTGTGAAACTCCTGGAATTAAAAGCGGCAAGGCGAAATCGTATTATAAAGCAATTAAATATTTAGCCGAATATCTGAACATGAATGCAATTAACAATGAGAACGCTCGAATAATTCTCAGTAAAGAAAATGAAGTACATGACAAAGCAAGCAATTTTTATTTACAATTGCTCAATTGGCTAATTCTTCAAAAAAGAGGATCTTATTTAGCCAATGGCTATATCAGTGCAGCCCTCCCTTTATTTCGGAACTTTGTTACGCAACAAGGCCTTGTATAAGCCGAATCGTAATACCAAGCGTCATTCCCGGATAATGCATTGCAAAATACCTTTTTTAGCTTTTTTGGCAAAAAATAAATTATCAAAAAATTGCCATCGGAGGGGAATTATGATTAATTCTATTCCCCTATCCTCTCTGGCATGTGTCGCACGCCGAGGCCGCCCGGCGATTTTATCCACTCGGATTCCGGCCAGAGTTTGAATTCCAGCACGGGTATGCCCAGAAGTCCTTCGTAGGTGGCGACGTCGCCCGTCGCGATTTCGCCGATGATCATGCCGCATCCGTTTGTCTTGCCGAACAGCTTTTCGGCCTTGGCGCGGCTTCTCTCGAGTTTTGTGAGCGCGGTTTCGCGGTCTTTTGCGGTCACTTTCTTCAGGAATTTGCTCCACCGTTTTTCCCACTTGGCGATGTCGTTTTGCAGGTCGTCTTCATGGGCGCGAGATTTGGAGACTGCGACGGCGAGGCGCTTGTTCGCAAACATTTTTGCGTTTGTCCGCCATTCAAATGTCTTTACGCCGGTAAGCACCAGCTGGGCGTACGGCGAGCGGATGACGAAGTAGTGGGACGGTTTACCTTGCATTTGGCGGGTCTCCGGAGAATGTTTGACTTTATTTAAAATACTCTATTGATTGTCTGCGGTCAAGCGGGGCGTTGCAGCCCTAGGTAGATAGCTACCTTTAGGTGGTGCGGCTGGAGGTGCGCGTCGAGAACGAGACTGTGTGGCTGAACCGTCAACAATTGGCCATGTTGTTCAATCGTGATATTAAAACGATAGGCAAACACATCACGAATGCTTTGAAGGAAGAATGCCAAAATTCAGTTGTCGCAAAATTTGCGACAACTGCCGACGACGGGAAAAAATACCAAGTTGAGCATTATGATCTAGATATCATTTTGTCTGTGGGTTATCGCGTAAAGTCGGCAAATGGCATAAAATTCCGCCGTTGGGCAAGCCATGTTTTGAAGGACTACATGCTCAAGGGCTATGCCGTGAACCAGCGGAAGATTGCGACGGATTTGCAGATTGCGGACCGTCTGCATGAACAGCGGCAACTCATCGAGAGCCAGGGCGCAGAAATCGCGGATGTCCGGAAGTCTATTGCCGAACAGGATTCTCGCCTTTCCGCGGTCGAGCAACGAATAGATTTCTTCGTGAATGCGGCGCAGGCGCCAACCGGCGGCATTCTCGCGACAGGAACCCGTTTCGACGGGCTCGTATTGATTGCGGATCTCGTAAAGTCTGCCAAGCGTTCCGTGGTGTTCATCGACCCGTTCGCCACCATCGAGGTGTTGAAATTTGCCGCAATGCGTGCGAAGGGCGTGCAGGCGGTTGTTTATTCGGCGCGCATCACCCCAGAGTTCAGGGCAGCTGCGGATTTGCACAAAAAGCAGTATCCCGGCCTGGATTTAAAGACAATGCGCACGATTCACGACCGTTTCTTGCTCGTCGACGACAAGGTGTATCACTTCGGGGCGAGCTTTAAGGATATGGGCAATGAGATGACAGCATTCAGCGTCCTGGACTTCGTGACCCCCGCAGAAGTCATCGAGAAAATCCAGGAGAGCATGAAAGGGAGGTGAGTTGCCTTTTTCGTCGAAATTAAGTATATTAATGGTGAACTGGTCGAAGGACCCAGGTTCAACCTAATTAGGCGGGCAGACTGACCCGCTTTTTTTGTTTTTAAAACGCGGTGTTCCCCGCTCAGGTTGACATGAGCTGTATGACATCGTTCCCGTCAAAGTCCGTGCCGAAGGCTTGCCGGTAGCTCGATTCCAGCGCCTCTCCGGGGGTGCAGTTTTCCCTGAACAGGACCATGCCGCTGTCCAGGCATTCCATGTCAAGCTCGCCGTCGGTGTCGATGCTTTCCGGCCGGAACGTGGACCATAGGCAATAGTCGGTGAACCCTTCCCGAATGTCTTCTTTGAGCAGGTTGTCGCCGGTGCCCGCCTGGACTTTCAGGAACGCCTTTGCGCTCTTGACCCATGCGAGTATCGCGCCGCCGAACGTGTCGTTTTCCATAGTGCCTCCGCCCCGAAAGATAGATAATGCTAGCGACAGAAAATGACATGGCAAATAAGTATATTGTTACGTGAAAAGTTCACCAAATGTGAATTTTGGAGGAATTAACGCTTTTTTTGACCAGATCGTAACAAATACTTGACTTTTTTGCCGAAATTAGGTATATTAATAGTGAACTGGTCGAAAGACCCAGGTTCAACCTAACTAGGCGGGCAGACTGACCCGCCATTTTTATTGGGGAGCGATAGTGAATAGCCTTAGCATTTTTGTGGATGAAAGCGGAGATTTTGGTGCCTACAACCATATCACGCCCTATTACATAATCACGATGATCCTTCATGACCAGTCTATGGACATTTCCGAGCAGGTTAGCAACCTAGACGCGAAGGTTCACTCCTTGGGTTATGGTGAAAAATTCGCCATTCACACAGCTCCGCTAATCCGCCGAGAAGAAATTTACGCGAACGAGCCTCCCAATAAAAGGAGAGCCCTTTTTGCAAGTCTCTTCTTTTTCACGATGAGGAGCCCGATTCAATACAGAACATTCGTCTTTGAAAAGAAATCATTTAATGACGCCTTTTCGCTAGAAGGGCAAATGGCTAAAGTTTTGTCTTCATTCATTCGAGACAATCTTGCTTTTTTCCAAAAATTTGACGATGTCGTTTTGTATTACGATAACGGGCAGACCGAGCTGAACCGCATCTTGAATTTCGCGATGTCCACGGAACTTTCGACTTATTCGTATAGAAAAGTCTTACCCATTGACTACAAATTGTTCCAAGTTGCAGACTTAATTTGCACTCTCAAACTGCTTGACTTAAAATGCGAACATGGTGAGTTATCCAGATCGGAGCAATTGATATTCCATAGCAAGCGTGAATTGAGAAAACAGTTCATAAAGCCGCTTCAAAAGAAAATGTTCCCTGTTTAATTTAAACCACTCAAATTCGAGGGGGTTACGCTCTTTAGACCGACTTTGTGTCGTAGAGATTTTGGACAATCCTTATATCCATTTTTTTTCCTCACTTTTGGTTAATGGTTTTTATTTCAGCAACTGCCAAACGCCTTTTACCTTGGAATGTTCGGAATTTATGTAGCCGAGTTCTTTCAGGTCGTTTATGGCCCGTAATACAGTACTTTCGCTCACACCAAGATTATCGATAAGCCAAGAATACTTCGCTTTCGGATTGAGTTTTAATGCTTTGAAAACGTCCTCCACTATTTTCGATGGAAACACAGGAACCTTTATTTTTGTCCCTTTTCGTGTCCTTTTTTTTGTCCCTTTTTGTGACGGTTTTTTTGACGGTTTTTCGTTGGCGACCACGATATTGCGGTAATCGTTCACGTTCGGGACGTGTCGCCCAATCGGGGTAATCCACCACGGATTCTTCGCGCAACGCGCTGACAGGTATGGGGCGCCTGTTTGCAATGATCGTCTTGATGAATGTGTCGAGTTCTGGCAGTTGCGGAATTAGAAAACAAAAAACTCCACCAAGCTGGTGGAGAATTAGAGAAGCAACTCACCCTTCCCCAAACCCTTCCAGCACTTTATACAGCAGGGTGTAAAGCGTCTTGGCTTCGGTGTCGGAGAGGTTCACGCAGCTGGCCATGGACTTAGGGACGCTTGCGGCCTTGCGCTTGAGCGATTCGCCTTCGGCGGTGAGGCTTACCGAGAGGCAGCGCTCGTCGCTCTGTTCGCGGGTGCGCTGGATGTAGCCCTTGGCCTCGAGCTTTTTCAAAAGCGGGGTGAGCGTGCCGGAATCGAGAAACAGCTTTTTGCCGAGTTCCGAGACGTTGCACTTCTTTTCTTCCCACAGCACGAGCATCACTATGTACTGCGTGTACGTGAGGTCGAGCGGTTCCAGGTACGGGGCGTAGCGGCGCGTAATCTCCTTGGACGCGGCATACAGCGGGAAGCACAGCTGGTTTTCGAGTTTTAGCTGGGGGCAGTTCACGGCAGCTCCTAGAGCAGCTTTTCGACGCAGGCGCGCACGGCGTCCATGTCGGCGGTGGGCTCGAAGCGCGCGACCACGTTGCCTTCGCGGTCCACCACGAACTTGGTGAAGTTCCACTTGATGTCGGGATTATTCTTGTAGTCCTTGTCGATGCTCTTGAGGAGTACTGCCATGGCGGCGGCCTTTACGCCAAAGCCGAATCCTTCGAAACCCTTCTGCGATTTCAGGTAGGTGTAGAGCGGCAGTTCGTCGGGGCCGTTCACGTCGGACTTTTTCATTTGCGGGAATTCGGTGCCGTAGTTGAGCGTGCAGAATTCGTGGATTTCTTCGTCGGTGCCGGGAGTCTGGCCCTTGAACTGGTTGCAGGGAACATCGATGACTTCAAAACCCTTGTCGTGGAAATCGGAATACATCTGTTCGATCGGCTTGTAGTGCGGGGTAAAGCCGCAGCCGGTCGCGGTGTTCACGATGAGCATCACCTTGCCCTTGAAGTTTGCGAGCGGGACCTGGTTGCCCTTGCCGTCGGTGAGCGTGAAATCGTAGATGGTTGCCATAATGAGCCTCCGTTTTTTATGAATGTCGGCGCTTGGTTGCACCGTATTTCATTGCATTTTGTTTGGTCGAGTTTGATTGTATACAATTAAATTTTATAAAATTTATTGCCGAAAGTCAATAGGTTTAAGCAAAAAAAAATGATTTTTCTCGCGATTTTTCTATTTTTACGCCCATGAAACGCATAGAAGTCGTGGCAGGCATCATTTGCGCGGATCCTTTCGGGAATCCGGCTGAGCCTCGCACGCCAGGCGTTCGGTTTTTTGCCACGCAGCGCGGGTACGGCGACTACAAGGACGGCTGGGAATTCCCGGGTGGCAAGGTGGAACCCGGCGAAACCCCGCAGCAGGCCCTGATTCGCGAACTAAAAGAAGAACTCGCCATCGACGTGAGCGTTGGCGAGTTTATATGTACCGTCGACTACGACTACCCGGCCTTCCACCTGACCATGCACTGCTTCTACTGTGCAATCGCGGGCGGAAAAACGCCAGAACTGCTGGAACACGAGGCGGCCCGCTGGCTCAACCGCGCGGAACTGCACAGCGTCGACTGGCTGCCTGCCGATATCGAGGTCGTGAAGGCCCTGGTAAAAGGCTAGCTACTTGCCGGCCTTGACCTGCTCGAGTTCCTCCTCGAGTTTCTTGGTCTGGGCGTTGTTCGCGTCGATGATGTTCTTCAGGTTCTCGATCTCGGTTTCCTTGTCCGAGAGCTTGTCCTCGAGGTCCTTCACCTTCGCCTCGGACTCGTGCTTCTGCTCGTTGCTCTTGCTGAGCTGCGCAAGCAGGCTATCGGTGGAACTGCGGAGCTTTTCGGCGGTCTCCTCGGCATCCTTCACGGCAGGGTTGTCGGAATCGTCGCCGCAACTGCAAGAGCAGAACTTGCCGGGGAACTTCTTGTTGAGGGCAAAAGCCGCCGCGACACCGAGAGCAAGGCCCGTAAGGAAACTGCTAGTCTTCATAAAAAACTCCTTGGAACAGATTGTCTTTAAACCGATTATGCTTGAAATCTATAAAATTTTCAAAAAAGTCAAGCATAAAAAATGAAAAAAGCCCCAAAAAACAAAAATCCCCCGGATTGCTCCGGGGGACCTTTGCAGCGGGAAGAGCGAGATTCGAACTCGCGATAGGATTAAGTCCTATACGTCCTTAGCAGGGACGCGCCTTCGGCCAACTCGGCCATCTTCCCATCTTGGGGACACTAATTTTACTTAATTTTTCGCCATTTTTCAAGGGGTACCTTACAAAAAATGCTAAATTCCCTATATAATAAAGGGCGCTGCGCTACCACGCAGGGTCTTTTTGGCGATTTTATGGCAAAAAGAAAAAGGAAAACTAGGAAATCTGGTTCCATGATAGGAAAGCTGTTCAAGATTACCGCTGCATTCGCGCTGGTCGGGCTCATTTGCTGCATTCCGGCGTACATCTTCGTGTTCAGGATTCTCCCGGAGAGGGACCCCGACAACCAGTTCAACCGTGATTCCATACTGCAGGTGCTTTCGGGCGAGACCCGCGTGTACTACAACGACGGCAACGAGCTCCTGGGCGCATTCTTCGACGCGAACCACCGCATTTACGTGCCCTACGGCGACATTCCCAAGGATATCGTGAACGCGCTTATCGCCGCCGAAGACGCCGGCTACTGGAACCACAACGGGTTCAGCCTGCAGGGGTTCGTGCGCGCGATGGTCGCAAACATCAAGAGCGGGCACATGCGCCAGGGCGGCTCCACCCTCACGCAGCAAACCGCAAAGAACGTGCTCGGCCGCGAGGAAAGGAGCATCAAGGCCAAGTGGAAAGAACTCATCAACGCGCTCAGGCTCGAGACGCATTTTAGCAAGGAAGACATCCTCGAATTCTACCTGAACCAGTTCCACGTTTCCGGTACGGGCAAGGGCGTGGCCATTGCCGCGCAGTACTTCTTCGACAAGGAACTCAAGGACCTCTCGCTCGCGGAATGCGCGTTTATCGCGGGCTCCGTGAAGGGCCCGTTCAACTACGACCCGTTTATCCAGCGCACCGAAGAACGCCGCGAAAGGGCAATAAAGCGCGGCGAGGACCGCCTGCGCTACGTGTTGGGCCGCATGGTCGAGGAAAAGTACATCGACCAGGAACAGATGGACGAGGCGCTGGCACAGCCGCTGCGCTTCAAGCACGGGAACTTCCGCTTCAGCGTCTCCACCACCCTCGAACGCATCGACGAAAAGCTCTCGAGCGACTTTTACCAGAAACTCTTCGAAGAGAAGGATATCGGCGACTGGCGCAAGGCGCAGCTCGAAATCGTATCTACCCTCGACGCGAAGAGCCAGGATGCCGCAAAGCGCGCACTCCAGACCAACATCAGCAACCTGCAGATGCAACTGGGCGGGTTCATGCTCCCCAAGGCGCAGTACGCGAACAAGGCAGTGAGCGCACGCAAGGGCGACTACCTGTACGGCGCAATCGACACGGTACTCTACGACGACAAGGGCGGCCTCAAGGCGCTGCGCCTGAACTTTGGGCAGCTCAAGGGCGAGGTGGGTACGGAATCCCTCAAGGAATTCGGCAAGCAGGTCGGCAAGGACCCGGCCGCAGTACTCGGCAACCAGACCAAGAAGGGCGCAATCCTCTTGGTGAGCGTCACCGACGAGACCAAGGTGAACGGGTTCGTGCCCTGCAAGATAGAGACCGAGCCCGTACTGCAGGGCGGCCTTATCGCCATCAAGAACGGCAAGGTCGTGGCAAGCCAGGGCGGTTTCCACAACACGGACTTCGACCGCAGTTTCAAGGCGCTCCGCCAGCTCGGCAGTAGCTGGAAGCCAATCCTCTACGCGCTCGCGCTCAAGCACAACTGGAACTACCTGAGCATGCTCGAGAACGACTACAACGTGTTCCAGTACGTGAACCAGTTCTACTACCCGCGCCCCGACCACAAGAACAAGGGCGACCTGGTGACCATCGCGTGGTCGGCAACGCGTTCCGAGAACATCGCGAGCATCTGGCTTTTGGACCACCTGCTCGACAAGCTGAACCAGGACGAGTTCAATTCCGTGGCGCAGGAAAACGGCTACGCCCGCCTCTCCGACGAAGACACCAAGGCATACTTCGCGAGGCTGCGCGACAAGTTCGGGCTCACCCTCAAGGAAGACGTGAAACGCGAAATCGAATTCACCCGCGCCCAGTACGCGCTCGCCGCGGAATACGAGGCCGAAGAAAAATTCGACCGCGCCATCGACGTGCTTGACCTGCGCTACGGCACCTACAACGACGTGGCCATAAAGCAGGCGAAGAAAGACGACAAGATAAAGGCGTTCATCGCGCACAACTTCAAGGACTACTCCGAGATACTCCGCAAGCGCGAGGTGCAGGAACTCGACCCGGACCTCTCCGAAACACTCCCGCCGCTCGATTCCGTAAAGCTGTTCAGGAACTTTACCCTCGGCGACCTGAAGCGCATTACCGTCAAGATGCAGCCCGTGAATTCCGAGGTGGACTACCTGGATGCGGAACACCTGCGCTACTGGCCGGATTTCCGACGCTCCCTCTCCATGGCGGAATACGCACGCTTCGCACATGAAATCGGCATCAACCAGAAGTTGCAGAAGGTGTTCAGTATGCCGCTCGGCGTGAACGAGATTACCCTTGCCGAAATCAGCACGGCATACCAGTCCATACTCACGGGCAAGGTTTACAAGTGCAAGGACGGCGACTGGAACGAACCGTGCTTTATCAAGGAAATCAAGAAGGACGGGCAGACGATATTCAGGAACTCCGTGGAATCGAAGGTGATTCTCGATTCGCTCGTGACATCGCAGATGGGCGCCATGCTGCGCTCCGTGTTCACGAACGGTACGGCACGTAGCCAGGTGGGCGCCATCACGGTAACGAGCCCCGACAAGGGAACCTCGCTCCGTTACCCCGCCCTCGGCAAGACGGGTACCACGAACGACTACAGGAACGTGGCGTTCATGGGTGCACTCCCGGTGTACGTTACCGAGAAGGAGGCCGTGGCGCTCGATACCGTAGTGGCAATCGGCAGCTACGTGGGCTTTGACAACAACAAGCCGCTCAAGTCGGGCAAGACCCGCATCGCGGGCGCCTCGGGTGGCCTGCCGCAATGGGCCGCCTTCGCTAAAGAAGAAATCGAAATCCTCGGGACGCCGAACATGATTGACTTCTTCGACATCTCGATGCTCGCCGCGGGCGAAGTCCCGCTGCACCTGGCAAACGAGCGCGGGCAGATTAGCGTGGATCCCATCACCGGGTTCTACATCGCCGACGCATCGCAGGGCAGGCCGCTCCCCTACATAGAGGTACCGGGATACGTACCGCCGCAAATCCAGGAGAAGGCGGCCGAGGCCATCGCGACCACCGGGATTATGACGAGCATGCCGATGCCGGGAACGATGCCCGCCCCCGCAGAGAATAACGGCGCAGGCGCCCCTGCAGAAGCGGGCCCGGATGCGGGCGCCGTGCAGAACGCGCAAAATAATGATGCAGGGAACGGTGCTGTGTCAAACGGCGCCGCGGCATTAAACGGCGCCGCGACTACCCCGGCACAAAACGCGCCCGCCGCAGAGCAGGCAAGCGCACCCGTGTCAAACGGTGCTGCAGTTATAAACAGCGCCGCGCCCGCAGGCAACGCTGCAGCGGCACCTGCGCCGGTTGAAAACGCACCGGCCGAAGCGCCTATAAACAGCGGCGCGGCATTAAACGGCGCGGCATTAAACGGCGCGGCATTAAACGGCACGGCATTAAACGGCGCGGCCGCCCCGGCAGAACCGAAAGCCGCCATGCCGAAGGACGACGACTGGGATCTGCCCGCCGGTATGGACGGTGGCGCATTCGTACCAATTGAGGCTGAGTAGTGTCATCCTGAGCGGAGTGCGCAGCACGAAGTCGAAGGATCCAGTAAGGATTGAACATGAGCACGAAATTTTTGTACAAATCCCTCCTGATGCCGGCAGTGGCTTTCGCGCTCGCCGCCTGCGCAGGGAACACGCCCTGCCCCGCGACCGACGCAGCACCGCAGGCAAGTGCAGGTGAAGTTGCTGCCGACACGCAGGCCGTACCGCAGGGCAATGCACCCGCGGGTGAAAGTTCCATAGCCGGCGACAAGTCCGCATCCGCGCCCGGCAAGCAGGCGGGGACTCCGCAATCTGACGCATCGCCCGTCTTTACATCGAGTGCGCTCGACAGCTACAGGCTCGCCTCTCCGGATTCCATTCCCGCGACAAGCCCGCACAAAGGCGGCAGTGCAGACAACGTTGCCCATAATACGCCCATTCCCGTATTGAACGACATTCCCGTAGACCCCTACACCGCCTTCCCCGCGCTGGTCTCCCGCGTGTTCGCATACGCGGATTCCCTCTACGCGCAGGGCCTGACCGATTCCGCGAGCGCATACCTGCAACGCTTCCGCATCATCAAGCCGCTCTGGAACACCTGGGAAACGCAGGCCGATTCCATGCTGAACGAGTTCGGCAAGACCCGCGCCGAGAAGGCGAAGGCGTTCGAGCCCTACGTGCTTACCATCCAGAACATGAACCGCGTGCAGGCCGCCTACAGCATGGTCAAGGAGACTGCGGATAGCCTCATCGCGCTCGCCCCGGGCGACTCGCTCGTGAACTGGGCAAACGGCCAGATGCAAGTCGCCTACAAGAACACGCTCGCAAAGGCAAAGAAGGAATACGCAAGCATCAAGGCGCTCGCCGATGACCACGCCCAGTTCAAGGAGGCGGCACAGAAGGCAAACGAACTGCAGATGCGCTACCGCGATTTCGAGAAAGAAATTCAGATCCAGGCGCTTATCGACTACATCGCGGGCCTCATGGCCGCAAACGACGAGGAGGCAACCAAGTACTGGGAAAGCCACGACCCCGCCGAGGCCCTCGCAAAAGCCGGCGAACTCGTAAAGGCAGGCAAGTACGCCGAAGCCAAGTCGCTGCTCACCAAACTCAAGGCGAGCAAGCTGCGCAAGGAGGCGGGTACAAAGTACCAGGAACTCGCCAACACGTTCTGCAACGCGCAGCGCAAAACCACATCGCAGATATTCGCGAAGGCGCAGAAGCAGAAGGATGCCGCAAAGAAAAAGAAGTTGCTCCAGGACGCCATCGCACCGCTTGACAAGTGCCTCGCGGAATACCCCGAATACACGCAGAAGCAGAAAGTCGTAGACAACAAAAGCTTCCTCGAGAAGGAACTCGCGAAATGATTGACTCCGAAGTGTGGCAATACGCGCAGTACCCCGCATTCTTTGTGCTGGGGGCAGTAGTCAGCCTTATCAACAGCATCGCAGGTGGCGGTTCCACGCTGAGCCTCCCCATCATGATTTTCCTCGGGATGCCCGCGACCGTCGCGAACGGCACTAACCGCATCGGGCTCATCATCGGGAACTGCAGCAGCGCTTACAACCTGATGAAGCACGGCTACCTGAACAAGAAAATCTTCATGCAGCTCGTGATACCCACCTTCCTGGGCGCGCTCGTGGGCGCATGCTTCCTCGTGCACATCGGCGACAAGGCGTTCCAGGCGATACTCGCGGTCGTCATCTGCGCCGTGGTGGTCATGAGCAACCTCCGCAAGGACATCCTCGGCAAGCCTCCCGCGACACCCCCCGAAAAACTCACGTGGAAGGGTGCGCTCGGGTTCTTCGGCATCGCCATCTACGGCTGCATCGTGCAGGTGGGTGTCGGGTTCGTGCAGATATTCGGGCTTACGCGCTACACCGGCATGGACGCCGTCCACGTGAACGCGCTCAAGAACGCGCTCACCAACGTGTTCCTTATCGTGAGCACCACGGCACTCGGCATCGCGGGCAAGATCGACTGGCCCATCGCCCTCGTGATGGCCGCTGGTGCATGGCTCGGCGGTTACCTCGGGAGCTTTACGCAGAGGAAAAAGGGCAACAAGTTTGTCCAGCACTTTATCAGCGCCTGTAGCGTCGCGATGGCCGTGTATCTGATTATTGACCTGATTGTTTCCTAGCGCGTTTTTCTTTCCTTTCACGCGCGGACTTTTCCTCGAGGGTCTCGTTCAGGCCCGCAAGCAGTTCTGCCGCAATCGCATCGTCACCGCCAGCAAGCAATTCCTTCTGCTCGCGGGCTAGCTTCTTGATACGCGCCTCGAGCCTTAGAGCCTGCTCGTACGAGGGCAGTTCGAACTTGCGCAGTATGCACTCCGGCGGGAACGCCTTGGTGAACTTCGCCCCCTTTCCGGATTTGTGCTGTTCAAAACGCGCCTCGACATCTACGGCATAGCCCGTGTATATGCGGTTACCCGCACAGCGGAGCATGTAAACGAAGTGGGGCACAATTAAACGAGAGGGTTAAAAAATGTGGAATGTGAAATGTGAGATGTGAAATGAATTATTTCACATCTCATGTATTATTCGCTCTTCGGCTCTTCGGGAGCGTCATGCGGCTTCGAAACGATGTTCATGTATATCGTACCGAGGATTGCAGCACAGAAGCTTCCGAGCAATATGCCGAGTTTCGCGGAGTCCTGGCGGTCGCCCACGTCGAAGGCAAGGCCCGCGACAAACAACGCCATCGTAAACCCGATACCCGCAAGCATGCCGCCACCCCAAAGGACCTTCCAGGGGTAGCTCGGCTTCTTGGAAATGCCGATCTTGACCGAGAGCAAACTGAACAGGAATATGCCGATAGGCTTGCCCAGAATGAGGGCGATTGCCACGGCACCCATCACCGGAATCTCGACACCGCCAAGCTTGATTTCGACACCCGCATTGCTGAGCGCGAACAGCGGCATAATGAAGAAGTTCACCCAGGGCACCAGCGGCTTGAAGAAACGTTCCTGCATCGAGATACTCTCGCGCGCACCGCGCTTGAGCTGCTGGAACACCTCGTACTGTTCGTTCCTGTCCTTCGCCTCGCCCGAAAGTGCGCCGCCCAGACTACCCGCAAAGTGGGCAAGCCTGCCCTTCGCGAGCACGGGCTTCGCCGGTACCGAGAGGCCAAGCAGCACGCCCGCGATGGTCGGGTGCACGCCGCTCTTCACAAAGAACGCCCACACCGCAACGCCAATCACGCCGTGCAGCAGCAGGTTACGCACGCCAATGCGGAACAGCACGTTGATAAGCACCAGCAGTGCAAAGCCTGTCCCGAGGGCCACAAAGTTGATGCCGTCGCCGCTCGGGTAGCCAATCGCAATCACGAGAATGGCGCCGATATCGTCGGCAATGGCAAGGGTCAGAATCATCACGCGGAGCGCATGCGGCACCTTCTTCCCGAGAATGGCCATGCAGCCCACCACGAAGGCGATATCGGTAGCAGTCGGCACGCCCCATCCGTGGGCGGCGCTATGTTCGCCATGCGGGCAAAGGAGCAAGTAAATAAGTGCAGGGAAAAGCATACCGCCCGCAGCCGCGATAATCGGCAGGCTCGCCGCCTTCGGGTCGTGCAGTTCGCCGTATGTCATTTCGCCCTTGACCTCGAGACCGATATTGAAGAAGAATATCGTCATCAGGGCATCGTTGATAAACCAGTGCAGGTCGCCAGCGCCAGTCCAGCCGCCAATCGTCATGGAGAACGGCATGTGCCAAAAGTGGTGGTACGATTCCGGGCTTAGGTTCGCCCAGACAAGAGCGGCAAGCGTCATGATAATGAGCACGATGCCGCCCGTCGTTTCCACCTTCATCAGGCGTTCAACAGGGGTAATGATTTTCCGGACGGGGGTTTCCGGGAACAGATCTTCAATCTTGTCGCTGCTAGTAACTTTTGCTGACATACAAAAACAATATAGATTATTTTGAAAAAATCTTTGACGGAAAAGCGAAAAACTGCAAAATTTTACGATAAACGGGCCTAGGCGAGTATATCGCGGTAGGCATCCACGAGCCTCTCGAGCGATATGGCGCAGTTCGCGGGCGACGTGGAGGGGAGTTTGACCGCATCGATGCCTACATCGGCGGCACAGTACTTCTGGTATAGTTTGTGCGCAGTGGCGCCCGTACAGAATATGCGGGTCACCTTCGACCTTGCCACCAGCGCGGCTATCTTGTTCGGGACGGCATCCTCGATGCTCGTGTCGCTCGCCCCCACGATGGTACAGCTTTCGAGCACGTCCCAGAGGGCGATGTGGTGACTCTTGAGCAAGGCCTTCTTCTGCGGGATGGTCTCGGGAATTTTTTCGCCGAGGACTGCAGCGAGCACCTTCCAGAAACGGTTCTGCGGATGCCCGTAGTAGAAGCCCACTTCCCGCGACTTGGGCGAAGGAATCGAGCCCAGCAGGAGCACGCGCGAATCCCGGTCGTAAACCGCGGGGAACTCGTGCGTCACGCGGGCGCGCACGTTTTTGCCGGCGGGCGGTTTACCGACAGGCAGCTTCTTGTCGGCGGGCAGTTTCTTGCTAGCAGTCGTTTTTTTGCCGGCAGCAAGATGCGCGCGGTTCGTTGTATTATCTGTTCTGGTGGCCATAAGCAACTGCGGGTAAAAATATGAAATTTTCTATCTTTCCCTGCATGGACAGAGCACGCCGCCGCAAGTTTGGCCAGAACTTTCTGGATGTACCTACCGCACAGATGATTGCGGGCGACCTGCCTGCAAATGCCGGAGAGGCAGTGCTCGAGATCGGCCCTGGGCACGGCGCCCTCACGGAACACCTGCTCGACCGCGCCGTGCAACTCACTGCCGTCGAAATCGACGAGCAGTGCGTGGAATTTCTGCAACAGAAATTCCAGGGCCGCGAGAACTTCCACATCGTAAACTGCGACTTCCTCAAGTTCGACCTGCAGGC
>JAEEGJ010019253.1_pt1 | contig 15077 bp, 12 predicted proteins | sample 8958761 | NCBI WGS metagenome assembly JAEEGJ01 (sample SAMN16246546, study PRJNA631951) | gut metagenome | biome: gut microbiome; feature: rumen; material: RS-attached | host: Bos | place: Iran: Karaj | collected 2018-10 | reverse complement strand
TGTGGAACCGCGGAGGATGGATCCAGAACCGTGCCAACATCCTGGCAATCTGGTGCATGTTCGCCCAGGTGTTCCCGCTCTTCCAGGAAACCTTCAAGAACGGCCAGCAGTGGTTCCCTTGGGCCACGCTGCCCGTCCTCTACCCGCAGGGTGTCGCCACCATCGAGCAGCTCTATGCAGCCGCAGGCGGTGAGGCCGCAGTGGTTGGAACGACCGTGGATCCTGCCGTTGTCGCGGCCAATCCCACGATGATGACCGTGATCAGCGCCCTGGCCCTCATCACCAACTGCATCGCGCTCGGTTATATCATTTACGTTTCCAAGAAGCGTCACATCAATCCTTACAAGGAAGACGTCTTCGTCGACCAGAAGTACTACAAGGACGCGATGGCTCGCGCTGTCGTGGACTAGTTCTTTTCCTTATGATGAAAAGCGGCCTCCGGATGGTTCCGGGGGCCGTTTTTCTCATTCTGTTTGGAAGGTGATTACTCCGGGAAAAGCTCCCGGGCGCAGGCGGGCAGCAGGGCCCGGATCCGGGCGCGGTTGCCCGCATCGATATTATCGTCAGCAAAGGGGACGGGGCGCGTGCCGGGATCTGCAATGCCGGCCGGACGGCCGTATTTGTATTCGAAGGTCAGGGCGCCTTCCGCCGTCCTGACGGCCGGATCCAGGGAGGCGGCGGGGACGGAGATATAGCCGCGGACGCTGCGGGGGACAGTTCCGTCCAGTTTCAGCAGGCCGTCTTCCTGTAAGGCGCGGTAACATTCGATGGCCACATAGCGTGCGGGATCGATGAAGGCTAGGTCCGTGGGGAGCAGGTCACGGAAGGGATAGGAGCCATCCTGCTGGTACTCACGCAGTTCTGCCACAGTCCGCTGAAGGGTTTCCAGCAGGAAGGGATAATGCGTACAACCGAGGATGACTGCCTTCATCGGCGCCTGGGAGCCCGAGGCGCGGTGCCGCTCGACCAGCGAGACCAGGTTGAAGCGGGCATAATTGGCCGCCGAATTGAGCTGGAGGTCCAGCTTGAGGGGGCCGACACTGCGGTAAAGCAGGCCTTCCGGCTCGAAATTGTACGCATCCAACAGTTCCTCCTTGATGTCGGGATCCGCAGTGCCGAGGCGCGGGCCGCGGTAGGAGGCGCGAGGCTCCGTCAAGGCTGGATTGACATAGTCCGGCTCGCTGTCCACCGCTTCGGCGAAGCCATAGCCGGCCTGGTTGACGACCGTCACCGGAATCTGGATGCCGCGGGCTTCTATCTCGGCGCGCAGCGTCCGCTCGTAGGCTCCGGAACTGATCGTTCCCGGGGTGGCCAGCACGCCGACGGCGAAGGGCTCCGTCTCCCCTTCCAGCGCGTCCAGGGCGGCTTTCACGCCGGCGTAGATAACTCCGATGACTTTCGTCCCCCGGCCCTGGTCCTCAAGCATCTGCTTCACGTCCGAGAGTCCGTAGGCGGTCGCCGTATTGCAGGCGATGACGAGGATCTTGCAAGGAGCCTTCCCGCCGGTCGGCTCTTGCTCCCCGGCATCCTTGTAATAGCGGTCACCCAGGAGGAAACGCGCGTCGTCTTTGACCAGCCTGCGCAACAGCGCCGCATTGCCCTGGGCGTCATAGACCCCGTAAGGCATGTTCGCCTGGTCGGCAAGGTACTGGAAATCCTCGGAGGCGAAATCCGGGAGGCCGTCCGGCTCCGGGGCGCCCGTCCGGTTGTCGAAAGCATCCAGTGTCAGGATCTTCTCCAGCACCGTCAGTCCCCCCGTCCCGGAATCAAACACCCCGACGGGCAGGGCCTTCTTCCCGCCCGAGCAGGCCGCCAGCAGCAGGATCGCCGCCAGGGCAACATACCGTAATCGTTTCATTCTTTGCACTTCGCTTTATTCATTGTCACAAACATACAAACTCTTCCACATTTCACCAAGACGAATCCCCCGTCCCGGGAACCCCGGATTGGGGCGTTTTCCACAATCAACTTATTATCAATTGATTACGCATTGGCCTATCTCCGCCAGGGAGACAGGCCAATAAGCAACATACTGAAACACAGCGTTTTAAAGAAAACGCCCTACTGCACAGATCATAGCGTTATATTCGCGATGAAGCAAACCATCCCGACGTGATCAGCCCCGACGTGATAACCCTGTTGGATGGTCGGGAACTCCATTATCCACCAACCACTTGCCACAGAATGAAAATCTGCCATCAAATGTCCATTCTGTGATAAAAGCAGCCCGGGGAAATACGATAATCAGAGTGGACCGGACAGCGTTTATATGAGTTCTTTTTCCTTGGCCCTGCAGACCAGGTCCGCCATGTTGGAAGCGCCGAACTTGGCAAGCAGGCGCTTGCGGTACCATTTGATGGTAGGCAGGCTGAGGAAAAGTCGCTCCGCGATCTGCGGGCTGGTCAGGCCGGAGGCGATCAGACCGAGGATCTCCCGCTCGCGTTCCGACAGGAAAAGATCCTCCGGCGCAGAGGGGTTGACGGAAGATTCCGGAGTCTGGGGAGAGGGAGACGCATCCATTTGCTCCAGCACCTCGTCGATCACGGCGTCCGCGCCTTGCTTCTCCCGGCGCAGCACCCGGAAACGACGCAGCACGAACTGCAGCACACCGAGCAGCGCCAGCAGACAGATCGCGACCCAAGCCAGAGCCGTACGCGTCTTCTTCTGCTCCGTCAGGACACGGCTCATCACGTCCAGCGTCTCCAGCCGCGCCCTGAACTCCTGATCTTCATGCAGGGAGTAATAACGGTCGGCCTCCTGCAGGCAGCGCAAGGCCTTGCGTGTCTTTCCCTGCTGAAGGTACAAGGCGCCCAGGCCCTTGAGCGGACTGGAAATCTGCAGCGAATCGCCGGACGCGCGGGCATAGTCCAGCGACTTCCGGTAGCATGCTTCCGCTTGGGACAAGTCCCCTTCCTCCAGCCAGGTCTCGCCCAGGTTGTACCAGAGGATGGCGCTGCTCTCATTCCAGCCATATTTCTCGAAGATCTCACCGGCCTTGGCATAGTAATCCATCGCCTGCGGGATCGAATCCATCAGGTTGTATAAGTTGCCGATCGCCCCATACAGGCCCGATCGGGCGTCATCGATCGTTTCCTCGTCGAAACCTTCCCCGCGGGAACTCCGGCCCTCCCCGGCCGCCATCCGTTCCACGGCTTCCAGGGCGGCGCCGTAATGCACCTTGGCACTGTCCCAGACCTCCTGTGCCCAATAAATCTGGCCCAGGACCTTTTCAGCACTGACCACGGCCCGCAGATAGTCCCGACTTCGGGCGTTCCGGAGCAACTCCCGGGCGTAATGTTCGCACCGGGGTCCATTGATCTGGAGGTAACCCATCATCAGCCCCTCCTGCGCATCAAGCAGGGTACCGAACTCCTTGTCCGTGGCACCGGCCATGCGCTCCGGGGTCCAGGCGGCAACCACCCGCTCCAGCGAGTCTACGTTCCCGCCCCGATGGTAGGAGTAAGCGCGGGACGGGAGCATGGCTGCCAAGCCCGATAACAAGATCAATAGGAAACGTCTCATATCCCAAAAATAGCTAAAAAGGATGCAACATCTGCCGGAAGTACCGTTATTTTTCGGAAAATCCATCCTTTAGGATAGTGGCTCAGACCGTGCAGGAAGCGTTTTTCTTTCTATTTTTGTTACGGATCAGATCAAAGATAACACATAAATCATAACCCCATGAAAAGAATCTTAGCCATTGCGCTCGCACTCTGGGTTGCGGGCTTTACAGCAGACGCACAGAACATCCTCGGACGGCTCGGCGAGCGAGCCAAGCAAGCCGTGGAGAATAACCTTGGAAACAAGGTGGAAAAGGGTGTCAACGACATCCTGGACGGCAAGAAGAAAAATAAGGAGAAAGGGAAGGAACAGGCCGAAGTCGAAGAAGCGGTCGAAGAAGCCGGCGCAGCGACTGATGAAAAAGTGGATTTCGAACAGATCCAGGCCAAAAGCGACTTCGTCCGCGGTGCCAATGTATTCTTCTCCGATGACCTGAAAGGCGAGAAATTGGGTGAGTTTCCTTCCAAATGGGACTTGCTCAACGGCAGTGAATGCGAAGTGGTCAATATCAAGGGGATGAATGCCATCAAGATTGAGGGGACACAGATCAAGCCTTTGATGGAAGAGATAAAATACCTTCCGGAAGAATTCACCATCGAGTTTGACGTGCTTTCTCAGCCTGCGCAAGAAGGCTCAGGATGGGATGCGACATTAGATATCTTCTTCTTTGGTGAGAATTATGACGGCAGGGGTGAAGACAGGGTCTTTGACATCAGGACGAGTGTCGAAACCGCCAACGCGAACAATTATCAGAAGGGAGAATACGATGCCATCGCCTGGGGCTGGGGCTCTTGGAATCCCAATGGGAATAAAATCGACGGAGAAGCAAGCAGGGAGGCCATCCGGAAGGTGTTTAAGAATAATGACTGGAATCACATTGCATTCTCCTTCAACAAGCGGGCTTTCAAGATGTATCTCAACTATTCCCGTATCGTAAACATCCCCAGTCAGAAGCAGCCCCGCGCGTGGAGTATGGAGGGTAGTTCAGACAGCGATAAGGGTGTTTATATCACAAACATAGTGATGGCGAAGGGAGCTGTAGAGCTCTACGAACGCAACGCAACCGATTATTCATCCGCCGTGGAGAAAGCCATCGCCGAAACCGGCAAGTTCGTAACGAACAATATCCTCTTCGAGACAGGAAAGGCCACGTTGAAACCCGAATCAATGGAGGAGATCCAGAAAGTCGCCGATTATATGAAGAAGAATCCGAGCGCCCGTTTCGAAGTCCAGGGCCACACGGACAACCAGGGCTCCGACAAGATCAACGACCCGCTCAGCCAGCAGCGTGCAGAGGCAGTCGTAAAAGCGCTCGAAGGGCTCGGTGTCGATCCGTTCAACCTCCGTCCCGTAGGCAAGGGCTCGCATGAACCCGTGGCCGACAACGCGACCGACGAAGGCCGCGCCAAAAACCGCCGCGTCGAATTTATCAAGAAATGACGATTACGGACGTCCGATGACGTTCACCCGCCAGGTGACGCCCAGTTCAAAATTGTGACGGTGCGCCTCGCTGTCGCTGTACCAGACGGCATGCAGGCGCACTTTTTCGCGCCCCATCGGAAACCATTCGAGTCCGCAGCCGCCGTACAGATAGGTGGTGCCGGGCGCAATGACAAGATCGTAAGCTTCTCCGGATGCGTTCACGTTGGCCGCATCGTTGCGCTCATAGCCGGCCTTGGCGCAGATATTCCAGGCTCCGACACTCCAGATGAATTTGGAAATCACAGAAATATCGCCCAGGAAGAAACGCTGCTGCCCGAATCCGGCGCGGTTCATCAGGTCCAGGTCAAAGAGGATATCGCCTGACTGGATGTGGTTGCCCAGGGCGATGTAGTTGATCATCTGCTTCCGGCTGTCCTCCACGAAGTTGACACTCCATATAGTCTTCCACCAGGGAGTGAACTGACCGCACCAGGCCAGATTATAGGCATAAATATTCTGGAAACCGAGCGAAAGCGGAGAATTGCAGATCTGTCCGACCAGATTCTGGTTCTCCGCCATCTTGTAGGTCGCCGAGGCACCGAACGTAAAACCTTGATAAAGGTTATTGCAGAATTTGCTGTAGAAATAGACGTCGATCGGCACTGCGTCATACTCATAGCCGCCGATCAGCACCGCATGCTTGCCGAAAAGGAAACTCCAGCGTTCCGTCGCCTGCCAGTTGATATACATCATATCCGTGGCATTGAACATGTTGCGTTCGTCGAAGACCTTCTTGTTGAGACGCTGACGCACCCGGTAATCTACGGTAGGACTGAGATGTCCCAGGATATGGAAATTGAGATACTCCCCCACCAACTGGCTGCCGTACACCCCGTCCGTAAGTTCTTGATGGAACGATGCACGCATATCCAGATACAACTTATCCACCTTCTCCTGTGCGAGAACGGGAAGGACAGAAGCCATCAGCAAAATGGCAAGACTGCAATAAAGCTTTTTCATGGTTGACTGCAAAGGTAATCATAAAATAGTTTTCATTTGATTATCTTTGCATAAACTGAATCCCGATAATGAAACGGTTTTTCCTCCTTTTGACGCTCTCCACCCTTTTGTTGTCCGTGACACAAGTCCGGGCGACATCTTTACCGTGTGAGGGCAGGCAGGTGCGGCAGCACGACGGCCGGGAGACTGCCACTTACTGGATCGGGACAGGAAAAGACACGACGGGACGCGAATGCTTCACCGGACATATCTGGAAGTATCACCCGGGCACCGACAGCTGGGAGGAGAAAACGGCGCTCGATATCGGAGATGTCCAAGTCCCGATGACGGAGGCTCCTTCCGCTTCCGGTTCCGCCCATATCCTGATCCGTTCGGACAAGACCTACGCCTACCATACGGTTACGGATACCTGGAGTTCCCGGGAAGGCCCGCTGAATCATCCTGCTTCATTTGGCTGGCTCAACGGCTTCATCGTCGTATTCTATTTCCTGCTGATGATGGGCCTGGGCGTCTATTTCTCACGCAAGAACGATAACAGCGACCGTTTTTTCAAGGGCGGTGGAAAGATACCCTGGTGGGCGGCGGGCATCAGCATCTTCGCCACGGCGCTGAGTGCCATCACCTTCCTGTCCATCCCCGCCAAAGCATATGCCACGGATTGGGGGATGTTCCTTTTCAACATGGGCATCATCCTGGTCGTGCCGGTCGTCATCCGTTTCTATCTTCCCCTCTTCCGGAAACTGAAGGTAGCCTCCGTCTATGAGTATCTGGAAACACGTTTCAGCGGAAGCGTAAGGCTGGCCGCATCGGCTTTTTTCTGCCTTTTCATGGTCGCGCGCATCGCGATCATCCTTTTCCTTCCCTCCCTGGCGCTCAACGCAGTCACAGGCATAAACATCTATCTCTGCATCTTGCTGATGGGCGTCGTTACCATTATCTACAGCACGCTGGGCGGCATTGAAGCCGTTGTCTGGGGAGATGTGATCCAGGGAATCCTGCTCGTCGGCGGAGCCATCCTCTCCCTGGCCTGGATCATCCATGGGATCGACGGAGGAGTTACCGGTTTATACCAAGTCGCGACGCAGGACCAAAAGTTTCATATCCTGGATTTCAGGTTTGACTGGACCCAGCCCGTGTTCTGGGTCGCCTTGATCGGAGGTGTGTCCAATGCACTGCTGACTTACACTTCTGACCAGTCCATCGTTCAGAAATACCTGACTGTCAAAGACACGCGTGAGACGGAACGGAGTCTCTGGCTTAACGGTATCCTCACCATCCCGATCACGCTGCTCTTTTTCGGCATCGGGACCGCCCTCTATGTTTTCTTTAAGCAGCACCCTGACCTGCTTAACGTCGGGATGAGCAATACGGATGCGATATTCCCGCATTATATGATGTGCCAGTTGCCTGAAGGCATCAACGGCCTGCTGATCGCCGCCGTCTTCGCAGCCGCCATGTCTACCCTGTCCTCCAACATCAACTCTACGACAACGGTCCTGTCCGAAGACTTTTACGGACGGTTCCACAAGGATGCTTCGGACCGGGGCAAAGTCCGTTTCGCCCGGATCGCCGGGCTCATCGCCGGAGGACTGGGGGTCGCGATGGCGCTCGCCCTGGCGACCTTCGACATCGCATCGCTCTGGGACCAGTTCAATTTCTTCCTCGGCTTGCTGACCAGCGGATTAGGCGGTCTGTTCCTGATGGGGATCAGCGCACGGCGCATCGGCACACGCGCCGCCCTGACCGGTTTTGCCGGGAGTTTTGTCACTCTGCTGCTCATCCACGCCTTGACTCCGGCCTCACCCATACTCTACGGGTTCCTGGGCCTGGTCTCCTGCTTCCTGATCGGCTATCTGTCCAGTTTTATTTATGGCTACGGACGCTAAGGAAGGCCTATGATTTGCCGAAACGAAACTTTGATGAAAAAAACACTGACAATCCTGGCTCTTACGCTCCTGACACTCTGCCTGTACGCTCAGGACGGGCCCCAAATCTATAATATGAACTTTGATACCTGGTCCAAGAGTTCCGGGGCCTGGAATCTCTATCCTGCCAACGCGTCCGCAGCCCAGAAGGTCTGGGACACCGCCAACCATGGACTCAGCATCCTGGGCATCAACGGGACGCTGCCCGAGTATAAGCACGTCGCCGTCTCCGGTGAAGGCAAGGCGGCAGCCAAGATCATCAGCAAGAAAGTGGTCTGGGCCTTCGTGGCGGGCAACCTGTACACGGGTTGGTTCGGGCGCATTGTCAAACTATCCGGCGCAGAGCTCAACTTCGGTATCCCTTTCAACGCCCGTCCCAAGAGTATGTCAGGCTATTTCCATTACATCCCCGCGACCGTAGACTACGCCCGAGAGCCTTACCTGGACATGAAAGGAAAGACGGATGTCGGCCGGATCGAGGTCATCCTGACCGACTGGGAGAAGCCCTACCACATCATCACCAACTATGAGAAATTCATCAACGGTGCTATGGTTCCGCATGTCATCGGGATAGGCACCCTTGAACTGAGGAAAGACACGGGCGGTTACATCCATTTCGACATTCCGATCCGATACAGGAATGACAAAACCCCGCGCTACGTCGTCATCACAGCCGCTTCCAGCTGGTACGGCGCCTATTTCACCGGTGGCAGCGGAAGCACCCTCTATGTCGACGAATTCCAGTTCAATTATTAATCCGCTGATTTCCAGCGATATTCAAGTATCTTCTCCTTCAAGTCAAAAGGACGGAGGTCGTCCAGAGACATGGACCGGACGGCCGTTTTCAAGAGTTCCTCCTCGGAAACCATGGGAGAAAGACCCCGGCGTCCGAGATAAAAACGGCCGGCGTCCAGCAAGACCTTTTCCGGCACCAAACCGATGATTTCGGTACCGGTCACGCGCAGGCCGCGTGCCGCGGCGGCACGGGACACCTCTTCGAAGGCGACATGCAGCGGAGTGGCCTCGATGTCGGTAATGTTCATCGATACCTGCGCGATGCCATATTCCTCAATGTACCAGCCAAGGGCCTTGCATCCCTTGAGCGTGCCCGGAATCCAGACCGGCCGGCCCTCTGCGTCCAGCAAAGGACTGCCGTCCGGGCTGAAAGCTTTCCGCCCTTTCTGGCGGACATCCCGGGCAATCTCCGTAGCCAGGGGGACTGAAACCGAATTGAGATTGAAATTGACGGCAATCAGGAAATTGCGGGCACCGACGTTGGACGCCCCGGTCCGGGCCGCGGTTTCGTCAAAACTGCCTCCGAAATCCGGCTTGCGGAAGGGGTCGGTCATTTTCTCCGGCAAGGCTTCATACTCCCCGGCACGGCACCAGGCCAGATTCCTGCGCTCCGGACGGAAAGCGGCGGCTTCGTAGCAGTAGCACGGGATTCCCAGTTCCTTGTACATCCGCTCAGCAAGCGCACGCGCCAGGGCGGCACATTCTTCCAGAGTAATGCCGGAAACGGGAATAAGCGGAAGAACGTCAGTCGCTCCCGAACGGGGATGCTCTCCGTGGTGTTTACGCATATCAATCAACCCGGCGGCCTTCTGAGCGCCGCGGAAGGCGGCTTCCACGACAGACTCCGGCGCCCCGGCGAAAGTGACGACCGTGCGGTTGGTCGCCGCTCCCGGATCCACGTCCAGGACCTTGGCTCCCTCTACCGCAGCGATGGCGGCGACGATACGGTCGATGGTCTCCCTGTCCCGCCCCTCGCTGAAATTAGGGACGCATTCGATCAGTTTATTCATATCTCGGTTCTCCGTTTCCGGATTATAAAGATACTCAAATTCTCGACACCCGCGTTTGTTTTTTCAGGGAGTTTATATAACTTGCAAAGAATTTAAAGATTGAACGTATGAAAAAGACATTGTTCGTCACCGTTCTGTTGCTTTCCGCCGCTTTTATGCTGCGCGCGCAGAACGTCACGCCCACCACTTCCGAGATTGTCAACAACGTCGTAGAACAAAGCCAGCAGGCCGCCGACGAGGCCAGGCAGGCATACCAGGACCAGGCCCGTACAGGCAACCGTGAGATCAGTCGGCTCGAGCGCCGGATCAATACTGCCAAGAAGGAAGTCGACCGGCTGAAGGCCGAGTCCGAGCAGCTTAAGTTGGACATCAAGACCCTCGACAAGTCAAAGAAGGTCCAGAAGGAGACCCTGAAACTCCAAAAGGCTTCCAAGGCCGACCGTGAGATCATCGCCATGACCAAGGCGTCGATCAAGGACATCGATCGCCAGCTGAACCAGAGCAAGAACGAGCTCAAGAAGGTGAACCGTTCCATCAAGGAGAACAAGAAAGACATCTCCGACTCCAAGAAGGCTCTCTCTTCTGCCAAGAAGGACATCCGGGACGCCAAGAAGGAGATGAAAACCCAGCAGAAAAACCTCAAGCAGACCCTCAAGCTGCAGGAAGAGGCCAACCGCTAGTCTTATTCATAGCTGAGATGAATAGATTTTTCCTTGTGGCAGCTATTTGTCTGCCACTTGTTTTTTCCTGCAACCGGGCCCCTGAAGTGCCGGATCCGGAAGCGGGCCTGGCCCCCTTCCCAAAACCCTCCGAGCAGATCGACATTGTGCCGCTTACACGTGCGGAAGAGGGTTTCATCCAGGCCGGGAATGAATTCGCCTGGCGCCTGACCCGCAAGGTCTGGGAAGAAAAGAACGACAATCGGAGTCTCATCCTCTCCCCGCTCAGCGTCCAATACGCGCTCGGTATGCTGGGCAACGGAGCGGCCCCCCAGGTGGCCGCCAAACTGGCCGAAGTGCTGGGCTATGAAGGGACGGACGCCATCAACGCCTTCTGCTCCAAACTGATAGGGGCCCTCCCTGCCGTGGATACGACTGTCACCCTGGCTTTGGCCAACGGGGTGCTGGTCAACAACCGTTTTGCACTGAAGGCCCCCTTCAAGACGACAGTTGAAGACTTCTACGACGCCTTGGTAGAGAGCATGTCCTTCTCCAACCCGGACGCCGTGAAGAAGTATGTCAACGACTGGTGCTACAAGCACACCTATGGACGCATCCCGGAAGTGCTCGAGGAAGTCAATCCGCAGGCCATCATGTACTTGATGAACGCTCTCTATTTCAACGCGCGCTGGACGAATCCCTTTGACAAGTCCAAGACCAAGAGCGAGAGTTTCAAGACCCTGTCCGGGCAGAGCATCATGGTCGGGATGATGCATACGGAGATCAAGGAAACATACAGTTATTCGGAGACCGCATCCTGCCAGATCCTGACCCTTCCTTATGGCAAAGGCAAGTATTATATGACCCTTTATCTTCCCAAGGAAACGGGCGGCGTCGCCGCCTTGCTGAAGGACCGGGGCCAGATCACTTATTCCGGCCTGGCCAACGTAAAGCTCAGCCTTCCCAGTTTCAAGACCGACTACAAGGTTGACATGAAGGAATTGCTCTCCGAGATGGGCCTGCCGATCGCCCCCTATGTAGAACTGGTCGAGAATGAGGCCGGCGAAATCTCGAAGGTCATCCACAAGGCCACCATTACGGTCAACGAGACCGGATCCGAGGCGGCGGCCGTCACGGTCATCGAAATGAGATACGGTTCCTCCGGAAAGGAGCCGCCCAAGCCGCGCGACGTCACCTTCACCGCTGATCATCCCTTCCTCTATACCATCACGGAAGCCACATCCCGCGCCATCCTGTTCACCGGCGTTTACACCGGAAACTGAGCGGGTGGCGCAAGGTGGGACCGGCGTGACTGAGGACCTCGGTTTTCGTACGCTCCGGTTCTGTCACCAGATAACGATACGGCACCGACACTTCACCGAGTGTCGGTGTTTCGTATTTCGGATCCCAGCGGCAGTCCCGGAATACGTACGCCTTTGGCGGCGCGATATCGATCCGATAGTCGCAGAAGGGTTTCGTATCCGTCCCGAACCAACAACCTTCCACCAGGAATTCGGAGTTCCGCCGGGGATTGATGCCTACCGTTCCCGGGCACTCGAAGGCATTGTCCAGCACATGGATGGTACCGAAACGCGCCATCGGGATGCGGGACCAGACATTCTCCCAAAGACAGTGGTCGAATGTAATGTTCAGACAGTCCTCGTCCTCCCAACTCTCATCGCTGCTCGAGATCAAGACGCCCAATTCGTGCCCGTTGGACTGCTCCGTAAAGCGGAAACGGCACCAACTTGCGGTAATGCAGTCAGACCTTCTGATTATGCCCAAAGCCAGGCAGCCGGGATCTTCGAAGGTGCAGTGGTCGATCCAGACATGGTCAGTGCCATCCTGCAGCCGCAACATCGTATGCGGTTTGCCCCGGAAGGCCCCGGGACCGTCGAAAAAGAGATTGCGGATGACCAGGTTGCCGCTCTCCCGGAAACACCAGAAGCCGGAGCGCATGAAACGCAACCCCATATCCCCAGTCAGGTCGATCAGGGTCTGCCCCATCGCAAAACCGGCGAAATTGCGCGCCAGCGAATCGTTACTCATCCGGAAACGTCCGTCTGCATCCGGCAGCGTTCCGTCATACTTTTCCTCAGCATGGGCGAGGACTGCTTTCAACTCCGGAGTACACTGAAAAGCCGTTTTGAGTACGGCCCCATGGATACCGATGATGGTCTTGTTGCGCACCCCTTCGAAATAGGAGGATTCCGAATAAAGGAAAGGACCTTCGGAGCCGTCCAGCACGATGATGTCGTAGGTCCGGATGGCCTCCTCGATCGCCGCCCGCATGTCACCGCCGTCCGAAAAAAGGATGATCTTCCGGCCCTGGACGCCTTTCGAAGGGCAATAGGTCCCGCCTGTCAGATCGTATCCGCCGCCCTGCAGGTTCTCACAAGTCGCCCAGCCTGTCGGCGCATTGGCGTCATCCCGCGACAGTCCGTCCGGTCGGCAACCCGTCAGCGCCAGCGCCATCAAGATTATCAAACCATATCGGAAACACCTGAGCATGCCTCAACTGCTAAAAAACGTAATTCAGGGCGATGTAAACGGCGCCGTCTCCATCGGTACGGAGGAAGGGACGGGCGTATTCCGCAGACACGATGAAGTTGCGGTTCATGACCAATTTCACGCCGCTGCCTGCGCTGCAATGCAGCCGGACAGCCTCTGCACGTAAATCTTCAACAGACCGCCCGTAAAAACGAGACAGTTCATCCCCCTTGTAGAGCCGCGTCACCATGCCCGCGTCAAACAGTGGATTCAGCGCGACGTACCAGCTCTGGTTGATGAAGTTAAACGAAACCAGACGGACCCGCAGTTCGGAGTTCAACCAGGCATAGCTGTCTCCCACCAGACGCTGGGCAAGAAGGCCGCGCACCGTATTGATACCGCCCAATCCGTCCGTGCAGGTCTGCCTCAGGAAAAGCGTGCTGATATTCTGTTGCGTATAAAACGGCGCCCGTCCGAGCACTGTCCCCTGATAACCCAGGTGGTAGGCCAGCACCAACTTCTCACCCGCCAACGGCAGATACTGACGCCAATGAGCGGCCAGCCGCGCATACCGGTATCCGTCCTTGAACCAGTTCGGAGAAGCATTGAGATAGGCTTCCGCCCAGATACCCCTCGACGGTGCCGCCTCGTTGTCGCGCGTGTCGAAGACGAGACCCGCCTTCACTTCCACCCGCTGACCCCCGAAAGCCTCGGTCGGAGCAAGGACACCCGTCGCCACCATCTGGTGGTACAGAGTCTGGCTTGCATCATACGCATCCAGCGTGATATCGCCCAACTTGTAGTACCAGTATGATACCCCTGCCACCCAGTTCAGATGCGGGGCAACCGGTCCCTGGAAATCCGCAAGAACGCGGACCATCGAGCGCTTGTAATCATAGCGCGCGACTCCTGTCTCCCGGTTGGCATCCAGCACCGGATCATAGGGCTCAATGCCGTTCAGGCCATAGAACAGGAACATCGGGTCGTACTGGTAACTGGCCGAAAAAGTCGTCCGAACGCCGGGAATCAGGTATTTGGAGTCAAACTGGGCATGAAGGAGCGTCTGTCCCTTCGTATAACGGGAAGCTTCCAGGTAGAAACGTTGCCGGTAATCCGGAAAGACGCCCTTGTAATTGAAAATATCGGCGCAGACACCGTACTGGAACCCCAAATCGGAATTGTAACTTACGCAAGGCAGCGGGCCGAAATTCCATCCGTCCTTGACGATCTCATCCTCCCCTGCCCGAGCCGGCGAAACCGCAAACAGCAGCGCCGCAGCCAAAAACCAATAATGATGTCTCATGCTTTCTTGTTGTTGTCAATCTTGCCGCGGTATACGACATATTTTTGGAAAAGGAATTCCGTCACCAGGTTCAGCACCATGTTCAGTCCCGTGACCAGATACTCATTCCACCCGGCCGTTTCGGCGAGATAGTCGCCCATCCAGGTGGTAAGCGGAGTGAAGACAGCATAATAACCCAGCACTTTCAGCATCGCGACCGGCACATTGGCATCGCTGCGGAAAGTAAACCGGCGGTTGAAGGTAAAATTCCACAGGACCGACAGCAGGAGTGCAATCAGGTAACAGGGCCAGTAGCGCAGTCCCGTGAACTCGTTGAGCAGCGTGAACGAGCCGATTTCGATCAGCCCCGCACTCGCCGAGAACAGGACAAATTTCAAGAAACGCCAGACCTCCTTCCTCTCCATCGACAAGGCTGTTTTACTGAAGCTGTGTATAAGCGACCTTCCCGACCAGCGTCGTGGGCAACGAATCGCGCACCTCGATCTCTGCCGGCAAGGCATATTTTGCGATGTGTTTCTTGCAATGGTCCATGATGCTTTCCCGGAGCCCGGGTGTATCGGACACCCCGTCCTTCAGGACGATGAACGCCTTGACTTTCTGCATCTTCAGCGGGTCCGGAACCCCGATCACGCAGCTGCGCTGAACGGCCGGATGTCCCTCCAGGATATTTTCGATCTGGGAGGGATAGACATTATAACCGTTGGTGATGATCATGCGCTTGATCCGCTGGCGGAAGTAGACAAAGCCTTCCTCATCCATCACGCCCAGGTCACCCGTATGCAGCCAGGTATGACCATCCTCGTGGAGACGCAGCGTCTGCTTATTCTCTTCTTCGTGATTGATATAGCCGATCATCATCGAAGGACCGGTCAGGCAGATTTCCCCCTCTTCT
>JAEEGJ010019249.1_pt1 | contig 15078 bp, 16 predicted proteins | sample 8958761 | NCBI WGS metagenome assembly JAEEGJ01 (sample SAMN16246546, study PRJNA631951) | gut metagenome | biome: gut microbiome; feature: rumen; material: RS-attached | host: Bos | place: Iran: Karaj | collected 2018-10 | reverse complement strand
GACGAATATGAGTTTTACGAACGATTTGCATCGGCCATTCTGAAAAGCCTTGCAACCAAAGCGGAACAGGCTATGACTCTGGCCAAAAGCTTTCTCTCCCGCCTTTCTCCCAAGATATCCATCTCGCCGGACCCGTCGCAGGAGTTTTCAGTTTCCTTTGGTATCGGCCCAAAGACAGACAATCCGGAGGAAATCCTGGACCTTCCTGAAAAAATAGCTCAAAAGAGAAATCTGAACATCGTCGTTTGCATGGACGAGTTTCAACAAGTTGGAGAATTCCCGGATTCTGTCGGTTTCCAAAAGAAGGCGAGGGGCGTGTGGCAATTGCAAAAGAACGTATCATATTGCCTGTTCGGGAGCAAGAAACATATGATGGATAAGCTATTTCAGGATAAGTCCATGCCATTCTATCATTTCGGAGATATGTTTTTCCTGGAAGCAATTCCCAGAGAAGAGTGGATTACCTATATAATCCAGCGCTTCGGGACAAGAGGAATGATTATTTCAGAAGAAATGGCCGGGCGTTTATGCGATAAAGTTCAATTATACTCCTCATACGTACAGCAATTGGCTTGGAATGTAATGATAGAGACCGAAAGAGAAGTTACCGAGCAAAATCTTGATAGTGGTTATGAGCTTCTGATAAGGCAGACATCGGCTTTGTTTATGCGCCAGCTGGCCAATTTGACGGCGTACCAGATGAACTACCTGAAAGCTTTGGATGCGGGTATACATACTGGTTTCTCATCCTCCGGCATACTTGAGGAATATCGTTTGGGCAGCAAATCAAATATAACAAGGATAGAGAACGTTCTTTTAGGCAAGGAGCTCATTGATAAGAAACTTGAAGGCGTTTATTTTGCCGACCCGGTATTTGCTTATTGGTTCCATCGGGAATACTGCAAGTAAAAAGAACAACCCTTTGGCTGAATGATTTCTGATGATTCGCTTTGTCAATAATATCGAAGATATTCCAGAGTATCCGTTGTCCAGAATTATCTTGATAGATGATTCTTTGCAATCGGGGCGAGAGGTTATCGATATAATTGAACAAGCGTTGGACTCACCATACGACAAAGACAATTGGGATGGTTTTTATGAGGTTTTACGTGATTTGCAATGGATGAAGGAATCACAGGTGGTCTTGATTCATAAGTCGCTACCTAGCCTTACATCTTGGGATCTGCATATCTATCTTGATATTCTTGAGGATATCGCCAAGCCTACCGATAGCACAAAAGATTTCGAAGTGTATTTCCTTGTTGATGACAAGGAGAAGATTGACTTTTTCCTTCCAGGCAAGTTCCCGCAACCAGAAGTGAAAGGGAAGAGGGCTCCGGCAACACATATTGGGGATATCTTTGAGATTCCACTCCCTGGCGACAGAAAGCGGTACATGCAGTTCATCCTCGTGGACTCATCACAATTAGGGGCGTGGACAGTACGTGTGTTTAAAACAGATTACTCAATTGATGATCAGCCTTCAACAGATGCAATTTTGGACGACTGGATTGATTTCTATATGAACACAAGAGACCTTGGAAGAGGTATCCTGTATGGTCTTTGGGCCCGTTATGGTAAATCAGATAATCTTGGAGACCTGAATCAAGTAGTTTTTCGCACTTTTGATAGAGCTATCCCTGGTGTTCATCGTCAAAGATGGCGCGTGTGGCGGGCTTCTCAGATCGACAAATATTATAGGGTTCTTCCTCGTAGATTTATAAAAGTCGATTATGGAGCGATGGTGCCTCCGTTCAGTGTCATTCGCAGAATAGTAACGGGCCGATGGTATCCGGTTGCAAATGTCTACGATGATTATAAAGGCGCTTCATTTTTCGATAGATTACTGGGACGTGAGATTGTTCCCACTCATTTAGCACCAACGCCACTCAAGACAAATCATTAATCGTGGTCAAATTGTGGTCAAAATTGGGGAATTCGAAAAGAAAGACCTCGTATAGCGCTTGATAATCAGCAACTTACAAGGTCTTTTTTGTGCCTCGGGCGGGAATCGAACCCGCACGGCCGTTTCTGGCCAAGGGATTTTAAGTCCCTCGTGTCTACCATTCCACCACCAAGGCGTAATGTGGGACTGCAAAGATAGGTATTTTTTTGCAATCTCACATTGAAACCCTAGGCTTTCTTTTCCCCGAACACACACCAGCGGACGAAAGGTATGCGGCGGAGCACCTCGTAAAGGAGCGGGGACAGCGCGAATACCGCCACGCCCAGGATGAGGTACATAGCCACCGGAGGCAGCTGGGTGTAGGTTTTCATCATATATCCAAACGCCGCCACAGGAAGATAATGGACGATATAGAGCCCATAGCTGGAGCGCGTCATATACCCTGCAAAAGCACCGGTACGGTCAAACCTGGCTTTGAACCATCCCATCATGGCAAGGCACATGAGCCAGCCGTAGAGGCAGTTGAGCGGGCTGCCAAGGTATGACGGAGAAGTATTGTCCTGGCCGAAGGTAGTGACGATGAGCACTGTTCCGGACACTACGGCGCATACCATGAGCGGGATCCAGGCCTTTCCAACCTTCTCCTGGACCTCGTCGTGAGAGAAGACAAAGTATCCCAGAAGGAACGGTACAAGATAGAAAAGCGGCTTATACAGGTTCAGAAGACCGTCTGCCGTCTGGGGACGGGGTTCTTTTATCAATGTCTGCTCCCCTGCCCAGAACAGCACTCCAAGCAGCACAATCCACACGATACCCGCCTTACCGCACCAGGTCCGGAACCTGTCCTTGCGGTCCAGGGCACGGACAATAAGAAGGACGATGCAAAGCAGCCACAACACCTGTATGAACCACAGCGGGCCGGTGCCGCTGATGGCCATTATGATATACTTTATCGGCCCGGGAACGCCGTCGAATACGCCCTGCCTTTCTGCCACCACGGTGTTGAAGTACCCCACCATCCAGTGGAACACAAACAGGCCGATGGTTCCCGGCACCAGCAGTTTACGCGTACGGGCCCTGAACCACTCGCGGGCAGGATACTTGTCCAGCGCATAACGGGCGCTTATGCCGGCCAGGATGAACAGCAGGGGCATAAACCACGGATACAGGATGTACATCACGACATCCTGGTACTGGGGACATGCAGGATACTCTCCAAAGCCGCCAATCCCACCAAAGACACCCTTGTTATTATAGAAGTAGATGACGTGATACAGCAGCACCAGGAGCACGGTTACCCAGCGCAGATTGTCTATCCAATGCTTTCTCATTTGGAAAGGCCCTCCATCACCTGGTCTATTGCACTCTGGAATATTTCCGTCTTAACCAGCGCCATGCCCTTCTGGTCCCCAAGGAGCAGCAGGGCGTCGCCCGGCTTGATGTCATAGACTTTACGTGCGTCGCGCGGGATTACTATCTGGCCTTTGTCGCCCACCTTCACCACGCCGAAGATGTATTTGCCGTCAGTTTCTTGCATTTGTTAGAATTGTTAGAAATTTCCCACAAATATAACAATTGTTTTCAATATGATTACATTCCGGGCAATTATTATTATATTTGTCTCATTATGATTAACCCTGTATACTCCCCGGACCCCAGCCGTTACCAGAACGGCATCCGCTTCCGCCGCTGCGGAAAAAGCGGCGTCCTGCTTCCGGAAATCTCCCTGGGCCTCTGGCACAACTTCGGCGACGTGAATCCTTTCGCAAACTCCCTGGAGATGGCGCACTATGCCTTTGACAACGGGATCGTGCACTTTGACCTTGCCAACAACTACGGGCCGTCCTACGGGTCGGCGGAAGAGACTTTCGGGCAGATAATGAAAAAGTCCTTCGCCCCATTCAGGGACGAGCTCTTCATATCCACCAAGGCTGGGCACGACATGTGGCCGGGACCATACGGGGAATGGGGCTCACGCAAGTACCTCATGGCCAGTCTGGACCAGAGCCTCAGGAGGATGAACCTTGACTATGTGGACCTCTTCTACTCCCACCGCTTTGACCCGGAAACCCCGCTGGAGGAGACTCTGCAGGCCCTTGTGGACATAGTCCGGGCCGGAAAGGCACTGTATATAGGCATATCCAAGTATCCCCTTGAGGCGGCGCAGTTCGCATACAGGTACCTGAGGGACCGCGACGTCCCCTGCCTCATATATCAGGGCCGATACAACATCCTCAACCGGGAGCCGGAAGAGGAAGGCATCCTGGACCAGGCCGCGGAAAACGGCGCCGGCTTCATAGCCTTCTCTCCCCTGGCGCAGGGCCTTCTCACCAGCCGCTACCTGGACGGCATCCCGGCCGGTTCCAGGATGGCGAAAGAGCAGTTTCTGAAGTCTTCCGTCCTAACGCCGGAACTACACGCATACCTTGTGAAACTGAACGGCCTGGCGGCCAGTCGCGGCCAGTCCCTTGCACAGATGGCCCTTGCTTGGTGCCTCAAGGACAGCCGGGTAACAAGCGTAATAGTTGGCGCCAGCAGCGTAGCGCAGCTGGCAGACAACTTCAAAGCTATTGAAAATACGGCGTTTACTGCCGAAGAACTGGCCGTTATAGACCAGGGGTCAGCTCAAGGATTTCTTCCTCGGTCACGAGGTTGAAGTCTCCCTCCACGGAGTTCTTGAGCATGGCGGCCGTGGTGGCGAAATCAAGGCCGCGCTGAGGGTCTCCGGGCCACTTTTCCGCAGCATGGATATATGCTGCCACAAAAGCGTCCCCTACACCCACCGGATCCACTATGTTCTGGATGTCCCATATCCGGGTGCGGTATATGGTACCGTGGTACCACAGAAGCGCCGTCAGGGTGTGGTGTGACGATGTCATCTGGTTCCTCAGGCCCAGCATCATTGCCCCGCACCGGGGGAACTGGCGGTGCATTTCCTCGAAATACTTCCCGTAAGCCTCCATGTCAAGCTCTGTATCTGCCTGCATGTGACCCATGGGGACCTGGGGGACGGCGGTGGCAACCTCCCACTCGTCCTGGTCTCCGAAGATGAAGTCGCTGTACTGCATGAGGCGGTTCAGGGTTGCATGGGCATCCGCGCCCTCGTATTTCCAGAGGTTTTTGCGGAAGTTGATGTCGCAGGTGATGCGAAGGCCTGCAGCCTTTGCCGTCTCAACGGCCTCGAAGGTAGCCTCTGTGGCACTCTGGGACACCGCGCAGGTGATTCCGGAGCAGTGGAAGATATCGGCCTTGGAGAAAATTTCCTTCCAGGGATACATGCCCGGGGCCGATGAATAGAAGGACGACCCCGCCCTGTCGTATATGACCTTTGAGCGACGGAGGTCCTTTGCCGGCTCATAGTAATAGGTGCCGATGCGCAGACCGCCCAGGACAACGTGGTTGACGTCTACCCCGCGGTACCGGAGAGTGCGCTTGCAGGCGGCAGTGAGGTCGTTGTCAGGAAGCCTTGTCACATACTCCACGTTATTGCCCAGAAGCGCAAGCGAGACCGCCACGTTGGCCTCTGAACCGCCAAACTGGCCTTCCCAGACATTACCCTGTCCAAGGCGCCTTGCACCCTCCTTCGAGTAGCGGAGCATGATCTCTCCGAAAGTGACTATCCTCTTTCCCATGATAAATTCGATTGAAAAGCGGCCCAAAGTTACAAAATTTGTCCGTTTTTTGGCAGAATTGGTAATATTTCGAAAACATTTTCCTATATTAGTAGACCGAAACAAACGTAACAATATCTATATAACACTAATTATTCTAAACTTAGGAGGAAACCTATGGACAAAATCAGAAATCTCGCGGATCTCCGCAAGATGAAGGAAGGTATGCAGTCCAGGATGTCGCTGCGTGAAAACAGCAACTCCGACGAAGCTATCATTCAAATCAAGGTCGGAATGGCCACCAGCGGTATCGCCTCGGGTGCAAAGGAAACCATGAACTATCTTATCACCGAGCTTGACAAGCGCCAGATCAAGGCCCTGGTCATGCAGGTAGGAGACATGGGCTACAGCTATGCAGAACCCACCGTAGAGGTAACCATTCCCGGAAAGGATCCCGTCGTGTTCGGAGACGTTAAAATCCCGCGTGCACAGGAAATCATCGAAAAGTACATCGTCGGAGGTGAGCTTATCGAAGGCATCCTGCCCGCCAATTACAGATCCATCTAAAACCTTAACCACCCCAAAAGAGCGATTATGGCAGTAAAAATGCATATTCTGGTATGCGGTGGAACAGGTTGTTCCGCATCCGCAAGCCACGAGATTATCGATCAGCTTAACAAGGAAATCGTGGCCCACGATCTCACCGATTTCGTAAAAGTGGTAGTCACCGGCTGCTTCGGTTTCTGCGAAAGAGGTCCCATCGTGAAAATCATCCCGGACAATACTTTCTACACCAGGGTGAAACCGTCCGACGCAAAGGAAATCATCGAGGAGCACATCATCAAGGGACGCAAGGTCCAGCGCCTCCTCTACGTTGCCCCGGACACCAACAAGAGCGTTTCTGACTCCAAGCACATGGAGTTCTACAAGAAGCAGCTCAGGATTGCCCTCCGCAACTGCGGCTTCATAGATCCTGAGAATATCGAGGAATCAATAGCCCGTGACGGCTATGCCGCACTGGGCAAGTGCCTCACGGAGATGACCCCGGAGCAGGTCATCGCGGAAATCAAGGCCTCCGGCCTCCGCGGACGCGGCGGCGCAGGCTTCCCCACCGGCCTCAAGTGGGAAATTGCAGCAAAGAGCCGTCCCGGCGAGCAGAAATACGTAGTCTGCAACGCCGACGAAGGAGACCCCGGTGCATTCATGGACCGTTCCCTCCTGGAAGGCGACCCTCACTCAATCCTTGAAGCAATGGCCATCTGCGGCTACTGCATCGGCGCATCGAAGGGTCTCATCTACATCCGTGCAGAGTACCCTCTGGCAATCCACCGCCTGCAGGTTGCAATAGCCCAGGCAGAGGAATACGGCCTCCTTGGCAAGGACATCCTTGGAACCGGCTTCAACTTCGAGATAGAGCTCCGCTACGGCGCAGGCGCATTCGTCTGCGGTGAGGAAACCGCCCTCATCCACTCCATGGAAGGAAAGCGCGGCGAGCCCACCTTCAAACCCCCGTTCCCCGCTCAGTCCGGTTACCTTGGAAAGCCTACCAACGTGAACAACGTGGAGACCTACGCCAACATCCCCGTCATCATCAACAAGGGTGCGGCCTGGTTCTCCAGCATCGGCACTGAAAAATCCAAGGGCACCAAGGTGTTCGCCCTGGCCGGCAAGATCAACAACGTAGGTCTCATCGAGGTTCCCATGGGCATCACCCTGCGTGAGATCATCTACGAGATCGGCGGCGGCATCAAGGGAGGCAAGAAGTTCAAGGCCGTCCAGACCGGCGGTCCTTCCGGTGGCTGCCTCACGGAAAAGCACCTTGACACCCCCATCGACTACGATTCCCTGGTAGCGGCCGGCTCCATGATGGGCTCCGGCGGCATGATCGTGATGGACGAGGACGACTGCATGGTTGCCATCGCCAAGTTCTACCTGGGCTTCACCGTAGACGAGTCCTGCGGCAAGTGCACACCCTGCCGCGTGGGCAACAGGCGCCTCCTGGAAATCCTCACCAAGATTACGGACGGCAAGGGCACCATGGAAGACCTTGAGCAGCTCAAGAACCTCTCCCAGGTAATCAAGGACACCGCACTCTGCGGCCTTGGCCAGACGTCCCCCAACCCTGTTCTCTCCACCATCAACAACTTCTGGGACGAGTACGTGGAGCACGTCGTGGACAAGAAGTGCCGCGCCGGCCAGTGCAAGGCCCTCAAGAAGTATGTGATAGATCCTGACAAGTGTAAAGGCTGTACCGCCTGCGCCAGGGCCTGCCCTGTGAGCGCCATCAGCGGCACCGTCAAGAACCCGCACGTCATCAACCAGCTTGACTGTATCAAGTGCGGCACCTGTATCGAGAAGTGTAAATTCGGTGCCATCAGTCTTAAATAACGGAGGAACAGAATATGGATACTATCAAATTGACTATAGACAACAGAGAAGTGGAAGTGCCCAGGGGTACTACCATTCTTAAAGCTGCCGAGCAGATGGGTATCAAGATTCCTACCCTCTGTCATTTCGAGCTTGACGGCCTTGCCCTCGAGAACCGCCCCGGCGGATGCCGCATCTGTGTGGTAGAGGTTGTAGGCCGCAGGAATCTTGCCCCCGCCTGCATCACCGAGTGTATGCCGGACATGGTCGTCAAGACCAACTCTTTCCGCGCCCTCAACGCCCGCAGGACCGTCCTTGAGCTCATGCTCTCCGACCACCCCAACGACTGCCTCCAGTGCCCCAAGAGCGGCAAGTGCGAGCTCCAGTCCCTGGCTGCGGACATGGGAATCCGCGAAATCCCCTTCAAGGGCCAGCAGTCCCAGTACCCCATAGAGCTCTCACCCTCTATCGTACGCGACTCCAACAAGTGCATCATGTGCCGCCGCTGCGAAAGCGTGTGCCATGAGTACCAGAGCGTAGGCGCAATCGGCGCAGTGGACAGAGGCTTCCCGGCCGTTGTCAACACCGCGTTTAACGAGCCCCTGGTGAACACCAACTGCGTATTCTGCGGCCAGTGTGTGGCAGTGTGCCCCACCGGCGCCCTGTCGGAGGTGGACAACACCGCAAAGGTGCTCCGCGACATTGCAAATCCCGATGTCAAGACCTGCGTCCAGGTTGCTCCCGCAGTGCGCGTTGCCCTTGGCGAGGAATTCGGCCTGCCCGCCGGCAGCATCGTCACCGGCAAGATTGCAGCCGCCCTCAAGGCCATCGGCTTTGACTATGTGTTCGACACCGACTGGTCCGCCGACCTCACCATCATGGAGGAAGGCACGGAGGTCATCGGCCGTCTCAAGGCATTCCTCTCCGGGGACAAGAACGTCAAGATTCCCGTCATGACCTCCTGCTGCCCCGCATGGGTGAATTTCTACGAGAAGTTCTATCCGGAGCTCCGCGAGTACCCGTCAACCGCAAAGTCCCCCCAGCAGATGTTCGGCGCAGCGGCAAAGACATACTTCGCAGACAAGATAGGCGTCACCCGCGACAAGTTGGTCTGCGTATCCGTAATGCCTTGCGTTGCCAAGAAGTACGAGACGGAGCGTGAAGAATTCAAGGTGGACGGCATCCCCGATGTGGACTACTCCCTCACCACCCGCGAACTTGCACGCCTCATAAAGATCTGCAACATAGACTTCATCAACCTCCCGGAGGCAGAGTTCGATTCCCCTCTTGGTGCATCCACCGGCGCAGCCGTCATCTTCGGCGCAACTGGCGGTGTCATGGAGGCTGCCCTGCGTACCGCAGTTGAGGTCCTCACCGGCAAGACACTTCCCAGGATAGACTTCGAAGAGGTCCGTGGCCTGGAAGGCATCCGCGAGGCCGTGGTTCCGGTTCCCGGAGTGGCAGACCTGAACGTTGCCGTAGTATATGGCCTCAAGAACGCACGCACCATCATGGAGCAGATAAAGGCAGGCACCTGCAAGTATCACTTCGTGGAGGTCATGGCATGCCCCGGCGGCTGTATCGACGGTGCCGGCCAGCCTTACCACCATGGAGACGCCTCCATAGTGAAGGCCCGCCACAAGGCCATTTACGAAGCAGACCGCAACATGCCCATCCGCAAGTCCCACGAGAATCCGGAGATCATCGCCATCTACAAGGAGTTCCTTGGACAGCCCTGCGGTGAGAAGTCCCATCACCTGCTTCACACTCATTACTTCGACAAGAAAATCAAGTTTGACATCGAAAAATAATTAAGCCATGTGTGGACCCCAGATAAAAATTAATGAAGCCAGCTACCGTACCATCAAGGACATCTGCGCTTCCTTCGATAACAACCCGGGCGAACTCATCAATATCCTGCACAAGACCCAGGAACACTTCGGATATCTTCCGGAGGCGGTCCAGCAGGTAGTTGCAGACAGCCTTGGAATCCCTGTGGGACGCGTTTACGGCGTTGTTTCCTTCTACAGCTTCTTCACCATGAAGCCCAAGGGCAAATATGCCATCTCCGTATGCCTTGGCACCGCTTGCTACGTCAAGGGTGCAGAGAAGATCCTGGACGCCCTCAAGAGCGAGCTCAAGATCTCCGAAGGCGGTGTCACAGAGGACGGCAAGTTCTCCCTGGACGTTCTCCGCTGCGTGGGCGCATGCGGCCTTGCCCCGGTCATGACCATCAACGGCAAGACCTACGGCCGCCTGGTTCCGGAACACGTCAAGGAAATCCTTGCCGAATACGCGGACTGACATGAAGATCAGTGAAATTGCAAAACTTGTCGACGGGGTGCTTGTCGGAGCCCCCGTCGACGAGTTTTATGAGGTAGAGAAAGCTTTCGCTTCGGACCTCATGAGCGACGTCCTGCGTTTCAACATGGACCAGACCGTGCTCATTACCGGCCTGTGTAACAACCAGACCATGCGCACCTGCGAGATGGCCGACATCCGCGTCATCCTCATGGGCCGCGACAAACAGCCGGACCAGGACATGATAGACCTTGCCGTGGAGAACGACATCGTGATAATCAAGTCCAGATACAGCATCTTCAAACTAAGCGGCATCCTCTACGGAGCCGGAATCCAGCCCCTGTACTAGCCTATGCATTACACCTTCAAGATAGAGCGCGGCAACTTTACCGATGCCGGCCAGGCATCCAGCAGCGTCAAACGCACGCTCAAGCAACTTGGCGTGGACCCTGCCAACATAAAGCGCACCGTCGTCGCCCTCTTCGAGGCGGAAATCAACGCCGTGGCCCATGCCTACGGCGGAACCATAGACGTTGACATCGACGGAGAAAAGATTGTGATGGTGGTGGCCGATGAAGGCCCCGGCATTCCCAACATAGAGCTGGCCATGCAGGAAGGCTGGTCCACCGCATCGGCAAAGGTGCGGGAGATGGGCTACGGTGCCGGCATGGGCCTTCCCAACATCAAGAAGAACACCGACGACCTGAAGATAGACACCAAGGTGGGAGTGGGCACCACTGTCACCATGACCGTTAACCTGGCCTGACCATATGCCTACCGGAGAGATATACTTCAAGCATTCCCTCAGGGTGAACGGCTACCTCTGCAAGGGCTGCACCGCCTGTATGCGCACCTGTCCCACGGCCGCCATCCGCATCCGCGACGGCAAGGCCGTAATAAGCGAGAACAAGTGCGTGGACTGCGGAGAGTGCATCAAGGCATGCCCGCACAAGGCAATATACATCAAGCAGGATGACTTTGGCCTGATAGAGAACTACAAGTACAGGGTATGCCTGGTCCCCACCACATTCATAGGCCAGTTTGACACCAAGTACAAGACCAAGGCAATATACTCCTGCCTGATAAAACTCGGTTTTACACATATATATGAGGTAGAGCACGAGGTGGCCCGCATGATTGAGCTCTACAACATGTACATGGATGCCAATCCGGAGATAAGGACGTTCATATCTCCGTACTGCCCTGCGGTGACCCGCCTCATCCAGGTGCGGTTCCCTTCCCTTGTAGACAACGTAATACACGTGAGGGCGCCCCTGGAGCTCGCATCCCGCGTAATTACCAAGAAACTCATAGACGAAGGCGCAAGGCCGGAGTCCATAGGCGTTTTCTACGTCACGCCGTGCGCGGCAAAGATTGCCGCCGTAAAGTATCCCGTTAGCGGAAAAGACACCCGCGTTGCGGGGGTGATAAACATGGATTTCCTCTACAACAAGGTGATGCTGATGCTCCACGACTCGGACAAGAACGCCCAGCCCATAAACCATACGCTGAATTCCCGCGACGTCCAGTGGTCACTTGCCGGCGGCGAGGCGCCCCATTTCAAGGGAGCGCACTATGCCGTAGACGGCCTGCAGAATGTCCTCAATTTCCTTGAAAGGCTTGAGGACGAGGCCATCGACGCCCCCGGCCTTGTGGAAATGCGCATATGCGACCAGGGCTGCGTGGGCGGCGTCCTCACCACCCAGGACCGCTTTGTGGCCCGCAAGCGCCTGGAATACAGGGCCCGCCTGTTCGAGCGCCTGGAGCGAAGCAAGATCCGCGAAACCCCGCCCGAGGACCACACCCTTACGCCGCAGTGGATAAAGGACATGGAGATATCGGAAATAAAACCCCGCTCCATATACAAGCTCAACGACAACTATGCCGAGGCCTTCAAGATGGCCGAGCGCATGAAAAAGATTGAAAAGGCCCTCCCGGGGGTGAACTGCAGCGCCTGCGGAGCCCCTTCCTGCGCCGCCCTGGCGGAAGATATCGTCCGCGGAGACGCCAGCGCAGATACCTGCGTTTTCATCAACCCCCTCTCCCAGACTTCAAAAGACGCCATGAAGCGCATCTGGGGAGACCGAATTAAAGACACCAATAAAGAAGACTGATAACATGACAGTAAAAGACATCATCGAAGAACTGGACCTCAAGTGCCTCAACCCCGTGAATCTGGACGCCGAAGTAAGCAGCGCATACGCATCGGACCTTCTGAGCGACGTCATGGGAAACGCCCGCAGCGGCCAGGTGTGGATTACCATGCAGACCCACAAGAACGTAACGGCAATTGCCTCCCTGAAGGACATGCCCGCCGTGATCATCGTCCGCGACGGAGTTCCTGACGACGATATGCTCCAGCACGCGAAGGATGAGGACATCTGCCTCCTGGTGAGCAAGGACGCTACATTCGAGGTCTGCGGCAAGCTCTACGACCTCATAAAGTAAGATGAAGTTCAATGCCGATATGCACATCCACTCGGTGCTCTCCCCCTGCGGAGACATCGAGATGAGCCCTTCTGCCATAGTTGCCACGGCAAAGGCCCGAGGGATGGACATCATCGGCCTTACGGACCATAACTCCACCCTCAATGCCGACGTTACCAGGCGGCTGGGGGAAAAGGCCGGACTGCACGTCCTCATGGGTGCGGAGGTCACCACCAAAGAGGAAGTCCACTGCCTGGCGTTCATGCCCACGACGGAAAAACTGGCCGAGTTCCAGGCATTTCTTGACTCCCGGGTAATCTTCTTTGAGAACGATGTGGACAAGTTTGGTTACCAGCTGGTGGTGGACGAGGAGGAGAACGTGCTGGACCAGGTCCCTCACCTTCTCATAAACGCCCTGGACCTTCCAATGCTGGAACTGCAGCAGAAGGTCTACCAGATGGGCGGCATCTTTATCCCGGCCCACATAGACAGGCCCACGTTCAGCCTGAGCTCACAGCTGGGATTCGTGCCATCGGGCCTGAAGTACCACGCTATGGAGCTCAGTTACTACTGCAAGAGAGACGGATACAAGTTCCTGGAAACACACCCCTGGTTCAGCGACCTCAACTTCATCCAGAGCAGCGACGCCCACTACGTTGAGGACATTGCCAAGATACACAGCGTGCTGGAAATGCCTTATTTCAGCTTTGAGAATTTCAGAGACTCCCTCCGCCAGGGAGAGCCCGTTATACTATGAAAAGCCTGGACCTTCATATAATTGACATCACCCACAACTCCATCCGCGCCGGGGCTACGGAAATCACCATAGAGATGGAAGACAGCGAGGCAAAGGACCTCCTGTCCATAAGGATTGTGGACAACGGCTGCGGAATGCCGGAGGAGATGATTGAAGCCATCAACGACCGCTTCTACTCCTGCCGCAAGGAACGTAAAATCGGAATGGGGATAGCCCTCCTTAAGTTCCACTCCGAGCTGTGCAACGGCAAGTTCTACCTCAAGTCCAAGGTTGGCGTTGGGACGGAGATCTATGCCTCCTACCAGCGTTCCCACATAGACCTCCAGCCCAAAGGGGACCTTCCCGGCTGCTTTGCAAGCTTCATCTGCCAGTACCAGGATATCAACTTTATAATAAGGTATATAAAGGACGACGACACCTTCGAACTCTCCTCTGCAGAAGTGAAGGAAGTGTTCGAAGGAATGAACCTCAACAACCCGGAAATCATAAACAGCCTCACGGAACTAATCCGTGAGAACATTGGCAGCTAAGGCAGGGCAACCCTGTCCAGAATGCCCTGCAGGGCGGCTATGGCAATACCGTAATTTGTGATTGGCACTCCGGCAAGGAGTGCTTTTCTTATGCGGGAGCGTACCACTGCAGCGTTTGCCACACAGGCTCCGCAATGGATGATGAGACTGTACGGTGACAGATCTTCCGGGAAGTCGTTGCCTGCGGCTATGACAGCCTCAAGGTCAGGCACACGCCTGCGGAGCATAGCAGGGATCTTCACCCTTCCGATGTCCTCCGTATCCGGAACGTGGGTGCAAGCCTCCGCAATAAGGACCTTTGCACCCGGCTTCAAGGCATTGATTGCCTTTGCCCCGGCAACAAACACGTCAATATCGCCCTTTGCCGCCGCCAGAAGAATGGAGAACGATGTTAGAGTCCAGTCAGGAGGGATTGTCTCATTCACTCTCTTGAACACCTGAGAGTCTGTAATGACCAGTGCCGGAGCGCCTTTGAGGCCCGCCATTGTGCTTGCGAGGCTGTCCGGAGTACAGCACACCGGCGTGCAGCCGCGGTCCAGCAGTTCCCTTATCACCTGCACCTGCGGCAGGATGAGCCTGCCCTTCGGAGCCTCGCTGTCCTGCGGCATCACAAGCACCACAAGGTCGCCTTTTGCAACCAGTTTGCCGGTAAGGAACTTCTCTTCCTCCCTGGGCGCCGCCGCCTGAAGCTTTTCCAAAAGGGTCCGGATACTTTCTCCTCTGGTATATACCACCGAAGGCACATCGGCTTTAGCCAGCACCTTGGCAAGTTGTTTCATCTCCGCGGTCTCCGGCTCCAGGACTATTGCAATGTCCGTCTCGTCAACAACCTTGTCCGTAAGGCGCCTGCGCTCCGCGCCAAGTACGCTTGAATCGTCTATTCCGGCGGTATCAATGACTACGCAAGGGCCAAGTCCGGGCAGTTCCGCCAGCTTGCGGACTGGATCCGTAGTGGTGCCGGGGACACTGCTCACAAGGGAAACCTCCCTGCCGCACATTGCGTTGACAAGGGTGGATTTGCCGCTGTTGGCGGGGCCGAAAACCGCTATGTGAAGCCTGTCCACAGTCCTAGAACCTGAAGTCCCTTTCTCCGTTTTCAATGCGCTGGAGGCGGTCACGGGTAATCTCCCGGGTTTTCTCCAGGGGAATGTCCAGAAGGCCCTTCCGGATAAGGGCTTC
>JAEEGJ010019245.1_pt1 | contig 15081 bp, 13 predicted proteins | sample 8958761 | NCBI WGS metagenome assembly JAEEGJ01 (sample SAMN16246546, study PRJNA631951) | gut metagenome | biome: gut microbiome; feature: rumen; material: RS-attached | host: Bos | place: Iran: Karaj | collected 2018-10 | reverse complement strand
GACAGGAAGCCGATGAGCCAAATGACACCGCCTCCGACGAGGGACGCGATGACCTTGTTGAGGATCGGGACATACCACTTGACGCCATCGGAGAACCAGACGGAGCCTTCAAAGAAATCAGAAGCTACGGACAAAACACCGCAGAACGCGATGTAGGCGGTGAACTGGTCCGGGATGATCCTGTTGAGCTTATCTGCCATCATGACGAGCAACAGCACAGGAATCACGAGGAAGATCACAGCGAGGTGCATGGGCCTGAAGTGGCCTTCGATATAGGCATTTCTGCAGAAGAAGATGGCTACACAGTAGCATGCGACGCAGAAAACAACTGCAATAAGGCCTTCCGGGAAAGGTCTCATCCTCTTAGAGGGCCTGTAATCAGGGTCTTGCGGGGTTACCCCGTAATCCTGGAGCCATTTATCGGGAAACTTCCCGAAGAGCCAAGTGACCAGGACACCTGCAAGTACGCCTGCCACGACTGCGAAAACATAATAAAGTGCAATATTCATAACATTTGAAGTTTAATATAGTAGGCGGAAAATTACAATTATTATAAGTAATAACCGCCATAATATTACCTCAAACGGGCAAAATGAGACTGATGTGTAAAAATTCAGTTAAAATCGGTGATTTTTGTCATTTTCGAGTGATTTTCGTTGTCAAAAAAACACCTAAAAATAGGGCTTTTCGGACTGGTTTTGGTTAAAAAATCGAACTTGGTTTAAAAAATTGCTAACGTTCATTAATATTGCTAAAATCAGACTTGAATTATTTTGGAGGTAAGTAGGTGTCTTTACGGGTAAAAAGGGCACTGAAGCTTAGAAAATGGCAACAATTACAGCTAAAGCGCTTGAACAGATGATGCAGGCCCACGTAAGGGCTGAAACGGGTATGAGTCTTGAGCAGGCAACACCCCGCGATTACTGGACAGCGCTCTCGAAGAGCATCGTTGAGATCATCTCCGAGAATTGGATGGCAACAAGACACAAGTACAATCAGGGCCGTCAGGCTCACTACTTCTCGGCAGAGTTCCTCGAGGGCCGCTCAATGCTCAATAACCTCGTAAACTTGGGCATTTACGACCAGGCCAAGGAAGCTCTCGCTGCTTTCGGACTCGATATTACTGATATTCTCGAACAGGAGACAGACCCCGCTTTGGGTAACGGCGGCTTAGGACGCCTTGCTGCATGCTTCCTCGATTCATGCGCAACGCTCAACCTCCCTGTTACAGGCTACGGAATCCTCTATCGTTACGGCCTCTTCAGACAGGCTATCGAGAACGGCTTCCAGAACGAGTATCCGGACTCCTGGATGGAACACGGCTACCCCTTCATTCTCCCCAGATACGACCGCAAGGTTAAGATCCACTACTCAGACATCGATGTCTGGGCAGTCCCCTGCGACCTCCCCATCACAGGTTACGGCACAAAGAACGTTAACCTCTTGAGACTCTGGAAGGCTGAGCCCGCACAGGAATTCAACTTTAACCTCTTTAACTCACAGAGGTTCGATGATGCCGTCATCGAGAGGAACCGCGTTCAGGACATCTGGAGAGTCCTCTACCCTAACGACACTTCCTACGACGGAAAGGTCCTCCGTGTAAGACAGCAGTACTTCTTCGTCTCAGCTTCACTGCAGGACATCATCTACAGATACAAGAAGTATCACGGCGACGATCTCCATGATTTTGCCAAGTACAACACGATCCAGCTCAACGACACACACCCTGTTGTAGCTATCCCCGAGCTCATGAGACTCCTCGTTGACGAGAACGGCATCGAGTGGACAGAGGCATGGGAGATCGTTAAGGAGACTTTCGCTTACACCAACCACACCATCATGGCAGAGGCATTAGAGAAGTGGGATATCTCCATCTTCCGTTTCCTCTTCCCCCGTATCTTTGAGATCATCGAAGGCATCAACAACCAGTTCCGTGCCCAGATGTACGAGGCAGGCCTCTACTCCGAGGTCATCGACCGCATGTCCCCTCTTGCTGACGGCAAGATCCACATGGCTTGGATGGCAATCTACGGCTCACACTCCGTAAACGGCGTTGCCGCCCTCCACACGGACATCCTTAAGAACGAGACACTCAAGGACTGGTACGCAATCTACCCTGAGAAGTTCTCCAACAAGACAAACGGCGTTACACCCAGAAGATGGCTCAGATCCTGTGATCCTGACCTCGCTGACCTCATCACTTCACTCCTCGGCAACGACAAGTGGGTCACAAACCTCGATCTTCTCAAGGACCTTGAGAAGTACAAGGACGATGACAAGGTCATGAAGAAGTTCATCGCCATCAAGAAGGCCAACAAGAAGCACCTTTCCGAATACCTCGAAAAGACAAAGGGCATCAAGCTCAACCCCAACTCCTGCTTCGATGTACAGATCAAGCGTCTCCACGAATACAAGAGACAGCTCTTAAACGCCCTCTATGCATTGAACCTTTACGACAGACTCAAGGAAAATCCGAAGCTCGACATGCCCCCGGTAACGATCCTTTTCGCTGCAAAGGCTGCTCCCGGCTACTTCAGGGCTAAGGCAATCATCAAGTTCATCAACGAGATTGCCAAGCTCATCGACTCCGATCCTGACATGAAGAACAGGCTCAAGGTCGTCTTCGTCGAGAACTACAACGTCTCCGTCGGCGAGAAGATGTTCCCCGCAGCAGACGTTTCCGAGCAGATCTCCACAGCAGGCCTCGAGGCTTCCGGTACAGGCAACATGAAGTTCATGATGAACGGTGCCGTAACCCTCGGTACTCTTGACGGCGCAAACGTTGAGATCGCAGAGTGCGTAGGCGACGACAACATCTACATCTTCGGCTGCCGCTCACAGGATATGGCCGCTACAAAGGCTTACTACAACCCGAAGTGGCAGTATGAGAACATCCCCGGCCTCAAGAAGTGCCTCGACCGCCTTGTCGACGGCTCCTTCAACGACGAGGGCACAGGCATGTTCAACGACCTCTTCAACGGCCTCATCTACGGCTCCAACTGGCAGCCCGGCGATCCTTACTATGTACTCGGCGACTTCGACGACTACAGAAAGCAAAGAGACCGCCTCTACAAGAACTACCAGGACAACCTCGAGTGGGCAAGAAAGTGCTGGATCAACATCTGCAACTCCGGCAAGTTCTCCTCCGACCGTACGATCAAGGAGTACGCTTCCGGCATCTGGAAGATCAAGGCTCAGAAGATCTGATAGCCGCGTTTCCCAAAAACTTACAGGCCGCTCCATCACGGGGCGGCCTTTTTTGTGGGGTGAGTGCCCCTTTTTCGGGCGGCGTCCTGTGGCGGCGCGGCCTGTGACTTACTGCGCGGGCGACGGGCGGCTCACGGGTAAAAACGCGTGAAGGGGTTGGTTTACCCGTCTGTTTTTTCGCGAAGACGAGTGTGAGACGGGTAAAATCGTGTGAAATGGCTGATTTACCCGTCGTTATTCTTTCATGTCTGCGTGCATGACGTACTAAATCACGAAAAATGGCTGTTTAGTACGTCGGATTTCCTGCCAGGTAGTATGCATGACGGATAAAAACGCGAAAATGGCTGGTTTTATCCGTATTTTTCCTCGTGAAGACGTCTGTAAGACGGGTAAAATCGTGAAAAACGCCTGATTTACCCGTATTTTTCATTTCGAAGGCGCCAAAATGACGTACTAAATCGCGAAAAAAGCCGTTTTAGTACGTCATCTCCACCGCGGTGCCAAAAACACTACGGATAAAAACGCGAAAAAAGCGACTCTTATCCGTAAGCCGCTCGCTTAGACCGCCCCTCCCGCGCAAATGACCTGCGCGAAAACCGGGCGCAAATATCAAGAAATCCTAAAATATTATATATAATGACATTCCGCCCCCTTTTGTTGTATAATCTTCTTTAAATCTTTTAAGGAGGAACTTATCAATGCCTATATTCCAGGATGCTAAGGGAAAGAACATTTCCAACTTCCAGAAAATGATCGATGAGAAAAAGAATACCATCCGTAAGTATTACGATGAGATCGGTCATCTGTACTATGGACAGTACAAGGATGTCAACGTTGACGTTACGAAGGACATCAATGCCAGGTGCGAATCGATCTCCAACCTTTACATCGAGATAGACGATCTGTACATTAAGATCCTCCGCGAAAGAGGTCTCAAGAAGTGCGCTGTTTGCGGAACTGAGAATAACCTCTCCAATGCGTTCTGCTTTAAGTGCGGTGCGAGATTTGATGACAGCGACGCAGTGCCCGCTGACGTTATCGCTCCTCCGAACGCTTCGGCTACTCCCTCACGCAAGATCGCTGAGAAGCCCGCTCCCGCTCCGGTCGTAGCAGCACCTGCACCTGTAGTTGAGCCCGAGCCCGTCGTTGAAGAGCCCGCAGAGGGACCCGCTGAAGAGCCCGAACAGGCATATGCAGCTCCCGTAGTGGAAGATCCTTCTTTCGAGGAGTTCGCTGCACCCGAGGCAGCTGAGACAATTGATGAAGCAATAAATGCGGACATTGAGCCCGCTGATAATAAGGAGGAATGAGGAGTAGATGGCAAAGATTTTCGAACAGGAATCAAGAACATTCTCTGAGTACCTTTTGGTACCTAATCTCACAACAGAAAAGAACACACCTGATCAGGTGGACCTCTCCGCGCCTGTCGCGAAGTACAGGAAGGGCCAGGAAGAGTCACGCCTTAAGATCAACATCCCTATGGTATCTGCAGTTATGCAGGCTGTAAGTGACGACGGTATGGCGATCGCACTCGCAAGATGCGGCGGTCTGTCATTTATCTTCCAGTCACAGTCTATCGAGTCACAGTGCGACATGATCCGCCGCGTCAAGAAGTACAAGGCCGGCATCGTTGAGTCCGACTCCAACCTCTCTCCCGAGGATACACTCGAGAAGGTTATCGAACTCCATGAGAGAACAGGTCACGGCACGGCAGCTGTTACAGAAGACGGCACAGCCGAGGGCAAGCTCTTAGGTCTCGTTACGACACGTGATTACCGTGTAAGCAGACTCTCACTCGATACCAAGGTAAAAGAGTTCATGACTCCTATCGAGAAGCTTGTTACTGCTCCTGAGGGCACATCCCTTAAGGAAGCAAACGATATCATCTGGGACAACAAGATCAACCAGCTCCCTATCGTAGATTCTGAGGGAAGACTCGTTGGTCTCGTTTTCCGTAAGGATTACGAATTCCACAAGGCTAACCCGCATGAGCTCTTGGACTCTGAGAAGAAGCTCATCGTTGGTGCCGGAATCAATACAAGAGACTACGAGCAGCGTGTTCCCGCGCTCCTTGAGGCAGGCGCTGACGTTCTCTGCCTCGACTCCTCCGACGGTTTCTCCGTATGGCAGGAAAGAGCACTCAAGTGGTGCAAGGAAAACTATCCTGACGCTATCGTAGGTGCAGGCAACGTTGTTGACGCTGAGGGCTTCAAGTTCTTAGCTGACTGCGGCGCAGACTTCATCAAGATCGGTATCGGCGGCGGCTCCATCTGCATCACACGTGAGCAGAAGGGTATCGGCTGCGGCCAGGCTTCCGCTGTACTCGCAGTTGCTGAGGCTCGTGACAAGTACTTCCAGGAGACAGGCGTTTATATCCCTCTGTGCTCTGACGGCGGTATCGTTCACGACTATCACATGGCATTGGCACTCGCTATGGGCGCTGACTTCCTCATGCTCGGCAGATATTTCGCAAGATTCGACGAGTCCCCTACGAGAAAGCTCTTAGTAGGCGGCACATACGTTAAGGAATATTGGGGCGAAGGCTCCAACCGCGCACGTAACTGGCAGCGTTACGACGACGGCGGCAAGGGCGGCAAGATGGCTTTCGAGGAAGGCGTTGACTCTTACGTTCCTTACGCTGGTAACCTCAAGGACGGCGTAGACACTTCCCTTGCAAAGGTCAAGGCAACAATGTGCTCCTGCGGTTCTTCCTCCATCGAAGAGTTCCAGCAGAAGGCTCGCCTCGTTGTAGTATCTTCTACATCCATCATCGAGGGCGGCGCGCACGACGTTATCCAGAAGGAAAACGACAGAACAGCTAGATAATTAAAATATCGATAGAAATCTATTTAAGGAGACAGAAAATGGCTGACGAAATCATCAAGAAGCAAATTACCAAGGAAGGCTTTGACGAATTACAGAACGAGCTTTCCGAGCGTAAGACAGGCAAGAGAAGCGAGATTGCCAGAAGAATCGAAGACGCTAAGGCTCAGGGCGACCTTTCAGAGAACTCCGAGTACGATGAAGCGAGAGCCGAGCAGGCAGAGAACGAGACACGTATCGAAGAGCTCGAAGCTATCCTCAAGGCTGTTGAAGTTGTTGACGATTCCAACCTTTCCACAGATAAGGTATCCCTGGGTTCCACAGTAACCCTCCAGAATACTGCTACAAAGCAGGAATATAAGTACAAGCTCGTTGGTGAATCCGAGATCGACTTCAAGAAGAAGAGAATCTCCGAGAACTCTCCCGTAGGAAGAGCTATCTCCAACCAGAAGAAGGGCAAGACAGTTTCCGTCTCAACACCTTCCGGCATCATCAAGTACAAGATCATCAAGATCGAGAAGTAATACTTGTACTACACATCACGAAAACATAAAGATTAGAGAGTAACTATGGCTAAGAAATTCGTACCTCAGACAGAACCTTTAAGTGCAGAAGAGATCCAGGAACAGACCAGATTCCGTATGGAGAAGCTTAAGGCTCTCCAGGCAGAAGGCAAGGATCCTTATGAAGAGCTTACATACGACGTCACGAACCACTCAGTAGAGATCACCGGCGATTACGATTCTTTCGCCGGCAAGACAGTCAGAGTAGCAGGACGTCTGATGTCCAAGCGCGGCATGGGTAAGGTATCTTTCTGTGACCTCTACGACAGAAGGGGCAAGATCCAGATCTTCACAAAGATCGACAACCTCCCCGAGGAAGAGTACAAAGCATGGCAGAACCTCGACATCGGCGACCTCGTAGGCGTTGAGGGTGAAGTTTACATGACAGAAAAGGGCGAGGTATCCATCCTCACCAAGTCCTACAAACTCCTTGCCAAGTGCCTCCACCCGCTCCCGAACAAGTATCAGGGATTGAAGGATACAGAGATCCGTTACCGTCAGAGATATCTGGACCTCATCGTTAATCCCCAGGTTAAGGAGACTTTCGAGAAGAGATCAAAGGTCATCAAGGAGATCCGTAATTTCTTGGCAGACAGAGACTTCATGGAAGTTGAGACGCCGCTTCTCGTTACAAACGCAGGCGGCGCTGCTGCAAGACCGTTCCTTACACACTTCAACGCTCTTGATATCGACTTGAAGCTCCGTATCTCTTTGGAGCTCTATCTCAAGAGACTGCTTGTAGGCGGCTTTGAGAGAGTTTTCGAGATCGGCAGAGTTTTCCGTAACGAAGGTATGGATACACGCCATAACCCCGAGTTCACACTCATGGAGCTCTACCAGGCATACACAGACTACAACGGCATGATGGAACTCACAGAGTCCATGTTCCGTTATGTAGCTGAGAAGGTATGCGGCACAACGCTCATCAAGTACGGCGACCTCGAGATCGACTTCGGTAAGCCTTTTGAGCGCCTTACAATGAACGACGCTATCAAGAAGTATGCAGGCATCGATTTCGATACTGTAGACGGCGACGACGCAGCGAAAAAGCTTGCTGACGAGCACCACATCGAGTATGAGACATGGCACACAAAGGGTGACATCGTTAACCTCTTCTTCGAGGAATACTGCGAGAAGAACCTTCTCCAGCCTACGTTCATCATGGACCACCCGATCGCCATCTCCCCTCTCACAAAGAAGAAGAAGGGCGAGCCCGAGAAGGTAGAGAGATTCGAGCTCTTCATCAACACATGGGAAATGTGCAACGCTTACTCCGAGCTCAACGACCCGATCGACCAGCGCGAAAGATTCGCTGCCCAGGACGCTACAGCTGAAGCCGGCAACGACGAAGCAGACCACACAGACGAGGACTTCCTCAATGCTCTCGAGCTCGGTATGCCCCCTACGGGCGGTATCGGCTACGGCATCGACCGTCTCGTAATGCTTCTTACAGATAGCCCCAGCATAAGAGATGTGCTGCTGTTTCCCACGATGCGCCCGCTTGATTAACAGTCTGTCGATTCCATATCCAATTGATAAAGCAACGCCTTCCGAGCATTCGGAAGGCGTTTTGATTATCCTATCTTTCTCCAGCATTTCTCTTTTAAGAACTTGCTGATCTTTTTATCATCGTCTTTCTCATAAAACTCGATCAACAGTTTCTTGAATGCCGGTACCTCTTTTTCAGGTATCACAAGCAGACCCAACCCTTGCGAGATCAAATAGTGGTTTGCAAACAAGACTGCAGCTCTCTTATTACCATCAATGAAAACTTGTGTTCTCATGACATACAGACATAGTTTTACTGCTGCATCTACACCTTCTTTTTCTTCTGCAATCTCACTGATCTTTTCTTTAACGGAAGACTCGATCGGGATCGGCGGTATATAACTGCTTCCGCCAATACTTACCGGTACGCCTCTTATCCTTCCACCATCAGAATAAAAACCTTCGTTAATAAGTTTTGCTATATGACTTAAAAGATAGTAGTCGCTGTCTGCCCTTATAACATCCTCGTCCAAAATGAATTCCCAAGAATGTTTAAGATTAAGGACTTTCTGAACATCACTTGCCGTCATGCCATTAACGGTACCATTATCGATAATGTCCTCTGTCTGAGGAAACGTCGTGGAAACGCCTTCAAGAACTGCTTGGTCGTATATGGAAGATTTCATATTGGCTCTGGCAAAATCAAGATTCAGCAGGACATCCCGCGGCAGTTCCCCCGGAGTATAACCTAATTCTGCTAACTCTCTGGTAATCTTTCGGATACTCTTCTTAAGTTCTCTTGCTTCCCTGGCATTACGGAGAAGTAACTGATAAAGATCATCTGAATATACATCCACATATTTGGATGTAAGTTTCCCTGCTACTCTTTTCCTGATATAAAGATATCTTCCGCTGGAGTTCTCTTTAACCTCAGGAGAGCCGTCGTAAGGGATCAGATTCAGTCTGGCTTCAGCCTCTGCCCTTTCTTTAATCAGTGCCTGTATCTTATCGAGATTTTCCATATCCGCTCCTTTAGGGAACTTATTTATCACAATTATACATAGAAGTTCCCTAAACAGCAATGGTTTAGGGAACATTTAGCATTTGTTTTATTATGAATGTTCCCTAAACGGATACGCTTTAGAAGTATAACTAGCCGACAGAATGCGTTGTTGCCAAAAAGAGACGTACTTCTTTTCCCGACAATGAAACCTTTGGGCTAAGTCAAAACCCTGAAGCGCAATAAATTAGGGCCTTTGAAGGTTTTTGGAAATTGCGTTTGACTCCAAAGTGACACCATTTTGACTCCAATTTATGCAAAATGCGTCAACCACAAGGGGTTTGCAACTATACGACGATAATTTTGACTCCACAGAAAAACATATCTGTGGAGTCTTTTTGTGAAAGTATTCGAAAGTAATCGAATCCAATCGAATGAATGTCCTACATAGGCTCGGTTTACTTCGACTTATACCGAATTACCACTTTCTAATCTCCCGTTTTGCCCTCCGGACGATCGCACATTGGTCTCTAACTTAACTTCCGTTTATTCTTATGCTAAAGAAAATGGAGGTATTGTCGATGCTCATAATTTGGGGCGGATCCCTGGCTGTTTTCCTGAACAAACTCTGGAGATCTATGTGCAGAATCGAGAAGGTTAAAGACGACTATAAGGAAACCGTCAAGCGTTATGGTGTCTATTACTTCTGTATTGACGATCTTCCGCTATGAGACGTAAATCTGTAGCTGAGGAAAGACCGGAACTTGTGCCCCAGTGGGGCACAAGTAACACAATCTCCCCTGATAAAGTGTCCTGCGGTTCTCACCTTAAGGTTTGGTGGGTCTGCGATAAAGGACACGAATGGGAAGCAATCGTAAAGAACAGAGCCCTCCTGGGCACCGGCTGTCCCTACTGCGAACACAGAGCTACGCTAAAAGGTTATAACGACCTGGCTACCCTTAATCCTGAACTGGCCAAGTCCTGGTCCCCCAAGAATAACCTGAAGCCTTCTGAGGTATCCCCTGCTTCTAATCTTGAAGTCTTATGGGTCTGTGAGAAGGGTCACGAATGGAAAACACGCATTGCCGATCGATCTGAAGGACATGGCTGCCCTTACTGTGCCGGACACAAGGTCTGGAAAGGCTACAACGACCTCTCCACTACTCATTCGGAGCTTCTATCCGAGTGGTCCGACAAAAATAAACTCTCCCCTGATGAGATAACCTACAAGAACCGGTCCAACGTCTGGTGGCACTGCAGCAAGTGCGGAAACGACTATCAGGCCGTTGTTTTCGCAAAAGCAAACGGCCGTGTATGTCCTTACTGCGTAGCCGGAAAGATCGCCCGAAGACGCGAAAAGAGACTGCAGTTGCGTAAAACGGCTGAGAACTTCCCTTACTACCTTCCGCAACTTGCAACGATCTACTATGCCCGCAAACGAGGATATAGAGTCGTTACTGACTCGGATTTTCCTGCAGGAATACCTGTAAGCTCCTACATACCAAGCCTTAGGCTGATAATTGATGTCTGCGATGCTCCCAAAGAGCTCTATATTAAGAAATATATGAGTAAGGTAAACAGCATTAAATACATTAGCATGCCTAAAAAGCTGTCTGAAGAAGAGATAATCGGCCGTGTCATCAAGGCATTCTCCGATTCACACGTTTACATGTCATTCTCCCCTGCTGAGGATCTGGAAAGAATAAGGAAAAACTACATCCACTGGCGGACAAACAATAATGGCTAATCCCAGGTTGCACTTTGGATTAGCCACTATTCTATTTCTTCTGAAAGGGCTTTTCTCCGCCCCAGACGATCTCTTCGTTATACTTTTCGCAGATTAGTTTGCACAACTCTCCCAAATATTGGAGATGCATCTGATATTGGACTTCGGGAGCAGGACACATCCCATTCAATCTCTTATCGTATGTTTGTTTTTCAAAACGTCGAATAGACCTTATCAACCGATCTCTGACAGGCAATAACTCAGCATAATTCTTATCTTTATACTCTTCTATGAAAGTTTTGGGGCTGATCATCATATGGCATGTCCTCCTTATCAATGAAATATCCTTAGAGATTCCTTAGAGATTTCATTTTATAAAATACATAGGGACATTAAACGTACTTTCCTAGTAAAAAGCATCCATTATTGTTTCAAGCTAAAATATTCGCTTATTCTCTTATTTCTTTTTGCCAAGAAATCCATTTCTTTATCAATAAATTTAAAGTATTCTTCAACCGTCGTCGGAAGCCCACTTTCTGTGAATTCAGTGTCACCACACCAAATCTTTACTTTGGAATAATCTTCATTAGTGCAATCCTGCAAAAAGAAAAAGTCGACATACCCTTTGAAATCAACAAATAATTCGAAGAACTCTTTATCAGCAAGAATCGTTTCATACAGGGGACTCTTCTCTCCAATATAGTATCTTCTTATACATTCAAGAGTTAAATCCCATCTGTCAGCTATTAAATTATTGGTACCCCTATTTTGATTCATACTGGAGTGGTGTTTCGGAAAAATAATGGAACCGCCAATCGTATATGACTTTCTTAAAAATTTTTCATAATACTCTTTATAGTCTTTGAGGTGTTCCATGACCTGGTTTAGAACTTGCCGATATCTCTTGTATCTGAAACTTACAATTATCGAATCACTACCAAATCTGAAATCTTTCCAGGTAAGATAATCGGATCCAAAGCCTATTTTAAGATCCATTTTCTCGCCATTAGGTAGCTTCCTGCTCCAAAGCTCTTTATGATACTTTTGCAAGGTAGGACTTGAAATATCTGGATCAGAGCCACCGCTACCTAATCCTTCATTTCTTTTCCAAAAACCATCCCAAAAGTGAGGAGAGTCCGTTGTAAAGTCAAAAGTTACATCTATCATCACTTTAAATCGGAAATACCTGTTGCCACGCCAAACACATTTACCGCTTCAATCAATTTACTTATTGTTCTGAAGCATGTCTCAATTTCATATTTATCATTTTCTTCAAAGGGAATCTGATTATTAAGTTTTGGAACAATAACACGAAGTGCACCAGCCATTCCGGTTTTAACAGCACTTACACTCTCGAAACCGTGATTTCTTAACCAATTTGCTACTATAGTCAGTTCATCGATATGATCCGATGCCTTATTAAAGGTAAGATCTATAAATCCTGCCTCAATCTTATGATACAGATATACGGTGCCAAAACGAGTCGTATAATGAGCCCAATAACCATTGGCATCTCGTTTTGTTGTTAGATTGAGCTCAGGATAATTCTCCTCCTGATAATCTTTGTATTGCCTGAAAAAGCGGTTTGCGTTCTCATCAATTTCAACCTTGGGAGGTTTCTTTGCTTTCTCAATTGCCTGCTCCAATTGCTGACAATATGTACGGCATATCAACAAATCATTTTCTTTCAAGTATTCATAGATCTTTTCACACGTAACTAAATGGGGATATTTTTTTGCCTCATCATTGTTATCGTAGTATTTCTGTGGGCAAACAATATAATAGTAGAATTCATCATATTCCCCGTTCTTTTTACCCTTTTCACCGCGTTTTTCATATCGTTCGGCCTGTTTTGGCATGGCTATGGCATCTATCTTGTCCTCAATCAGCAATCCTATTCTCTTTGTGTCAATAGACATCAAAACAGTAATATCAGATTCGCCTAATTTGGGATCTGACTTGGAAAGTTCTATGCTTTCAACGCTGAAAGAATCCGTCTTATATGGCGTAGCCTCAAGAAACAAACGAACAAAGCCTTCATCCGTAGAGAACAGTCGAAGGAACATCATATCCATATCTCGCTCAGATATTCCACTGTATATGCATTTTACGTATGACATTTCTAGATATCCTCCTAGAAATCATTTGTACATTCATTATATCAACAAAAAACGGAGGCCTCCCTCCGTTTCTTGGATCATAATATTCCTGATTTTGTAAACTAACTTCTTAGGTCCAATAAAACATCAACAGCCGCTAGAAGCGGCTGTTTTGATGCTTTCATAGATTAGGGGACAATTAAGCCTCAAGATTCATAATAAGCTCTATTTATAAGCAGTTTAGCCTTTTCAAAATCATCGACTCCCCTTATACAAACCTCTAAATCACCAGTTCCATAATGACCAACATTGGTAACATCCCTTGTAAACCCTTCTTCTATTTCTACTGATTTCGGATCAAGCTTCAGATAAAGATGAATAAAACTCTTATAAATCTGAATGCACACGAAATTCTGTACTTTTTTGTACGCAAGATAATATTTGAGTTGATTAGATGTAATTTCATCACCAAGCGATTCAATATAGTCACAAAGTGAATAATAAATCTCTTTAAAATCTGCGTTGGCTACCGCAAGCTTTTCAACATGATTTTTATCAGAGTATTTACTACCGCCTGACTTAGTCTGATTATCAGCAGTTATAGGCTTAACTTTAGGTGCATTTATATACTCGAACAAAATTAAATCGTTATACTTCCGATAACATACAAGCTTAATGTTCCTTTGCATCTGATTAATAGCGTGCACATCATATTGAGTAAAGTCATGAGCTACACAAAAAACGCTGGGTACAGACCAATCAATAGATTCGGCTGCCTTCATTCCAAGTTTTTCTTGAACAAGCAAAGTAAACTCGCCTTTATGGTCTAATAACCAATCTAAATAGAACAAGCCTTGATTTATAACATTCTCGTTTTGACTTCTTTTATACTCAAATATAACCGGACTGTTATTTTCATCGATTCCGATACTATCAATACGACCACTTGTAATCACATATTCACTCTTTAAAAAACGAACACCAAAAAATGCCTCCATATTTGCTTCTATTAAATTCTGCAGTTCCTTTTCTAGCAAAACCTTAGAAGATACTAATTCTTCAACTTCGTTACCAATCGCAAATAACTTAATCTCTGCCATATTACAACCTCGAGCAAAATACAGTTTCTTTACCACCTATATAATACTTCTTATTGTATTTAGCTGTCGATATTCTGATCCATCAAACCTCTATATTTCGTTGCTCCATAGCATCTTGAATCAATGATTCAATCACTTTTTTATTTTTCATATACTCTTCGGACTTGTTTATCTTAATTCTATACCCGCCATTTCTAGGTCGATAAGTCCACTCTAAATCTGTGTTATCAAGCATTTCATTTCTTTCAGGTGTTTCTTCACATCTTGTAATTAGATAAACATATTTCTTCTTAGGTCTGAAAAAAATGAAGTTAGAAGTGGTTCCATTTTTAGCTAATCCAATATAAGCCTTGTTATATTTCAATTCAAAGCCAAGGGCATACTGAGAAACATCCTTAAATATAGCATCAACAGCTTTTAGAACTGAGCATTTCTTTTCCCAATAGTTTCGATCGGTAGGCTCGGTCTCTTCTTCTTCATCAGTACCAAGCGTAACGCGGTCAAGTACTTTAACAAAGCTGAGCTGTATGTCATCACCTATCTTAATTGCCTGCAATTGTAATGCGATTAAAGGGATAGAACCATTAAATAACTGAATAACATTCATAAAACGACCAGTAATCTCTTCTGCTACTATAACAGCGCAATGATCATACTGTGGATAACGCTTTCTCTCATTATCCCAATATTCAATAGTTCTAATAATATGGCTAGGATCTGTTGCGCCAAGCTGGATTTCTATCTCATATCTAGTGTCGTTATCATCAGCCATCAGGATATCTAATCTTCCACCAGCAGGCTGAGTCTTTTCTCGCTTAAGTGGAGTAAGATCACCAAGGCCAAGGACTTGGGGATTATCAAATATGAATTGCTGAATGTGTTCTTCCTTTATTTCAGGATTATTCTTTAATCCTATCTTTTCTGCACTCACAAGCTTTGCCATAATGCTAATCCTCCGTCTATAAAACTCCACTAAGGATCATTCTTAATCAAAGTCATTATAGCATGATTAATCAAGTAAGCCTGACATTCCCATCTTTACAGTGAGATCACCCAAACTCTTATCGAATTGGGA